>ENA-OOWZ01000970-OOWZ01000970.1-human-gut-metagenome-genome-assembly--contig:-NODE-970-length-14624-cov-5.911319_pt1 | contig 14624 bp, 16 predicted proteins | sample MGYA00241580_ERZ501329 | MGnify/ENA primary metagenome ERZ501329 (study PRJEB25962, sample SAMEA2042923) | human gut metagenome | biome: human gut; feature: human-associated habitat; material: faeces... | reverse complement strand
AGGAGGCCTGCGCCAGGATGCGGCCGGCATAGGCATCGTCCACATTGACGACGCCGGTCCGGCAGCGGGTAAAGAGCATGGCCTTGGCGTCGCAGTAGGCGTCCATGGTCTTGTGGAAGTCGAGGTGGTCCTCGGTGAGGTTCGTGAACACGCCGACGCGGAAGGCGATCTGGTCCGCGCGGTGCAGGACCAGCGCGTGGGACGAGACCTCCATGATGACGTGCGTGCAGCCCGCGGCCTTCATCTCGGCGAACAGCTTCTGCAGCTCGAAGGATTCGGGCGTCGTGCGCTCGGTGTGCAGGATCTCATCGCCGATCATGTTCTGGATGGTGCCGATGAGGCCGACCTTTGCGCCGAGGGTCTTTTCGAGCACGTGCTTGAGCAGATACGTGCTCGTGGTCTTGCCGTTCGTGCCGGTGATGCCGATCATGCACATGCTGTCCGACGGATGGCCGAACCAGTTCGCGCCGCGCGCGCGTCGGGGACCAGCACATAGGCAATGTCCGTTTCCGGCTTTTTTTCGCAGACGACGCAGACTGCGCCGTTTTCCATGGCTTTGGGGATATACCTGTGGCCGTCGGTCTGGAAGCCGGAGATCGCGACGAACAGATCACCGGACGTGGCCTGCCGGGAATCGTACTGGACGCCGGTGATGTCCAGATCTTCGTCCGCGTGCAGCTCCAGCACGTCAAGGCCGTGCAGCAGTTCTTTGAGTTTCATAGTGTCCTCCTTAGTCGGATGCGCCCGTGGAAGAGAATTCTACCGTAATTGTAGTACCTCTGTCAACCTCTGTGCCGGGATCGATATCCTGGTAGGCTGCGAGGACATAGACGTCGGTGCGGTCCGTGCCCTTGGCCTGGACGTAGAGGCCCGCATTCGAGGCCAGGTAGTTGACGTCCGCGACGGAGCAGCCGATGAAATCCGGGACCTCGACGCGCGTCGCCTGCTTCTCCGCGCCCATGTAGAGGATGATCTGCGAATTGCCGGGCACCTGGCTGCCTGCGACGGGAAGCTGGTCGGTCACGACGGAGCCGGTGCCGACCACGCGGTAGGTGATGGTCTTCTCGGCGAGCAGCTCGCCCGCCTCTGTCTCGTCCATGCCGATGACGTCGGGGACGGTAAAGTTGACGCCGCGGATATCCTCAGAGCCGTAGTCCGGCTCGACGCCGAGGTACGGGAGGATGTCGAGGAAGATATCGCGCACGGTCGGCGCGGCCATCAGGCCGCCGGAGATATACATGCCGTGGACGGTGTATTTTTCACTGTTTTCCGAATAGGCCGGGGTATCGAGCGCGACAAGGACGACGTATTTCGGGTCGTCGATCGGCGCAACGCCGACGAAGGAGACGATCTTGTCCTTGACCTGCTGGCCGTTCTCGTCGTATTCGTCGAGCTTTTCGGACGTGCCGGTCTTGCCGCCGACGCGGTAGCCGGGCGTCCGGGCCGCGGAGGCCGTGCCCTCGGTGACGACCTGCTCCATGAGCGTGCGCATCGTCTCGGAGGTCTGCTGGCTGATGACCTGCCGCAGGACGGTCTTTTCATTTTTCTCTACGGTATTTCCGTCCGCGTCCACGACCTCGCTCACGATATAGGGCTCGAGCACGTAGCCGCCGTTGACGATCGCGGCCACGGCGCGCACGAGCTGCATGGGCGTGATGCGGAAGCTCTGGCCGAAGGAGGAGGTGATGAGGTAGGATGTGCCGTAGTTTGCCGGGTCGTTGAGGTATTTGCGCTCGTAGAACAGGCCGCTGGCCTCGCCGGGCAGGTCGACGCCGGTCTTTTCCATGATGCCGAAGCTCTTGAGATAATCGTAGAACGTGTCGCCGCCCATGCGCAGGCCGATGTGGCCGAAGGCGATGTTGCAGGAGTTGCCGAGGGCCTGCGCGGTCGTCTGCGCGCCGTGACCGGCGGATTTCCAGCAGTTCAGGATCTGCTCACGGCCGGTGAACTTTTCCTGGCCGCCGCAGTAGAACGAGTCGTTCAGCGTGACGGCGCCGGAATCGAGCGCGGAGGCCAGCGTGATGAGCTTGAAGGTCGAGCCGGGCTCATAGCCGTCGGACACGCAGCGGTTGCGCCACTGCGCCATACGGGCCGCCGCGACGTCCTGCTTGTAGGTCTCGATCGCGGCCTCGTAGGCTGCAGAGGCCTCAGGCAGGGCGAGGGCCGCCGCCCGCTCGTTTTCGAGCAGAAGGGCGGTCGTGTCGTCGTAGATCTCCAGATAGTTGTTGGGGTCGTAGGAGCCGAGCGTGGCCATGGCCTTGATCTCGCCCGTGTTGACGTCCATGACGATGCAGAACGCGCCGTTTTTGATGTCGTACTTATCGATGGCGTTCTGCAGGTTCTTCTCGACGTAGGCCTGGACGGTCGAGTCGATGGTGGTGATGAGGCTGCTGCCGTCGGACGCGTCGTAGTACTTCTCATATGTATAGAGCATCTCGGAGCCGTAGTTGCCCTTGGAGGTGACGACCTTGCCGGCGGTGCCGGAGAGTTCTTCGTTGTAGTAGGCCTCGAGACCCTCAGAGCCGTTGTTGTCGCTCGAGACGAAGCCGAGCGCCTGCGCGGCGAGGGAGGAATTGGGATAATAGCGCTTGAGGTCGGTCTCGAGATACACGCCGGTGATGCTGTTTTCGCTGATGAAAGCGCGGACCTCGTCGGCCAGCTCCTCGGAAATTTTGCGCTTGATGACCTTATAGCGGTACTGCTTGTCGGCGGCCTGCTCATAGACGAAGCTGGGCTCGACGTCGAGGATCTCGCCGAGGCCGCGGGCGATCTGGTCGAGCAGGTTGCTGTTTTCCGGCTGCTTCATCTGCTCGGCGATCTCGTTGGGGTCGATGAAGACCGTCTCGACCGTCGACGACGAGGCCAGCACGTTCATATTTGCGTCGTAGATCACGCCGCGCGTGGCGGTGAGGTTCGTCGAGCGCGTCTGGTTTTTGATGGCCTTCTCGTTGTAATAGTCATGCTCGGTGATCATGAGATGGTAGAGCGTGCCGATGAGCGGAACGAACGCAACGATGCCGCACAGGACCATCAGGACCAGCGTGCGGCGGAGGATGGTGCGGTTTGCCCGCTGGTTCTGCTCCCTGTTTGCCTGCTTCTGCTCCTTGGTGCGCGGCAGGCGGATGATTTTTCTTGCCATGAAACTGCCTTTCTGCTTAAAAAAGGGGCGGTCTGCAAAGACCGCCCCTGTTCGGCCGGATTTCCAACTGGGAGGTTCTGTCCAAGCTTATGCTGCTGTGGGAGTCAAATATGCGGTTTAGGCTGTGGGGTGGAGATACTCGATGAGGCCGAAGATGCTCTGCTGCATGGCGTCGAGGATCTCGCCGAAGACGCTGGTGCGCTGCTGGGTATAGATCTCCGCCTGGTCGGTGCCGGAAAAGCTCACGTAGACGATCTGCTCCGGCTGGCATTTGGTCAGGCCGATCTCAGCCGCGTGTGCCTCGGCCGCGGCAAGGTCGATCTTGGCGTCATATTTGCTCTGCAGCATCAGCTGCTGCTCCTTGAGGTTGGCGAGCTGGTTTTCGAGCTTCGAGACGCTGCTGCTGGCTTCAAACAGCTGCACGTAGCCGAAGATCACGAGGATCATCAGACAGGCGACGGTCAGCATGCCGACGAGCGTGAAGGGCGCGATGGCCGTGCGGGACTTGACGCGGCGATAGGGCTGCTCGCGGACCTGCTCCTCGGGGAGCTCATATTGCCGGGACCGCTCATAGGCCCGGCCGTCTTCGTACTGTCGGGCGGCCTGATCGTTCCAGGCGTAAACGTCGTAGGCTGCGGCGCCGTTGTCTCTATAGAATTTTCTATTGGACTGCGCCATGGCAGCGGACTCCTTTCAGACTCACACGCGCTCTGCGACGCGGAGCTTTGCGCTGCGCGAACGTGGGTTTTCCTCGACCTCCTCGCGCGTGGCGATGATGGGTTTTTTCGTCAGGATCCGGATCTTCGGCTTGCGGCCGCAGACACAGACCGGGAACGACGGCGGGCAGGTACAGCCCTTGGCCGCGTCCTGAAAGACATTTTTGACGATGCGGTCTTCGAGCGAATGGAAGGTGATGACGGCGAGACGGCCGCCGGGCTTCAGATGGTCGATCGCGGCCTCCATGCCCTGGCGGACAGCGCCGAGCTCATCGTTGACGGCGATGCGGATGGCCTGGAAGCTGCGCTTGGCCGGATGCTGCTTTTCCCGGAGGGCGCTGGCCGGCATGGCCGAGCGGATGATATCGACGAGCTCGAGCGTCGTCTCGATGGGGCGATCGGTCCGCACGCGCTCGATGGCGGCGGCGATCTGCGGGGCGTAGCGCTCCTCGCCGTATTCATACAGGATCCGCCGCAGCTCCTCATAGGACCATTCGTTGACCACGGTGCGGGCGGTAAGGCCGGCGGTGCGGTCCATGCGCATGTCCAGGGGGGCGTCGTGCATATAGGAGAAGCCCCGCTGGGCGTCGTCCAGCTGCGGGGAGGACACCCCCAGGTCAAAGAGCATGCCGTCCACCGCCGGAATCCCCAGCTCATCCAGCACCTCCGCCACCCGGCTGAAGTTGCTGTGGACCAGGGTGACACGATCGGCGTAGGGGGCCAGCCGCTGACGGGCGGCCTCCAGGGCGGTTTCGTCCCGGTCCAGGCCGATCAGGCGGCCGCCGGCGTTCAGGCGGCGGACGATCTCCCAGGAGTGGCCCGCCCGGCCCAGAGTGCCGTCCAGGTATATGCCGCCGGGGCGGATGGCCAGGCCCTCCATGCACTCGTCCAGCAGAACGGGGCGGTGGCCGAAGGCCACATCGGCGGCTTCGTTTCTGTCAAATGCCATGGCTCACATCCCCATTTCTTCCATCGCCTTCTCCAGCTCACCGGAGCTGAAGGCCTCGTCCTCCATTTTTTGCCAAAGAGCGGCGTTCCAGATCTCGGCCCGGTCGAAGATGCCGATGATGACCACCTCTTTTTCCAGGTTGGCATACTGCCGCAGCTTGGCGGGCAGGAGAATGCGGCCCTGGGCATCGGGGACACAGTCGGTCATATAGGCGTACATCATCCGTAGGCGCTTGATCTCGGTGAAGCTCTTGCCCTTCAGACTTTCGTTGAACCGGGCCCAGCCCTCGTCGGAGTAGACGGACAGGCAGTGATCCTGGCCAATGGTGACGTGGAGGGTGCCGCCCAGCTCGTCCCGGAGCTTGGTGGGGATAAACAGACGGCCCTTGGCGTCAATGTTGTGCGCATATTGACCGTTCATGCCTGTTCCCCCTCCCCTCGGCGCTGTTTTGTGGGAAAACTGTGGGTCATCGCCACACAATCATGGGTTTTGCCACCATTTTGTCCCACATCGAAATCAAAAAAAAGACACCATCAGATATGTGTCTTTATTATATAACGCTATATAAAATTTTTCAAGGGGTATTTTTGTCCCATATTTCGAAAGGAATCCCGAAATGTTCGACTATTTGGGGGATTTCCTGCACTTTTTCAAACGGCTGTTCTATTTTGCCGCCAAAAACCCGCATCCCGGAGGCTGACAAGACACCAGCATGCGGGCTTTTGGCAGAATAACCAGTAAATTTCAGCGAAAAGCACAAAAATGAACAGGAAAATTTGTCACTCCTCGGAGGAGGGCTTGACGGGGTCGGCCTTGAGCTTCTCCTGGCAGGCCTGCATCTGTTCGGCGGAGGCGCTGCGATAGCGGACGCGGGACTCCCGCACCTCGTCCAGGGCGGCCTGGATGGCTTCCTCCGTCCGGCGCAGGGCGTCCTCGGTGTAGGTGTTGGCCACCTGGTACAGCTGGCGGCTGCGGTCCTCGGCCTGGCGGATGATCTCGCTGCTGCGGCGCTGGGCCCGCTGGATGGTCTCGCTTTCGGAGACGATGGTCTTGGCGTCCTCCTGGGCCTTTTCCAGCATGCGCTTGGCCTCGGCCTGGGCCTGCTCCCGAAGGCGCTTGGCCTCATCCTGGGCCTGGTCCAGCATGCGGCGGACCTCGTGATTGGCCTTGTCCACATACTGCTCCTTGGACTTCATCAGCTCCTGAGCCTTGGTGAGCTCGCCGGGCAGCTTGTTGCGGATCTCGTCCAGCAGGTCCAGCGCCTCATCGCGGTTGATGACGCACTTTTCGGAGCTGAAGGTGGCGCCCTTGGCCTCGTCGATCATGCCGAACAGCATGTCCAGAAGCTTCTGCACATTTTTGTCTTCCATTTATGACCGTCCTTTCCACTGCTCGGCCACCGGGGCCGGCACATATTGTTCCATAGGCTGTCCGTAGCGGATCATTTCCCGGACCATGGTGCTGCTGAAATGCTGATAGGCGGGACTGGCCGGAAGGAAAACCGTTTCCAGCCCCGGGCAGATGCCCCGGTTGATGCTGGCCATCTGATACTCCTGGTCGAAATCCGTGGCGTTGCGCAGGCCCTTCACCAGGACGCAGGCCCCCTTTTCCCGGGCATAGGCGGCCAGCAGGCCACTGTAGTGCTCCGCCGTCACATTGGGCAGGTCCGCCACGGAGCGGCGGATCATGTCCACCCGCTCGTCGGCGGAGAACATGGGCTTTTTGTCGCAGTTGACCAGCACGCAGACATACACCTGGTCAAAGCACTGGGCCGCCCGACGGATGATATCCATATGCCCCAGGGTGATGGGGTCGAAGCTGCCGGGGTAGATCGCAATTTTCATGGGGTTATTCCTCGTTTCCCTGGCGGTGGTAGACAGTCAGCTTGATCCGGCCGTAGCGGTACTCCCGATAAAGGCGGTAAGGGGCCGCCAAGGGGGGCAAAACGGCGTCTGCCGGACTTTCCGCCATTATTATACCATGCTCGCGGCAAATGTCAAACCCTGCGATATCCTGCAGAGCCTGCTCCAGCAGGCCGGTGTCATAGGGGGGATCCAGGAACACCAGGTCGAACTTCTCGCCGCTGCGCAGATAGGCCAGGGAGTCGCCGTTCCGGACCCGGGCCCGGTCCGAAAGTCCGCACAGCTCCAGGTTCTCCCGGATCAGCTTCAGGGCGGCGGCGCTTTTGTCCACAAAAACCACCTCCGACGCGCCCCGGCTCAGGGCCTCGATGCCCAGCTGGCCGGTGCCGCCGAACAGGTCCAGCACCCGGCGGCCCTCGATGTCGAATTGCAGGATGGAGAACATGCTCTCCTTGACCTTGTCGGTGGTGGGACGGATGTCCATGCCCTGGGGCTCCTTCAGGCGGCGGCCCCGGGCGGTTCCGGTGATGACTCTCATATCGTTATCCCTTCGGATCGAAGCACTCGAAGATCACCAGGTTCCCCTGGGCCTCGGCGGCTTCCATCTCCTCTTTCGTTCGGATGGTCCAGTTGATCTCCTGGACGTGGTAGAATTTCCGGCACCAGCGCAGACACAGGTTCTCCCGGTCGGAGAACCGGTAGGCGATGAAGTCGGGCTTGGCGGCAATATTGGAAAACAGATTCCCCAGCAGCCACATGGCGGCCTTGCCGTGACCGGCGGTTTCCCCGTGGCGGAGGAACTGCTCGGACAGCTGGCCACGGACGATCTCCGGGCGGTTTTTCTTCAGCCAGATCAGGCAGCGGGGGTCAAAGGACTCGATGCAGTAGTGGACCCGGTAGCGGTCCAGCATGCGGCAGGTGGCCTCGGCCAGGGCGGCGTGGTTGCCCCGCTCGGCCTTCAGCTCGATGATCAGGGGCGTGCGGTCCTGGAACAGCTCCAGCACCTCCTCCAGCAGGGGGATGCGCTCATCGGTGCCTTCCAGACGGTAGGTTTTCAGCTCCTCCGCCGTCAGGTCCTCCACCAGCACGTCGGCCCCGGCGGTGCGCTTCAGGCTGGCGTCGTGGATCACGGCCAGGCGGCCGTCTCTCATCAGGTGGACGTCCAGCTCCGCGCCGTAGCCGTTCTCAATGGCCCGGCGGAAGGCGGCCATGGAGTTTTCGGGGATCCGGGGCTTATCGTGATAGCCCCGGTGGGCGTAGCGGAACAGCCGCAGCAGGCCCCAGGCGCTGTGGCCCCGGCGGCACTGGAGCATCAGGGTGAACAGCTCCCCCAGGATCAGCAGCACCAGCAGAATGATAACAGCAACCATCCGGCGTCAGTCCTCCATTTCGTCCAGGGCCTCCAGGCCCCGCTTGGCCTGGGGCTTGCTGTCGCCGTGGCGGACGAACAGCATGGTGACGAAGGCCAGAGCCGTGAACACGGCGGCGTAGGGGAACAGCACGTGCATGCCGAAGCGGTCCATCAGCAGGCCGGACAGCATGGGCGTGGCCACCTGGGCGGCCATGGAGGCGGTGTAGTAAAACCCGGTGTATTTGCCCACGTCGCCGCCGGAGCACATTTCCACCACCATGGGGAAGGAGTTGACGTTGATGGTGGCCCAGGCGATACCGGCCAGGGCGAACATGGCGTTCATGAGCATGGTGGGGCTTTCGGCGTTGAGGAAGGCGGCCACGGTGAAGGCGGTGGTCAGCATGACCACACCGGCCAGAATGGTCTTTTTCCGGCCTGCCTTGGAGGCGATGAAGCCTACCGGCAGATAGGAGACGATGGCCGCCGCCTGGGCGATGATCAGGGTCAGGTTATAGTCCTTGTGCAGGATGTTGCTGGCATATACGGAATACTTGGAGGTGACGGCGTTGTAGCCGAAGAACCACAGGACGATGGACAGAAGAAGGAGAATCAGGGACCTTACCTCGTCCACGGACAGCTTGCGGCCGCCTTCGGCCTCCTCCTGCTCCTGAGTTTCCTCCTCAATGCCCAGGGCCACGGCCTGCTGCTGCATCTCATAGGCCCACTCCTTCTCCCGGACGGTGAGCATGAAGATTACCAGCGCCACCAGCATGATGGCGGCGATGACGGCGAAATAGCCGGTGTAGCTCATCAGGGAGTTGCGGACGGCGGAGGTGGCGAACACCATGCCCAGGGCCAGCACCAGAATGCCTCCGGCGGAGCCCATCAGGTTGATGACGGCGTTGGCCTTGGAGCGCAGAGGCTTCAGGGTCACGTCCGGCATCAGGGCCACCGCCGGGGACCGGAACACGGCCATGGACACCAGCACGATCAGCAGCAGTACGATGAAGAACACCAGGGTCACCGGACTTTTGGCGGTGGCGTCCCAGGCGCAGGCCTGGCGGGCGGGGACCACATAGTTGGTATAATCGGGGTTGGTGACGGTGCTGCCGTTCTGCTCCACCTGGCTGCGGATCTGGCAGAACTCCTCCTGGGTGAACCTCTGGCTCAGGACGAACTTGTCGCCGCCGGGGGTCAGCAGGGTCTCATCAGCCTGGCGGTCATAGATCTGCTCCAGGGCGGCGGGATCGTCAATGGCGGAGACATCGGACAGGTGCTTCAGTTGGGCATTGTCCACGAAGGACAGGGCGATGAGCATCACGGCGGCCACCAGCGTACCCACCACGATGAAGGGAGTCCGGCGGCCCCACTTGCTGTGGTGCTTGTCGGAGATGGCGCCGAACAGGGGCAGCATGAACAGGGCCAGCACATTGTCCAGGGCCATGATGACGCCGGACCAGGCCTGGCTCATGCCGAACTTGTTGGTCAGGATCAGGGGAATGGTGTTGTCATAGGCCTGCCAGAACGAGCAGATCAGGAAGAAGGCAAAGCCCACGAAAATAGTCCGCTTGTAGTTGAGTTTCATACGGTTTCCTCCAGTTCACGGTACAGAGTACCGATATCGGGATACACCCAGGTGGGATGGATCCGGTAGGTGTCGATGTCCGCCATGGTGCCCTCGCCGGACAGGACGAACACGGTGTCGATGCCGGCGTTGACGCCGCAGGCCACGTCGGTGTACAGCCGGTCCCCCAGCAGCACCGTCTGCTCTGGGGAAAAGCCCGTGCGCTCCATGGCCAGCAGGGCCATCTCCGGCTGGGGCTTGCCGATGACCGTAGGCTCCCGGCCGGTGGCGGTGGTGAGCATACGGCAGACGCTGCCGCAGTCGGGCACGGAGCCGTACCAGGTGGGGCACACCCAGTCGGGATTGGTGGCCACAAAGGGGACGCCCCGGTTCAGCAGGATGCAGGCGTCCTCCAGCTTCTGGAAGGTCAGCTCCGTGTCGAAGCCGCACAGCAGCACCTCCGCCTGCTCCCGGTCCCGGGTGACGGGGATCCCGGCCCGGTCCAGCTGGGACAGGAAGGAGTCCGTCCCGAATACATAGCAGGTTTTCCCGGGCAGGGCCGCCTTCAGATACCGGATGGTGGCGTCCACGGAGGTGAGATAGTCGCCGGGGGCGGACTCGATGCCCAGGCGGCGGAGCTTTTCGATGTACCCCTCCACGCCCCGGGAGGAGTTGTTGGTGAGAAACAGGTAACGGCCGCCCATGGAGCGCACATGGCGCAGAAACTCCGGCACGCCGTCAAACAGGCGGTCGCCGATGTAGAGGGTGCCGTCCATATCCAGCAGAAACAGCCGTTTGTCCCGCAGCTTGGTCACGGAATCGTCTCCTTTATACAAAAAATACAGCACAAGGATACCACAAAGCGGCGGGGCTTTCAAGCACGTTATGCCTGGTCCTCCTGCTCCTGGCGAAGCTCGTCCTTGGCCTGCTGCAGGACCTTGCGGTCGTGCTTGGTGGTCAGCTGGGTTTCGTCAAACCGGGCGAACATATCCGGGCGGCGGACCATGGTGCGCTTGTAGCTCTCCTTTTTCCGCCAGTCGTCCACGTTGCCGTGGTGGCCGGACAGCAGCACCGGGGGCACGGCCCGGCCATGCCACACCTCCGGGCGGGAATACTGGGGATATTCCAGCAGGCCGTTCCAGTGGCTCTCGTCGGTGTAGCAGCTTTCCTCCGGCAGAACGCCCGGCACCATGCGGCACAGGCAGTCTGCCACGGCCATGGCGGGAATCTCGCCGCCGGTGAGCACGAAGTCTCCCATGGAGATCTCCTCGTCCACGCACTCGTCCAGAAAGCGCTGGTCCACCCCCTCATAGTGGCCGCAGACCAGGATCAGGCGGTCATACCGGGCCTTCAGCTCCTTGGCCACCTCCTGGTTGAATACCCGGCCGCAGGGAGAGAGGTAGATGGTGTGGACCCGCTGGCCCGCCTCCTGGCAGATGTGGTCCCAGCAGCGATACAGGGGGTCCGCCTGCATAACGGCCCCCCGGCCTCCGCCATAGGGGTAGTCGTCCACCTGCATCTGCTTATTGGTGGTGTAATCCCGGATCTGGTGGGCGGTGATCCGGATATAGCCCCGCTCCTGGGCCCGGCCCATGATGGACTGGCCCATCATGGCGTCGATGGCGTCGGGGAACAGGGTCATGATGTCAATTATCATCGGTGGCCAATCCTTTCATCAGGTGCACCCGCATTTCACCGGCGTCGGGGTCCGTGCTCTCGATGAACACGCCGGGAACGGCGGGGATGAGATACTCCCGCTGGCCCTTGACCTGATAGATCCGGTGGGCGGGGTAGATCAGGACCCGGTCGATGACACCGATCTCGCCGCCGGTGGCGCAGTCGATGACCCGCAGGCCCACCAGCTCCTGGTCGAAATACTGTCCCTGGGGCAGATGGGCGTCGGTGCGGCGGATGGACACGGTTTTGCCCTTCAGGGCCAGGGCGGCGTCCATGTCATCCACCCCGGGCAGGGCCATCAGCACCGTGGACTTGTGGACCCGGGCGCTGCGGACCCGGACGGGCTGGCCGTCTATATAAATGGTGTCAAATTCCGTGAGAAACTCCGGGTCAAAGCCGTGGGGGTTCACCTTGACCTCCCCCCGGATGCCGTGGGCGTTGACGATCTGCCCCACGGGGATAAATGCAGGACGCATGGCGGTTCTCCTTTATGATACAAGTTCTTTCAGCATACCACATTTGTCTGCCATTTTCAACGGTTCGATTTTGTTTCTATTCGTAACTTTTTGTAACCGAATTTCCCAATTGACAGCTGACCCGGACGTATCATATGGAGCAAAAATGGCGGCTTTGTGGTGAACGAAATCCGGGAAATGGCATAAAACTTGACAAAAGTGGGTATAAGTGCTATACTCTTACCATATTTTGAAAAAGTAACAAAAGTTACAAACCGGTACACATGCCGGAAATCTACCTCTTGGGAGGGCATATGAAAGACATGAAAGACAGAGTCCGGCGGGCCATTTCCGCCGTGGCCGTGCGGGAGCACTGGCGGATGCGCCGGGTGCTGCTGCTGGTCATGGTGGCGGTGACCGTGCTGGGCATGGTGACGGTGAGCAGTATGGCCGACGCGGTGCAGCCGCGGCGGGTGTATGTGGTGCTTACCGCAGACGGCGGAACGGAGATCATCTCCGGCCGTCCCAGCCGGAGCATGAGCTTCGGCATTCTGGAGACCCGGGTGGACTACAACGCCAAGGAGGCCCAGCTGCTGCTGCAGCATGGTCACAACGTCACCGTGACCGGCGAGGAGGAGACCCGCACCGTGCAGACCCGCAGCGAAACGGTGGACCATCTGCTCCACCGGCTGCACATGGAGCCCGCCGAGGATGAGATGGTGTTCATCGACCTGACGGGGGATCAGCCATCCATCTATTTCCGGGCGGAGATGACCCGCCAGCGGACGGTGCAGCTGTCCGTGGGCTACAGCAGCCGCCGGGTGGTGAACTACTCCCTGGCCAAGGGCACCGAGCGGGTGATGCAGCAGGGCGTGCCCGGCACCATCACCAACACCTACACCGATACCTATCGCATGGGCCGCGTGGTGTCCACGGAGTTGACGGACACCGTTACCGATGGCGCTGTGGAGGAGATCGTGGAATACGGCACCCGGGTGTCCTCGGTGGAGCGGTCCGACCGGCTGGTGTCCGTGCACAGCAACGGCGACGGCTCCGGCTATCTGCTGTTCGCCTCCGGCGACACCATGACCTTCTCCCGGACCCTGGTGTGCAGCGCCACCGCATACTCCATCGGTACCCGCACGGCCTCCGGCCGTCCCACAGCGGTGGGCAACATCGCGGTGGATACGTCCGTGTTCCCCTACGGCACCCGGATGTACGTCCAGACGGTGAAGGGCTCCTGGCACTATGGCATGGCCACCGCCGCCGACTGCGGCACGGCCATCAAGGGCAACAAGATCGACCTCTGGTTCAGGACCTATTCCGAGGCCTGCGATTGGGGCCGGCGGGACTGCACCGTGTACGTTCTGGACTGACGGCGTGAAAGCTGGAGAAAAGCATCAATATCGTGTTTGCGCAAAAACGGCTGTGCCCGAGGGGGCACAGCCGTTCAGCTTGTCGGAGAAAATAAAGTCAGAAAAACAGCCGTCTGCAGTATGCGCACCTGCTGCTGCCTTGTATGGCACGGCTGTGAATGAGAATGACATCCTCTGCTGATATCCAGATCATTCTGCCATCCTCTTATAGTCGGAAGCAAATTCCGCCAGCATTTGCTCGCGGGAAATTTTTGCGGGCTCCTCCGCGATCTGCGGCTTCGCCTGGGAATCCATGGGAAAAGTCATATCTGTATCCATCGTGCTCTCCTCGTTGCAGCTGGAATTATAGTGCATGTCATGTGCAAAGTCAACGGGCTCCGCAGGGGAAACGCCACGCCTTATGGATGCTCCCTTGTCTCCGCATATTCATCCAGAATATACCCCGCATATCTGGCGGCCTGTCTTTCCTCTCCGATCGGAGTCAGCTGCAGGGAATTGATCCATTGAAAATAATGCGTCAATTCATGCGCTATGGTGCTTAGTGTCGCCGCCAGAGCGTTGTCCCTTCCCCGTTTCCGGCACAGGTCGTCATAGTCGCCGGCTGCAATGCGTATATACGGCTCGACTGTATAATCATCCTCTATGCTCCAGAAGGTACCGGCCACTTTTTCTCCATCCATGGCAGTGAGGCGAACAGCATTTTTTACGTAAACGGTAACTCTTAACGGAAAGAAATATTCTTTCCTCAAAAATACGGCGAACTCCTTACAGGCCCTCCGCACCTCGTCGTCTGTGCCTTTATCAAACCGCAGTCTCAGCCCGCTTCTATGGCCTTCTCTTGTTAAATCTATGTTCTTTTCCCAATTATCTAACGTCCATATATGATACATTGTCAATTTATCCCATCCTGATCAAAGTGATGCTTAAAGGCGATGCCTGCTGATACGAATCAGCCGGTCATACGCCTCCTGGACAGCCGCACACATATCCCGGTCTGCAAGCTCCTGGCAGAATCGCCGGATTCTCTCTTGTGATGAACGGCTGATTTCCGGATACACGTCCGACAGGCTGTTCAGGATGGCACATTGGTTCCGGTAATTGCACCGGCCGAACATACGGATCAACCCGGCCGCCGGCGTTTCATCTCCCAGATGGATCAGGCTTTCAAGCAGGCAGATTTTCGCGAATGTATCGGTTTCCCGTATGGCAGACAGCCGGTTTCGCAGGCCTGCGCGCACTTCATCGCCCAACAAACGCCCTGCCATTCCCGCGCAGATATAGGCATACCCCCGCACCAACGGGTGCCTCGAGGCGGACAGCCGCATGGCCGCCGCCCGTGTATCGTCTCCCGGAAATGCGGACAGAGAATCTATGGCGCTGGTCTGTACCAGATAGGAGGCGTCCTCCCGTAGCGCGTCCCGTTTCGCGTCCCATGGCATGATTATAACTTATCCGCAGGCAAATGACAACGCATATCCGCCTACAACGGCGGAATTTTGCCATGGGCCCGAAAAAAACAGCCGTTTTCTTATCGA
>ENA-OOWZ01000960-OOWZ01000960.1-human-gut-metagenome-genome-assembly--contig:-NODE-960-length-14698-cov-7.002459_pt1 | contig 14698 bp, 10 predicted proteins | sample MGYA00241580_ERZ501329 | MGnify/ENA primary metagenome ERZ501329 (study PRJEB25962, sample SAMEA2042923) | human gut metagenome | biome: human gut; feature: human-associated habitat; material: faeces... | reverse complement strand
GTTATCAATTGTCTTGGGCACGCCCATGATGCGGCACTCATAGCCCACCTTCTGCATATACTTGGAGATCTTGTTGCAGGTGTCCATGGAGTCGTTGCCGCCGTTATAGAAGAAGTAGCGGACATTGTGCTTCTTGAACACCTCCAGGATCCGGCGATAATCGGTATCGTCCACCTCGGGATCGGCGATCTTATAGCGGCAGGAGCCCAGGGCGGAGGAGGGGGTGTATTTCAGAAGACGCAGCTCCTCGGGATCCTCCAGACCCATGTCGAACAGACGGTCGCTGAGAACGCCCTTGATGCCGTGCTCCGCGCCCAGCACCTGGGTGATGACGCCGGATTTCAGGGCCGTGTCAATGACGCCGTAGGCACTGGCGTTGATCACAGACGTGGGCCCGCCGGACTGACCGATGATACAGGCACCTTTTAATTCTTTCATGATTGACTACCTCCCAGTAGAATTTTCTTGCCGTGCGGAATATTTTATCATAAAAGATTGATAAAGTAAACCATCGGGGCTTGCAAAAAAGAAAAAATGTGGTACAATGCGTATGTACATCTTATCCCAATCATTCCATACAAGTCAAGACCAAATTTTCAAAAGGAGCGATTTATTATGCCACTGGTTACAACAAAGGAAATGTTCGAGAAGGCCTATAACGGCGGTTACGCCATCGGCGCCTTCAACGTGAACAACATGGAGATCATTCAGGGCATCACCGAGGCCGCTGCCGAGCTGAAGGCCCCCCTGATCCTGCAGGTGTCCAAGGGCGCCCGGGCCTATGCCAACCGCACCTATCTGAAGAAGCTGGTGGAGGCCGCCGTTATCGAGACCGGCCTGCCCATCGCCCTGCACCTGGACCACGGCGACAGCTTCGAGCTGTGCAAGTCCTGCATTGAGGACGGCTTCACTTCCGTGATGATCGACGCCTCCTCCAAGCCCTTTGCTGAGAACATCGCCCTGACCCGTCAGGTGGTGGAATACGCCCATGACCACGGTGTGGTGGTGGAGGCCGAGCTGGGCACCCTGGCCGGCATCGAGGATGAGGTCAACGTGTCCGCCGAGGATTCCTCCTATACCCACCCTGAGGAGGTGGAGGAGTTCGTGTCCAAGACCGGGTGCGACTCTCTGGCCATCGCCATCGGCACCAGCCACGGCGCTTATAAGTTCAAGCCCGGCACCAAGCCCCAGCTGCGCTTCGACGTGCTGGAGGAGGTTTCCCGCCGTCTGCCCGGCTTCCCCATCGTGCTGCACGGATCTTCCTCCGTGCCCCAGGACCTGGTGGCCAAGGTAAACCAGTACGGCGGCAATATGCCCGGCGCCATCGGCGTGCCCGAGGATCAGCTGCGCAAGGCCGCCTCCCTGGCCGTGTGCAAGATCAACATCGACTCCGATCTGCGTCTGGCCATGACCGCCTCCATCCGGGAGCACTTCGCTCTGCATCCGGCGGACTTTGACCCCCGGCAGTATCTGAAGCCCGCACGCCAGGCCATCAAGGAGCTGGTGGCCCACAAGATCGTGGACGTTCTGGGCTGCGACGGCAAGGCATTCTGAGAGATAAGGACCCCATTTGCGTCCCCCCTGTGACCCCACCGGTGCCCAGGGGGGCGCATTTTCAGGATTGCCACCCCAACAGAGCAGAGAGGAAAGACCATGAGAAAGACAAAAATCGTATGCACCCTGGGTCCGGCCACCGACAGGGAGGGGGTGCTGCGGCAGATGCTCCAGGCGGGCATGAACGTGGCCCGGTTCAATTTCTCCCACGGCAGCTATGACGAGCATCAGCGCCGCCTGGACCAGTTGGTGGCCCTGCGGGAGGAGCTTCATCTGCCGGTGGCCGCCATGCTGGACACCAAGGGGCCGGAGGTGCGGCTGAGGAGCTTTCAGAACGGGCCGGTGCAGCTGAAAACCGGCCAGAGCTTTACCCTGACCACCGACGACGTTCCCGGCGACGAGAGCCGATGCTCCATCACCTATGCCCAGCTGCCCCAGGACGTGAAGCCCGGGGACACCATCCTGCTGGACGACGGACTGGTGCGGCTGACGGTGCTGGAGACCACCGAACGGGAGATCCGGTGCCGGGTGGAGAACGACGGCGTGATGAAGGACAAGAAGGGCGTCAACGTTCCCGGCGTGTCCCTGTCCATGCCGTATATGAACCAGCGGGACCGGGAGGATATCCTGTTCGGTATCCGGCAGGGGTTCGATTTCATCGCCGCCAGCTTTGTCCGGTCTGCCGCCGATATCCGGGAGATCCGGCACATTCTGGATAAGAATCACTCCAGGATCCGGATCATCGCCAAAATCGAGAACCAGGAGGGCGTCAGCAATCTGGCGGACATCCTGTCCGTGGCCGACGGCATCATGGTGGCCCGGGGGGACATGGGCGTGGAGATCGACTTCACGGAGATTCCCGCTATCCAGAAGAGCATCATTGCCCAGTGCGTGGCCGCCGGGAAGCCCGTGATCACCGCCACCCAGATGCTGGATTCCATGATCGAAAATCCCCGGCCCACCCGGGCGGAGATCACCGACGTGGCCAACGCCATCTATGACGGCACCAGCGCCATTATGCTCTCCGGCGAGACGGCGGCAGGGAAGTACCCGGTGGAGGCTGTTCAGACGATGGACGCCATTGCCCGTAAAACCGAAAGCAACATCGACCGCATCTGTCCCACCAAGACGCCCAAGCGCACCCGGCTGTCCATCACCGCCGCCACGGCCCACGCCGCCTGCACCACGGCGGAGGACATCGGCGCGGACGCCATCCTGACCGTCAGCCAGCGGGGCATTACCGCCCAGATGGTCAGCCGCTTCCGGCCTGCCGCCACGGTGGTGGCCCTGCTGCTGGACCCCCAGGTCCAGCGCCAGATGGCCCTGTACTGGGGGCTGGTGCCCATTACCATGCCCCGGGCCAGCAGCACCGACCAGCTGGTGGACCTGGCCATCCAGTCCGCCCAGGAGGCGGGGCTGGTGAAGCATGGGGACCTGGTGGTGGTCACCGCAGGCGTGCCGGTGGGAATTTCCGGCACCACCAATATGATCCGCATCGCCCAGGTGGGCGGCTCCCTGGTCAACGCCATCGGCGTGGGCAGCCAGATCGCCTCCGGTCCGCTGTGCGTCTGTCGGACGCTGGAGGATATCCCGGAGAAGTTCCACCCCGGCGATGTGCTGGTGGTGCCCTATACCAACAACGAGGTACTGCCCTGGCTGCGGCAGGCTGCGGCCATCGTCAGCGAGGAGGCCAGCGCCGACTGTCACACGGCCACCGTGGGACTGCTGCTGAATAAGCCCGTCATCGTGGCGGCCTCGGACGCCACCCGCCGCCTGAAGGACGGCACCTTTGTGTCCGTGGACTGCGCCCGGGGAATCGTGCAGGTCATTCCCCAATAATCATATCAGGACAGAAAAATCGGGAGGAATCAGACGATTTCTCCCGATTTTTGCATCGAATGAGGTTACAGAGTCTCCCGGATGCGGTCGGCGATCTGGTCGGCGGTGAGTCCATACTCCCGCAGAACGTCGGCAGCCTTGCCGGACTGGCCGAACTGATCGTTGACGCCGATCTTGCGGAACTTGCAGCTGACCTTGCCCATGAGCACGTCGGCCACGGCGTCGCCCAGGCCGCCGATGACGCTGTGCTCCTCCACGGTGACCACATTGCCGCACTTTTCGGCCCACTGGGTGACGCAGGCGGCGTCAATGGGCTTGATGGTGTGGACGTTGATGACCGCGATGTGGATGCCCTGGGCCTCCAGCAGCCTGGCGGCCGCCAACGTCTCGCTGACCATCAGGCCGCAGGCAAACACGGCGGCATCGGTGCCCTCCCGCAGGACGTTGGCCTTGCCGATCTCAAAGGGATAATCCTCCTCGAACACGGGGGTGGCCAGACGGGCCAGACGCATATAGGCCGGACCTCGGAACTCCGCCAGGGCCAGGGTGGCCTTCCGGGCCTCCTTGGCATCGGCGGGAACGATGACGGTCATGCCGGGGATCAGGCGCATAAGGCCGATGTCCTCGATGGCCTGGTGGCTGCCGCCGTCCTCGCCCACGGACACGCCGGCGTGGGAGCAGCAGATCTTCACGTTGAACTTGGGATAGGCGATGGAGTTGCGGATCTGTTCATAGGCCCGTCCTGCGCCGAACATGGCGAAGGTAGAGCAGAAGGGGACCAGGCCCATGGTGGACAGGCCTGCGGCGATGTTCATCATGTCCGCCTCGGCAATGCCGCAGTCGAAGAAGCGCTGGGGATAGGCGGCCTTGAAATGCTTGGTCATGGTGGCGCCGGCCAGGTCGGCGTCCAGCACCACCACCTGCTCATTGGCGGCGCCCAGCTCTACCAGAGCCTTGCCGTAGGCTTCACGGGTTGCGATTTTTTCACTCATGGTCTCAGTCCTCCAATTCCTTCAAAGCCTGCTGGCGCTGCTCCTCGTTGGGGCCCTTGCCGTGCCAGCCCACCTGGTTCTCCATGAAGGAGACACCCTTGCCCTTGACGGTGTGGGCCAGGATGCACTTGGGCTTGCCGGGGACGGCGGGGGCGCTGAGGGCCGCCTCAATGGTGTCCATGTCGTGGCCGTCGATCTCGTGCAGGTCCAGGCCGAAGGCCCGGAGCTTGGCGGGCAGGTCGCCCAGGGACATGACCTCGTCATTGGTGCCGTCGATCTGCAGGCCGTTGTTGTCGATGATGATGGTCAGGTTATCCAGATGATAATGGGCCGCTGCCATGAAGGACTCCCAAATCTGGCCCTCCTGGCACTCGCCGTCGCCCAGCAGGGTATAGACCTTGCAGTCCTTATGCTGCACCTTGGCGCCCAGGGCCATGCCCACGGCGATGGAACAGCCCTGGCCCAGGGAGCCGGTGGCGGCGTCCACGCCGGGGACCTTCTTGCTGTCGGGGTGACCCTGGAGAATGCTGTGGAGCTGGCGGAAATTCTTGAACTCATCCCGGCTGATGAAGCCCATCTCCGCCAGGACCGCATAGTAACAGGGGGCCGCGTGGCCCTTACTCAGCACGAAACGGTCCCGATCGGGGTCGTCCGGGTGCTTGGGATCCACATGCATGTGGTTGAAAAACAGGCAAGTCATCAGGTCTGCCGCAGACAGGGAACCACCGGGGTGGCCGCTGCCGGCGTTGGCGGTCATGTTGATGATATCCCGCCGGACCTGCTTGCTCATGCTGGAAAGCTCTGCCGTATTCATGAGAAACCTCCATATAAAATAATTACCTCTCGTTAGGGTATAGCATTCCGGGCAGAATGTCAATGGCCTGGCCGGAAAAATTCCCGGTTCTCCCCGGAAATTGCCGCAAAAAGGGGAGAGGGTCCACACGGACCCTCTCAGTTGTCGTCATCCTTGATTTTCCCTTTGGTCTTCACCTGTGACAAGGGATTTGCCTTTGCAGCCACCCGCAGGGCCTCGTTGTCGATATGGGTGTATATTTCCGTGGTATTCAGGTGCTCGTGGCCCAAGACCTCCTGCACCGCCCGCACGTCCACGCCGTTTTGCAGCATCAGGGTGGCGGCGGTGTGGCGCAGCTTGTGGGAGGAATACTGGGTGCTGTCCAGCCCCGCCTGGGACAGGTGCTTTTTCACCAGGGCGTTGACCATGGAGCGGCTGATCCGTTGGTTGCGGGCCGACAGGAACAGGGCATCCCGGTCCGGCCCGGTTATGGGCCGCCGCACCGCCAGATAGTCCCGCAGCGTGTCCAGACACGCCTGGTTCAGGTACACCATGCGCACCTTGTTGCCCTTGCCCAGGACCCGCAGGGCGTCCTCGTGAACGTCCGACAGGTTCAGCCCGATGAGCTCCGAAATACGCAGTCCGCAGTTGAGAAACAGCGTCAGGATGCACAGATCCCGCTCCCGGTTGGGCCCGTCCACGGATTCCAGCAGGGAAATGCTCTCATCCAGCGTCAGATAGCGGGGCAGGGTCTTTTTCAGCTTGGGCGCGTCGATGTCCTTCACCGGGTTGCGGTCCAGTTTGTGGACCTTGTTGCACAGATACCCATAAAAGGAGCGGATGGTGGCCAGCTTCCTGGCCCGGGAGGTGGGGTTCAGTCCCTTGGCGGACCGGTCGCTGTTGGGGTGAAGCACCCGGTCCCGGCTGAGGTAGGACATGTAGGCGTAGATTTCCGTCAGGGTCACGGAGCCCACGAAGGTCAGGTCCACGTCCCGGATGTCCACGGACTCCATGGGCTGCTCCTGCAGCGCCGGATCCCGGGTCCACTTCAGATAGCGGAAAAAATTCCGCAGGTCCAGATAATATTCGTCCACCGTCCGCTGGGAGTGGGCCTTGATGGTCTCATGATACGACAGGAAATCCAGCAGAATTTCCGGGGAATCCTCCCGGTAGTCCATGGCTTCGCACCTCGCTTTCTATGGCTTAATCATACCGCAATCCGACCCGGCTGTAAACCCCTACAGGCTCAGCACCGCCAGCAGAATTGCCAGGAAGCCGAAGCTGACCAGGGTAAACAGGCCCAGGAACCGGCCGGTCTGCTCCGGGCAGCGGCGGGTGTATTCCCGGAAGGTGATGAGGCTGGCCAGGGACGCAATCAGCGTTCCGGTGCCGCCGATGTTGGCGCCGATCAACAGCTCCCGGAAGCGGTCCGTGAACTGGCTCAGCAGAATGGCGGCGGGGACGTTGCTGATCACCTGGCACGTCAGCGCCGATACCGGCAGGACGCCATGGGCCAGCAGTCGGCCGAACAGCTCCCGCACCGGCTGAATCCGGGCCATATTGCCGGAGAACACGAAAAACGCGGCAAAGGTCACCAGCAGCCCCCAGTCTACGCTTTTCAGCGCCCGAGGATCCATAACGGCCAGCGCCGCCGCGATGACCGCCAGGCCCACAGGGTAGGGGACCGCCCGCAGGACCATCCCCACGGCCAGACAGAACAGCAGTCCGTATGCGATGGCCCGGGGCTTGTCCAGCGTTAGCTCCCGCTGGGGCACCGCCAGCACCTGCCGGGGGATCAGCAGGCAGCACAGCAGGATCAGCCCCGTGGATAGGGCAAACGGCAGCAGCATAATGGACAGGAACTGGCCCACGGGAATGTGATAGTGGTCGAACAGATATAGGTTCTGGGGATTCCCGAAGGGGGTCAACATACCGCCTAAGTTGGCGGCGCAGTTTTGCAGGATAAAGACATAGGCGGTCAGCTTTTCCTGTCCTGCCTCCTGCAGGACCATCCAGCTCAGAGGCAGAAAGGTCAGCAGGGCCGTGTCGTTGGTCAGCAGCATGGAGCCCACCAGCGTGATGAGCACCAGGGCCGTGCCCACGCTGCGGGCGGTTCCGAACAGCTGCAGCAGCTGCCGGGCGATCACCGGGAACAGGCCCACACTGCGCAGGGCGCACACCACCGCCAGCACGCAGAACAGGCAGGATAGGGTTTTCCAGTCGAAATATCCGGCATAGGCCGCGTCCGGCGGCACAAAACAGGCCGTGACCGCCGCTGTCAGCACAGCAATCAGGGGCATGGCGTTGGCCCGGCACCAGGAAGCGATTTTCATGGGAGTCTCCTTATTGAATGGCATAGCCGGACAACGGCCCGGCGTCTGATACGATACCACAGGCGCGAAAAAATAGCAAGGGCAGGAGCACCGGAGAGAAGATACTCCCGGTGCTTTTGTCATTCACGGGACCAGGCAGGAAGGGGGGGGCATTTTTTGGGCGCAATCATGATTGAACAAAATGTAAATTTTGTTCAATTGAGAGTAGGCGTAGAGCGCATTTGGGCTGAATGGGCATCCGGATCAAAGATTGCGCTTCCGGGGTCCCCTGTGCGGCCCCGGTGCAGAGTTTGCGGGTTTTAGTCACAGTGTGTTTACGCACGCTGTGCGTGCGCGCTCAGTATGAGTCAGTACTGCACCTATTTGAAAACAATTCCGGCCCGGGTAGCGTGTACCGGCTGCGTTTGCAGTCAGCGCACAAGCCACCCGGGCCGCCGTTATTATTGCATCCGGTACCTGAAGCGATCATAGGTGTTTGTCCATTGTTTTTTCCACTCTTGCCGCATGAGCCAGTGTCTTACTTTCCCCATTGCTCCAGATACTGCTCCAGGCAGAGACCCTTCTTGTAGATGTCCTGGGCGTACTCCTTACCGACATACCGATAATGCCACGGCTCATACACGATTCCAGTGACATCCGTCTGGTCCGTAGGATAGCGCAGGATGAAGCCATAGCGCCAGCTGTTTTCCAGCAGCCACTTCTGCACGGCGGTGTTCTCCTGGTTGGTGTCCAGCAGCTGATAATTGACGTCCACAATGTCCACCGCCAGCCCCAGCTGGTGCTCGCTGGCGCCGGGGACCGCCACCTGATGCCCGGCCTTCTCCTGGGCCTCCTCCCGGCTATAGCCCTGCTCCATCCACTTGGACACCTTGTTGTCATACAGGGTCTGCTGGAAGTCCTGAGTCCGGTAGGCAGAGCAGATCACCGGCGTCAGGCCGGCATCGTAGCATCCGTCGATCATGTCCATCAGCGCGTCATAGCAGCGCTTGTCGATCTCCAGTCCGTTGGGCAGGGTCACCAGGTCCACCGTCCAGTCCTCCGGCACCTGATTCCAGGGGTTCACCAGAGTCAGAAGCTCCGGTATAGGCTCGGGGTCCGGAGTCGTAGGCTGGTCATGGGAAACGGGAGTGGTGTTGGAGTTGTCCGGCAGCACCTGGGGCTGTTTGTTCAGCTCCACGATCAGCACCACCGCCAGAATGACGGCGGCGCACAGGGCCGGGATCAGCAGCCAACGGCGGCTATTTTCTCGCTTTTCCAGTCGCCGGGACGGCTGTTTTCTGCTGCTTTGCATATGAAGTGATTCTCCTTTTCAGTTCCGCAGCGTAGCGGGATATGTACCGTTTTCGTGGAGCCGGGCCAGCTCCTGGGCCACGGCCTGGCGGTCCTCGTGATAGGTCATGCCGAACCAGCGGTCCGCCGAGTGCAGCACGGACACGGACAGCTGCCCCTTCTTCAGCAGGTCCCCTACCATGTTGGGCAGCAGGCACTCGGCCTTCAGCTCCTCCGGCGGCAGGGCGCGGAGGAAGTCCTCCAGATAGGTCTCCATCTGGTCAAAGATCGACGGCATGAAGCCCCAGAAGTTCATGGACACCGGCGTATCCGCTGCCAGCTCACGGCGCTGGCCGTCGGCCACGTCGGCAATGCTGCCGTCGGGGAACAGCTGGATCTTCAGGGCCTCGTGAATCCCGGCCAGGTGGCCGTTTTCCACCTGGCAAACGCCCCGGGACACGGTACCGTGGGCGCTGACGGTGTTGCGCAGCAGATAGCCCACCATGGTGGCCTTCCCCTGCTGCGGCAGACGGCCCAGCTCCTCATAGATGGCCCGGTAGGCGTCCACGCCGTAATAGTCGTCGGCGTTGATGACGCAGAAAGGCTCCTGCACATAGGGCCGGGCGCACAGCACGGCGTGGGTGGTGCCGAAGGGCTTGATACGCCCGGCGGGCACGGTATAGAAGGCCGGCAGACTGGAATAATCCTGCACGGCGTAGCATACCTCCACCGGCTCCCCGTCCCGGGCCGTCAGCCCGGCGATCCGGTCGCCGCAGAGGCTGCGCATCAGGTCCTGCATATCGTTTTTGATAATGAACACGATCTTGGTGAAGCCCGCCCGGATGGCGTCATGAATGGAGTATTCCATCAGAATTTCGCCGCCGGGGCCTACGCCGTCCACCTGTTTATTTCCGCCATAGCGGGAGCCAAGCCCGGCCGCCATGATAACAAGAGCTGCCTTCATATCTGTTTTCCTCCTCATATTCCGGACCCGGTGTTCCGCGCCGGGTCCGACAGTGTAGTTCATCATACCACATTTTTTCCGCCGCTTCAACCGTTTTACCGTATGAAACCGGGGACTGGGATGGTAAATATGGGGAAATTCATAAAATTGTTACAATTTGGGATGGAAATTTGCGGCCGCAGGATATATAATAGGAGACTGTTATAATAGGTGTGCTTTGCGAAGCGGCGCACCGGCGACTTATCCCATTACAAAGGAGACACGCTATGACAACCGAAAAGACCTCCTCCCCCCGCCGCAGCGGGGCGGATTGGTTCGGCCTGATCGCCTTCGCCGCGCTGGTGATCTGCAGCGCGGTGCTGGTGGTGCGGCTGATATCCACCAAGTTCCTGCCCACCGGCCAGCTGCTGCTGGCAGCCGGGGCGCTTCTGGTGCTCAGCGGTCTGCACGGCTGGGTCCAGCTGCCCCGCCGGGAGAAAACCGGCGGAAAAATCGCCTGCGGCATCGTGGCCCTGGTGCTGGCCGCCGCCATGCTCTATGGCGCGGTGGCTCTTGGTTCCGTGCAGCACGCCATCACCGATGTGGCGGACAAGTCCGTGGAGACGGACATCACCTGCGTCATCGTCAACGCCGATGACCCGGCCCAGAGTCTGGACGACGTCAAGGGCTACCGGTTCGGCATTCTGGAGGACCGGGATACCGAGAACACTCAGTCCCTGCTGCAGCAGCTGCAGGAGAAGCTGGGCTCGGCGAACCACACGGCCTACGCCTCCCCTGCCCTGCTGACCGACGCTCTGTACGACGACCAGGTGGGGGCCATCCTGCTGAACAAGGGGTATATCCCCCTGCTGGAGGAGCAGGAGGGCTATGCCGACTTCTCCGACCGCACCCGGATTCTGTATGAATACACCACCACCAAGACCGTGGAGCCCGCCCCGGCGGATACCAACGCCCAGGTGGACGTGACCAAGGACCCCTTCGTGGTCTATTGCAGCGGCATCGACGCCCGCAGCAGCAACATCAACATCACCAGCCGCAGCGATGTGAACATTCTGGCGGTGGTGAACCCCACCACCCGGCAGATCCTATTGGTGAACACCCCCCGGGACTACTATCTGCCCCTGGCCCACAACGGCCAGCTGGACAAGCTGACCCACGCCGGGATCTACGGCACCGGCGAGTCCATGCAGACCCTGGACAATCTCTACGGCACCCACACGTCCTTCTATATGCGGGTGAACTTCGCCGGTCTCACCAAGATCGTGGACGCTCTGGGCGGCGTGGACGTATATTCCACCAAGACCTTCTCCATGGGTGGCTATAACTTCACCGAGGGTGTCAATCATCTGAACGGTGAGGCGGCCCTGTGCTTCTCCCGGGAGCGGTACGCCTTCGCCGACGGCGACAACCAGCGGGGCAAAAACCAGATGGCCGTGATTCAGGCCATTATCAGCAAGGCCTCCTCCCCTGCCGTGCTGAAAAATTATCAGACGCTGCTGTCCTCCCTGTCCGATGCGTTCATCACCAGTCTGAGCTATGACGACATCGCCTCCCTGGTGCAGATGCAGCTGCAGGATATGTCCGGCTGGCACGTCACCAGCTACGCCGTCTCCGGCTCCGGCGATACCTCGTATTGCTATGCTCTGGGCGATGCCGCCTGGGTCATGCGCCCCAATATGGACACCGTCAATACCGCAAAAGATCTCATCCGCCAGGTCATGTCCGGCGAAACGCCTCAGATCCCCTGAGCGGCACACGCAAAAAGATATAGAGAAAAAACAAGGAGAAAACCCATGAGTTATCGTCGCAGAAATGCCTATTCATCCTATTACGGTTCCCGGGGCGGAAGCCGGGGCCCGGCAGATTGGCTGGGACTGCTGGCCCTGGTGTGTATGCTGGTGTGCAGCGTGATCCTGCTGGTGCGGGTGCTGGACGCCGGAGTGCTGACCACGGCGCTGACTGTCGTGTTCATCCTGGTGCTGGTGCTTCTCAACGGACTGCACGCCTTTGTGCAGCTGCCGGTGCGCCGCAGCGTGGCCGGGAAGCTGGTCTGCTCCGTGGTGGCCCTGGCGCTGTCTGCCGCCATGATCTTCACCTCCACCGCCGCCGGCTCCTTTATGAAGTTCCTGTCCAACATTACCTCCGGCGGCTCCGCCAAGACCACCGTTTCCGTGGTGGTCCGGGCGGATGACAAGGCCGAAACCGTCAACGATACCTTCGGCTATACCTATGGAATCCTGGAGGCCATGGACCGGGAGAACACCGACGCCCTGCTGTCCCACATCGAGGACGGCCTGGGCCAGGTGCAGACCGAAACCTTCGGCACCCTGCCCCAGCTGGCCGATGCTCTGCTGAATAAGCAGGTGGACGCCATCATCCTCAACAACAGCTATTTCTCCGTTCTGAAGGGCACGGAGGGGTATCAGAATTTCTCCAAGGACACCAAGGTCATTTACCGGTTCTCCATTGACAACCCGGATGCAGAGCCCATTGCCCCCAACGCCAACATTTCCCGGGAGCCCTTCGTGGTGTATTGCAGCGGCACCGATGAGCGGGTGGATTATATTCCCCTGAACAGCCGCAGCGATACCAATATTCTGGCTGTTGTGAACCCCTCCACCCACCAGATCCTGCTGGTCAGCACCCCCCGGGACTACTACCTGACCCTCCCCTCCAAGGGCCAGAAGGATAAGCTCACCCACTTCGGCCTGTACGGCATCGAGGAGTCCATCAAGGGCCTGGAGCAGCTGTATAACGTGGATGTGGATTATTACGCCCGGGTCCACTTTGCGGGGCTGGTGGGCGTTATCGACGCCCTGGGCGGCATCGACGTGAACTCGGACGTGGCCTTCAACACTGTGGGCATGGAGGTGCCCGACGAAGACGGCAGCGGCAACTTCCACTTCGCCGCCTACTCCTTCCAGCAGGGGCTGAACCACCTGGACGGCCGTCAGGCCCTGGCCTTCGCCCGGGAGCGGGACGCCTTTGACGACGGCGATATGCAGCGGGGCCGCAACCAGATGCTGGTGATCCAGGGCATCGTCAATAAGGCCGCCTCCCCGGCCATTCTCAAGAGTTATCAGGACGTTCTGGCCGCCGCCTCCGACTCCATCGCCACCAATATGCCCAAGGAGGACATCATCTCCCTGGTGAAGATGCAGCTACAGGATATGTCCGGCTGGAACATCACTACATACGGCCTTGCCGGCGAAAACAGCGCCGACTATTGCTACAGTCTGGGAAATGACGCCCGGTACGCCGTGGTCCTGCCCAATGAACGGATGGTCGCCACTGCCCAGGACCTGATCCAGCAGGTTCTCCGGGGCGAGACGCCTGTTGTGAACCCGTAACACAGAAAGGACGAAACGCTTATGAACGAACAAGAACAGCCCCGCCGCAGACGGCACCGGCTATACCGCACCAGTGCCGACTGGTTCGGTATAGCGGCCATGGGCCTGCTGATGATCTGCAGCCTGGTGCTGCTGGTGCAGCTGATGTCCACCAAGCTGCTGACGGACCTCTATCTGATTCTCATCGAGATCGTGCTGCTTCTGATCAACGCGGGCCATGTGATCATCCAGCTGCCCATCCGCCGGGTCAAGACCAGCAAGCTGGTGTGCGGCCTGCTGGCGGTGATCCTTTCGGGTCTGATGCTGTATGGCTCTGTGGCCGCCGCCTCCGGCAAAAGTGCCCTGCTGGCCATCGCCGGCAAGAACCTGCAAAAAACTACCTCCTATGTGGTGGTCATGGCGGATGATCCCGCCCGCAGCATCGGCGACACCGTGGGCTACACCTTCGGCATTCTCAGCCAGGACGCCGACATCAGCGCCGACAACACCAGTGCCCTGCTGGAGGACATCAAGGACGGTCTGGGCGGCAAGGTGGACACCACCACCTATTCGGAGCTGACCTCCCTGGCGGACGCCCTGTACGACGGAAACGCAGGGGCCATCATCCTCAATTCCGGCTATCTCACCGCCCTGGATTCGCTGGACGATTACAGCACCTTCACCCAGGACACCCGCATCATCTATGAGTTCAGCACCACCAAGGAGCTGGAGCCCATCAAGCCCAACGCTTCCATCACCTCCCAGCCCTTCGTCGTCTATTGCAGCGGCATCGACGCCCGCAGCTCGGACATCAATATCCAGAGCCTCAGCGACGTGAACATTCTGGCGGTGATCCATCCCCGGACCCACCAGATCCTGCTGATCAATACCCCCCGGGATTATTATGTGCCCCTGGCCCGCAACGGCCAGCGGGACAAGCTGACCCACGCCGGTATGTACGGCATCGACGAGTCCGCCGCCGTTCTGGGGAATCTCTACGGCGTGAAGGCGGACTACTACGCCCGGGTGAACTTCGCTGGGCTGAAGAAGATCGTGGACGCCCTGGGCGGCGTGGACGTGAACTCCGACTATGAGTTCACCACCGTGGGCATGGAGGTGCCCAACGAAAACGGCGACGGCATCCACATGGCGGGCTACACCTTTACCAAGGGCATCAACCACCTCAACGGCGAGCAGGCCCTGTGCTTCGCCCGGGAGCGCCACGCCTTTGACGACGGCGACAACCAGCGGGGCAAGAACCAGATGGCCGTGATCCGTGCCATCGTGGATAAGGCCTCCTCCCCCGCCATCCTCAAGGGCTATCAGAAGGTGCTGGACGCCGTGTCCACCTCCTTCATCACCAGCCTGACCTATGAGGACATCAGCAGCCTGGTGCAGATGCAGCTGCGGGACAACGTTCACTGGAACATCACCAGCTACTCTGTCAGCGGCGAGGGCGGCATGGAGCCGTGCTATTCCGCCGGAGGCGAGGAGCTGTGGGTCATGTGGCCCGACGCCACACAGATCAACACCGCCAAGGGCCTGATCCAGCAGGTTTTGAACGGCGAGACCCCCACCCTGCCCCAGGATTGACACAGGTAATCTAAACCCAAGCAAAATGCCCG
>ENA-OOWZ01000958-OOWZ01000958.1-human-gut-metagenome-genome-assembly--contig:-NODE-958-length-14706-cov-145.443997_pt1 | contig 14706 bp, 29 predicted proteins | sample MGYA00241580_ERZ501329 | MGnify/ENA primary metagenome ERZ501329 (study PRJEB25962, sample SAMEA2042923) | human gut metagenome | biome: human gut; feature: human-associated habitat; material: faeces... | reverse complement strand
CAAAGGTCTTCCAGGGATTATAATATTATATATGTCCGGAAGACCTTTGAGGAAAACATTTACTTTTAATAGTTTTATCCAAAGGTCTTCCAGGGATTATAATATTATATATGTCCGGAAGACGTTTGGATAAAAGTCCTTGTTTAATAGTTTAATTAAAACCTGAAAGAACCATCGGGCGCACTTAAATCCATAATGCTCCTTTGAGCCGTCTATGCTATTTCTCTTTCTTTCTCTCTTGGAACACTAACAACTTTTGTAGTAGTCTCTACAATAGTATCAAAAGGCTCATCTGCCGCAATTTCAACTATTAAAGAATATAATTGGTCTAAAATTTCTAAACCATTGTCGTCCCAAGCAGAGAAGATAAAAGAAGGACAGCTATAAACGCAATAACCTAATTGTTCATAGCATTTGCCACCTAAGTTAGTTTCTCCGGCTGCTTTGAGCTTAAAGAACAATTCCCAATATTTTTTCCATTCAGGATTTAATTTACCATTTTCTAATTCCTCTTGGTATTTAACTCCACCAGACATGAAAGAATGCCAATAAGTTTTTATCCCTTTATCTTTATAGACAGTATTAGTTTTAATGAGTTTACTGCACCATGTTCTTAAAGTTCTGTCAGACACACGTACATTCCATGCTTCATCTAAGTACTTGCTTCTGGCTTCCCAAGGCATGGAAGAAAAACCATCTAAGTCAGCCAAGAGACAATAAGTAAAGATAGCAAAGTCATAAGTATTAGCTTGTATATCTAAATCATAACATCTAATCATTAGCTCACTTAATTTTTCAGTTGCGGTCTCTGGTATTCTAGTAATATTCACGCTTCTGCGGGAATACTCAAATGAATAGCCCCAGTTAGTTAAAGTATCTCTAACTTTTCTTGCAAATTTTTTGTCATTGATATCGGTATTGGTAATATCAGCAATTTCTTGTCTGGTATAAGTTTTAACCTCTAATTGTTTCATTGTGAAACCTCCTTAAATAAGATTTTGATATGTTTGTTTGTTTTAATAGTTTTATCCAAAGGTCTTCCAGAGATATATATTATATTAATCCCCGGAAGACGTTTGGATAAAAGTCCTTATTTATATAAAAGTCCTTGTTTATTTTGAGGAACTTTCTTCTTCTTGATTTTGAGTAGTTTTCAAGTTTTCCCTTGAACGCAAAATGTCATCAAAGGCTGCGCGCAATTCCTCAGTATCTTCAAAATAGAATACTTTGTATTGAGGGTATCTTGTATTGATTTGACTATCAATGCATTTAAATCCTCTGTTAAATAATTCAGTAGTTATAGACGCACTAAATATTGGAAAATTTTTCTTATTCATAATATATTACTCCTTTTGTTTGTTTAAATTTTTATGCAGCTGAGCCAATCCTCTAACTTATCTAGATTCTCCTGGCTCATAGAGTCTCTATAATCTGATACAAAGTTCCTGATTACACTATAACCAACGCCGCTATTCTGAGCCATGGCTTTATAGGTTAATCCTTTGTCCTTTAATTCTCTAAGTTTCATTTTTAGTTCTATTTTTGTCATCTTTATGTCTCCTTTTCTTTATCTTTTGGGCGTGTTTATTCTGCCACTATGTCTTCAAAAAAAAGAAGAGGGTAGGGATGGAATCTACCCTCTATATACGAGTATGTAGGAAATATTACATGCAAAGTACAATGGCTATGCAAAGCAATGCTCGTTTGCTTTCCAATAGTATATGAAGAATAGGATAGACAGTTTAATGAAGTGTGCCCAAAGTTTTTCTTTCTCTTTTTTCTAAGTTTATTATAACAAAAAATTTTTTGAAAGTCAACAAATGTCGGTTATAGGCTTCTTAATATGTTTCCCATTGACCGCCGGAATGATTGCGTTGAGAGGCGGTAAATACTTGCCAATCCATTTATCCTCTGTGCTGGCTAATGCGTCCTGCGCGCAAAACTCTAACACTTTTAAAGTTATGCTATGTCCCAAACTTGCTGCTTTTCTTAGCTACTGGTATTTCTTGCTGTTGTACTCTGGGCTTTCATCGCAAAACGTGTTGGCTTTGTGCGCTATAAATCTGTTTAATAGGTCTGTGGACTTGCCTATATAGACTAAGGCTTCATCGCAGTAAATTGCATAAATGCCGGTCTTGCCTTGATACTTATCTTTTGTCTCTTGGCTGACCTCATTATAATATTGTTGAATAAGTTCATAATGTTTATTCGTCATAGTCATTTTCTCCTTTTGTTTGTTTGTTTCTTTGCTTGGGATTTATGTCTTTCCCCTTCACTAGTATATGAGAATTAGGGTGTCAAATTTAATCACGTTTGTCCAAAAAAATTTTTGACTTTTAGCTAAAATTTTGGTATAATATAGATGGGGCAAATTAAGTTAACTTGGCATGATGATTTTTTAATAATATTAGAAGAAAACAAGGAGGTGTATTGGCTGTGACTGTTTATGATGAAGAGATTACGAGGCCTGAGACCTTAGAAAAATATTATAGAGTTATCAATAGATGGCTTGAAAATGGATATAATAGTGTTGAAGCTTATCAATCTGTATATCCAACAGCCAATCATTAGAGTGCCTTAAAGAATTTCTCTAAAATAAGAAATATGCCACGATTTAAAGATTATATAATGCAACAAAGGCAATTAGCTTATGAAGCAAAGAACATTGACCTGATGCGCATAACAGAGGAATTGGCTGATGTTGCTTTTGCTGATATTAAAGATGAGAATGTCCCAGTGGCGCAAAAGGTTAAATCCTTAGAGATTTTATTGAAAGCTTTAAGAGAGGACGCCGCCGCGCAGAAGTCTTCTAATATCATCACTGTTGGAATAGAGGATGATGAAGATGATGAAGATTAATTTAAAAAAGAGCATATTTAATAAGGCTTACTTGCCTTATTTATAGGATTATTCTAAAAGGTATGAGATTTATTATGGAGGAGCAGGTTCTGGAAAAAGTAAATTTGTAAGTTAGAAATTAGTTTACAAAGCTATGCAGAGTCTAAGGAAGATACTTGTTCTAAGGAAGGTAAACCGCACCACAAAGAATTCTACGTTTCAAATACTACAAGATACTTTAAGTGAATGGAAGCTACTGCCCTATTGTAAGGTTAATAAAACTGACTTCTCTATTATGTTGCCTAATGGCTCTTAGTTCATCTGCATAGGGTTAGATGACCAAGAGAAATTAAAGAGCATTGTGGGGCTGACCGATGCGTGGCTTGAAGAGGCAACTGAGTTCACGCAGAATGATTTCAACCAGGTAGACCTCCGCATAAGGGAGAGGGTAGATGCAAGTTAGATTATATTAAGTTTTAATCCAGTTAGTAAAGCTAACTGGTGCTTCTTATAGTTCTTTAAAGAAGACCCTACCTTAGACGCATTTAGAGCAGGATGTAATATTGTTCATACTAATTATTTGGATAATAAGTTTTTGCCTGATGAATATATTAAATCTTTGTTGCTATTGGAAACCACAAACCCAGTCTTCTATAAGATTTATGCGCTTGGTGAGTTTGGCTCTCTTGATAAGCTAGTCTACAACAATTGGCAATCCATAGAGTTTGATTATACACAGATTAAAGGAAAGCGTTGTTTAGGGCTTGACTTTGGTTATACTAATGACCCCACTGCTTTAACTTGCTCTATTGCGGATGATGAGAATAAGCGCCTCTATGTCTATTAGACCTGGGGCGGCACTGGCTACTTGAACGATTAGATAGCTAAGAAGCTGATAGAACTTGGCTATGGGAGATCAACTATTATAGCGGATTCCGCAGAAGCCAAATCAATAGATGAGATTAAGCTAGCAGGAGTGAGAAGAATACTGCCAGCCACCAAAGGGCCAGGTAGCATACTTCAAGGTATCCAAAGGGTGCAACAGTATGAGATTATAGTTCATCCAAGTTGCACTGAGCTTATTGAAGAATTACAAAATTACAGTTGGACAAAAGACAAGGCTACAAATGAATATATTAATAAGCCTGTTGATAAGTTTAACCATTATTTGGATGCGCTTAGATACAGCTTACAATGTATTGATGATAGACCTAAAATAAAGATGATGGATAAGAGTCTATTATTCTAATAAAAGGAGATAAGAAAATGGTTAGATTAAATAGTGTTGATGAACTGAACCAAGAGGTCATCAAAAGAATTATAAATTAGTTTCAGATGAATGAGCTGCCTCGTTTAATGAAGCTTAAAAATTATTACTTAAACAAAACAGCTATTTTAAATAGAGTTAGGGTTGATTCGACGCAACCAAATAACAAGGTGGTTCACCCCTTCGCGCAGTATATTACTGATACTTTAACTGGTTATTTCATGGGTGAACCAGTAGCATACACATCTAATGAGAACATTGACGCATTGAAGCTTGTGTATGAATATAATGATGAGCAGAATGAAAACATGGAATTAGCTAAGAGCTGCTCCATCTTTGGTAAAGCTTGGGAATATCTTTATGTTGATTTAGATGGCTCTTTGCGCTTTACTTATATTGACCCCAGAGAAATAATTCCTATCTATGGTACAAGTATTAATGATGATTTGCTTGCGGTCATTCGCTTTTATGAAGAGTACAATGTGGTGAAGGACGCAGTTGATGTCATTGTTGAAGTGTACACAGATACAGAAATTTATACTTACAAGACTGAGCAGGTAATCTCAAACTTAGAGCTTGTAAGTGTTATTCCTCATGCTATTGGTTCTGTTCCTTTTGTTCTTTATATGAATAATGAGGATATGACCGGCGACTTTGAAGGGGTTATTAGTCTTATTGACGCTTATGATGCCTTAGTGTCTGATGACTTGAATGACTTTGAGTATTTCTGTGATGCTTATCTGGCGCTTTATGGCTACACCGCAGACAGTGAAGATGCTAAGCAGATGAAGGAAAATAGAATTCTTTGCTTGGATACAGGTTCTAAGGCTGAGTGGTTAATTAAGCAAGGCGATGGTGCAAGCGTTGAGCAGACTAAGACTAGAATTGAAACAGACATTCATAAGTTTAGTAAGACCCCAAACGCAAACGATGAAAGTTTTAGTTCTAATACTTCTGGCGTTGCTATGAAATATAAGTTGTTAGGAACAGAGAACTTAGGCTCTATTAAGGAGAGTAAGTTTAAGAAGGGCTTATATAGAAGAATGGAAATCATCAGCCATCTCTTTGAATTAACCAGGAGACCTAAGATTGATTGGCTTGGTGTTGACATTATCTTCACTAGAAATCTGCCAGTCAATGAAGCTGATATTGCCAATATGGTTGAGAAGCTTGACGGCATTGTTTCTAAGAAAACTCTGGTTGCGCAGTTGCCTTTTGTTGATGATGCCGAGCAAGAGGTAGAACGCTTACAGGGTGAGACTAAGGCTAATATTATTTATACTGCGGGCTTTGGTTATCAGGAAGCCCAAGAGGAAGAAGTAGCTGAATGAATTGGAAGGCCGCGCACAAAATAAGCGCAAACACTCTCTCCATTGGAAGAGGATTGGAATTAGAAATTTTAGCTATGCTTGCGGCTTTGGATAAGAAGATAGATTCAATAGACAGAGCTATCTTATTGCAGTTTTTAGAAGAAGAATTAGATAAAATAGCTTTGGCGCAAACGGAAGCCTTAGATAAGATGGTTAAAATGGCTTATTCTTATTCACTCAATGCTACTCTTGGTAAGTTAAAAGAAGGCCCAGTTGTTCCTTCTTTGGCTATTGGATATAACATGAATTGGTGTATTGACAATAAGAATTACAAAGAGAGAGTTGTAAACAATATTCAAGGCATCAAATCTGAATTACAAGGTTTAATTATAGGCTTTGATGGAGACCCTATTGTTCTTTTGGGATTAATCCATGATATATTAAAGAAAGCTAAGTTTGAATGGAGCAGATTAATTCAAACCGAAGCAGAAGCTTGTTATTCGCAAGGCGCAAGAGATGCTTATCTAATGGAAGGTGCTTTATATGCGGTAATTGAGAATGATAGCCCCTGTGATGCTATTTGCGTGGATTATGTAGGAGAACATTAGGTGAGTTTAAGAGGTGGAATTGGGGTGGACCTCCCTCCCTACCATCCTTTTTGTAAATGTGTTTTCTTAGGCCTGTTTGGGCACTAAGGATTAATCTTAGATACTTGCTTTTTAAGAATAGTAGAATGATTGAGGGATCTAACAAATTAACTATTTTTATAGGGAATTCAAAGATAACTCAGAAGGAGAATAAACATGGAAAATTTAGAAAATAAGAATACCGAACAAGAGGTAAAAACTTACACCCAAGAAGAGGTTAATAAACTTCTTCAATCAGAAGCTGACCGCAGAGTTTCAGAAGCTTTAAAGAAACAGCAGAAGAAATTTGATGAAGCCCAGAAGCTAGCAAGTATGTCTAGTGAAGAGAAGCTGAATTATGAATACAATCAAAAGCTCCAAGAGCTAAATGATAGGGAAGCTGAACTGAGTAAAAGAGAACTTTTAGCTGAAACAGAAAAACAGTTAAATGAAAAGGGTTTGCCTACTGCGGTTGCCGCTTTAATTATTGGTAAAGACGCAGAAACCACTTTAACCAATATTACAAGTTTCGCTGATATTTTTAACAAGGCTGTCGAGAGCGAAGTTGCTAAAAGAATTGGAACTGGTGCGCCAAAGGCAAACCAGAACGCAAGCGGCATTAGCAAAGAACAGTTCAAGAACATGAGTTTGGCGCAGCAAGCTGAACTTTTTAGAACACAGCCTGATTTATATAAACAATTAACTAACTAATAAAGGAGATTATGCATTATGGCAAATACTGTTTACGATAACATCGTTCTCTCTAACAAGATGAATGATATCTTAAAGACTAAGGTTGATTTAAACTCTTATTTAACTATTGATACTAGCATGACAGAGCAGGCTGGTATGAAGAAGGTAATTAATACTTACACTGCTACTGGTAATGTTGAAGACTTAGCAATGGGCGCAGGCAACACTGGTGATATCAGCGTTTCTTTCACTTCTGCTGAGTATGAAGTAAAGACAACTCAGGGCCGCTTCCAGTATTATGATGAGCAGGCTATGAAGGATCCCATGGTTGTTGAAGCAGGTCTTGAAGGCATTGCTAAGACCATGGTAAATGATTTCACAACTAAGGCTATTGCTGAGTTCGACAAGACTACCACAACTGTTGAAGCTGTTGCTTATAACTTTGCTATGGTTGTTGATGCTATTGCCGCAATGAATGTTGAGAGCGAGGAAGGCATGTTCTTACTTATCTCTCCCGCAGACCAGGCTGATTTCCGCAAAGGTCTTAATAATGACCTCAAATATGCAGAGAGCTTTGTGCGCACTGGTTATATTGGAACCGTTTGTGGTGTTCCTGTAATTATTTCTAAGGCTTTAACTAAGGGTAAGATGTTCTTAGCTACTAAGGAAGCCGTCACGCTCTTCATTAAGAAGGATACGGAAATTGAACAGGTACGCGACGCAGACACCCGAAACAACACTGTCTATATTAGGAAAGTTGCCGTAGTAGCTTTGACTGATACTACTAAGGTAGTTAAGATTACCGTTGCTGGTCATTAATTAATATCAAGGCAATAAGCCTCTGATTATTTTAACCCCAGAGGATTTCTTAGTCCTCTGGGGTTTTTCTTTTTATACAAAATAATACAAGGAGAGTTTTTATTATGACGATTTTAGAAAAAGTTCAGAGTATAACAGGCTCTACAAATAAAGTTCTTGAAACTCTTGTTGACATGTGTAAGGATGAAGCTACTCAATACTGCAATTTAGAAATCTACACTGAAAGACTGGATAATGCGGTTGTTCAGATGGTTGTTGAAAGATTTAATAGATTAAATAATGAGGGAGTAGAGTCCACCAGCGCTTCTTCTATTAATGAGAAGTTTATTAATGGTTATTCTTAGTCAACAATTAGTATGTTGAATAAAAATAGAAAAATAAAGGTGGTTGGTTATTAATGAAGAGAGATATTATTACTAAGGTTCAAACCACTTATACCCCAGACGGTTCTGGCGGCTATACAGAAGAAACTACGGAAGTGGGTAATTATGAAGTAAAGCTGTCAATAGGTAATAATGTTGAAGAAGCCACCGCCTATGGAGTATCAGTAGAACAAGTTTTAAAAGTAATTGCGAATGTCCCTTTGCGTGAAGATGCGGCTGGCTTGAACATGATTGTAGGTCAGCAAGGCAATCCGGGCCGCACCCCAGTCAAAGGAGTAGATTATCTTACTGAGGGTGATATTGAGACTATGGCGCAAAAGATTCCCAAATGGTCTTTTATAGATGAAGGAAAGTGAGGTAAACTATAATGGATGAAATTATTACAAAAACTTATTTTCTTTATGATGGTAAGAAATATGAATTAAGAGCCCAAGTAGCTTACCGCAATAGATATTTAATTACTCTTATTGAGGTAGAAGAGTAATGGGATATCTGGGAACGCAAATAAGAGATGGAGCTTTGTATGTGGATATTACTCCCGACGTGCTTGGGCTTCCTTCTTTAACTCCACTATGCGGCATCCCTATTGAATATCAAGATGCTTGGAAGAAATTTGGCGAGGCTTTTAAAGCTGCTGCAACTACAACCTGCCCAGTAGACACAGGATTTTTAAGAGATAATATAGACTTCCATGCTGATGATGGTGGAGTTGAATGTTGGAGTGATGCTACATATAGCGCTTATCAAGAATATGGAACTTATAAGATGGCTCCTCAACCTTATTTTGAAGGAGCGCTTGCCGCCGCTTTTTCAGAGACCGCAGATTTGTTCAATACAGCTATTCTTATGTATTCTGAGATGGATAATGATTTCTCTTTTCTTCTGGCTGGTTGTACAGGAGGTATTGATGATTGTTATAGGTATCTTGATACACTTGCCCGACAGATTGATATGTGCGATAAAGCTGGCTATGATACCACCTTGCTAGAAGACGCTTATGTAGATATATTAGAACATGTCTAGTAGATGGAACAAACATAGATGATGGCGAAACAAGGTGGAAAAGGCCTCGCATCATTTATTGCTTCTCAATTGGCTATACTACTGGGTACTTTGATAGCTTAGGTGCTTACTTTCCCTTTTAGAATGCTATGGGAAAATAAAACAATCAATCATAGGACAGTTCATTAAGGAGGATTACAATGTTAGATATTAAGACAATTATATTTTAGGCTATTGAAGCCTTATCTATTCCTGTAAGAGACAATCCTCAAATATATTCTAAGAAGTTTCCATTTGGTATTTTAAGAACCATTAATGTTGCACCTCAGCAATTAAAGAATTACACTAAGGCTAAGTGGTTAGTGAGATTAGATGTGTTCTCTGATTATAAAGGTGAGAAGGAACTCTTAGATTATTATAATAATGAGATTGTTCCAAAAATAAAGGAAATATAGCAAGTAGATGGAATTACTTATATTACTTCTACTTGTTCAATTATGGATGATAAAGAATAGGGGCCTGTAATCAAGCACGCTGTTATTTCTTTTATAGTTGATACTATGGAGGTGTAATGATGAAAGGTTTAGATATTCTTATTTATATAAATGGAAAGGTAGTGGGCGCGCAGGCATCAGCGCAATTGAATAGAACCACTAAAATAGTTGATATCTCTAATAAGATTACCTTAGATTGGGATAACTTTGCTATTGGTTCTAAGTCGTGGAGTGTCTCTTGCGCCGGCGCTTACATTGTAGACGATGAAGCCTTTCAAGCATTAGAAACCGCATACTTTGAAGGTAATCCAGTAGAAGTAGAATTTAAGAAAGAGGGCGTCCTCACTATGAAGGGTCAAGCTATTATTACAAGCTTCCCTCTGAATGCGGTTTTTAATAATGATTTAAGCTATTCTATTAACCTTCAAGGGAAAGGAGCTTTAACAAAATGAGAGTAATAAAATGGGGTTGTTTCATTTTTAAAATTAACTTAACTATGGAAGTTATTGAAAACTTCTTCTCTCTTGGCTATAATAAATTAGAGGTTAATAAAGATTTAATGCGCTTAATGCGCCTTCCCGCTCTTCCAAAAGTAAAGGAAGCCTTAGAAAAGGAAATAACCCCAATTACTCCTCTTTTGGTTAAAGAATTAAAAAAGAAATGTGCGGAAATGGGTAAGTTAGATTCCTATTATAAATTATCTCCACAGGATATTTAGCTTGCCTATTCTGGATATATTAAATTAATCTATAACCTTGGAAACTTATATATAGTAGCAGAGAGAAAATCCAAAGATGCTTAGGCTCAACCCTTTATTTTTAATGAAGAGCTAAGCAGAGAAGAAACTTTTAATAAAGTTGGATTGGAGGTAAAATAATGATAGATTTAACTACTTTATTATAGAACATGGTAATTACTACTCCTGCTCCAATTTAGATTACTCAATAGCCTATTATTCAAACTTAGGAAGATTATGAAGTTCCAAAAGTAGATATAATGAACCAAATTGGATTGGCAATTAAAAGGAGATAATTAAGATGAAGATAAACAACATTGACATCTCAAATTATTCTGCTGAATTAATTAATAGACAAGTAGCAACCGCAAACATTGATTCAATTACTGATTGGATTGATGAGGCTTGTGAAGGAGTTTTATTAAGACAAGACTATGATTTTAAGACTATTGCATTAACTTTCTTAATTACAGAAGTTTCAGAAGATTAGGCTTATAAAAAGATTAGCGCTCTTACTAAAACCTTAGAGAAAGCAGAAATTAAATTTGATGATATTAATTTATTATTCCCTTGCGCTCTTCAAGGCTCTACAATTCCAGAAAGAGTTCGTAATGCCCAATTTAAAATTACCTACACATTAAAGAATGATTGGGCAGTAGGAGAGCCAATAGCACTATCCTATGATATTACTTAGGTAGACGCTTATAAAATATAGGTAAATTATATTAGAAACTGGTCGGATTCAATAGGTTATTACACTTAGTGTTTTGACGAAGAAGAAAAAACCCAGTTAATTGCCCAAGAAATATATTATGTAGGTAAGAGCCAAATTCCAACAGTAGCGCAAACCGCAGATGATTGGAACTCTTTCTTTATGTCTCTTGGCATTGATATAAATAAATATAAAGAAGCAAATACTTTAAATGGTTTTGCCTTTAATGAAACTGAATATTCAGCAGAGGCCGCACAAGCTTGGTTTGCCGCAAATGATTCTTTGACTGTATATTATAATAGGTACAGGAAAGAAGGCTATGCTGATGTTCCAGAAGACACTAATTATCCATCTGTTGTCTGGTCTACTGGGGCAGATAATACTTATTATTTTGACCTTAAATGCGGCAATGGATGGGATATAAAAGACTTAGCTATCTTTGTTTATGGCAGATGGTTCTAGGCGGCCACCGGCGGCAATGGCCCAATGTTTGGTGCGGGTTCTCCTAAGTCTTAGCTCAATATGACTTTAAATGCGCCCAATATAAACATTGAAACTGGTGATACATTAAGAAATTATAAAGTTTTTGAGTCCTCTAAATCCTCAGCGCATGATATAGCAATAATTACATTGGAGAATATAGCTTACTTACCTTTTAGAAAATATGGAATCGATTGTGATACTATTGGAAATGAAGGGTATGCTGAGATAATCTTCAATGGAATTACCTTAGATAGAGTGCCTGTTGGTTCTTTAATATTAGATTCTAATTTAACGCTTTTATATAAAAGTGATGTTGCCGCAAAATATTGTGAAGTTTGCAGAGTTCAAGTTTATTATAAAAAACAATTAATTAGAGATTTAGTTCCAATAGCGGGAAATGTAAAGAATTGTTTTTATAATAACTATGATGGCGGTCTCTATGATATTAATACTATGGAATTCTTTCCTTGGTCTAAAATAGGCGGAGGTACTGGTGCTGCCCCTTAGAAATATATGCCTTTGCCGCCTGCGGATCCCGGCCCAACTCCTCCCCCAGAGAAATATCAATTAATTGTTAATGGAGGTTCTGGCGATGGACTTTATGAAGCCGGCACCTTAGTATTTGTAGATGCTAATGAAGCGCCAGAAGGACAAGTGTTTAAACAGTGGATTATTAATCAAGGCAGTCCCGCTCTAACAATAACAGAATAGAAGACTTCTTTTGCTATGCCAGCTGAAAGAGTTGAAATTACTGCTGAGTATGAAGAGAAGCCTGCTGAACCTCCCAAGATTCTGCCTTATTCTAATATGCCTAAACTTCAAGGTGAGACTGTGATGGGCGCTGATGCCGATGTATGGGCACAGAGCACTGCTGCTTCTAGTCCAGGACTTCCAAGAGCAGGTGGAGAATTTGTAGCGGTTTATTCTGTTCCTAATGTTGAAGGTTCTTGGTCAATTCACAGGGCTTCATATTATACTGTATAGGCTACTGGAACAGACCAGTGGGGACGCACTTATGTTCATTATAGATTGAAAACGAATTCAAGCCAATATGATCAATCAATAACATTTACTCCTTCTGATGGCAGTCCCGCAATCACACAGAACTTTGCTGTTAGGGGTCTATTCTAATAATGGAGGTTAATTATGATAAGTAATATTAATACTTATCCTAATCTTCAATTTAACCCTTTCCCAATTCCAGAATTTACTGTTATTGAGATTTATAGAGATACAATAGCTAAGGATAATTCCCTTGGCTATTGTATTCTACCAATTGAAGGTTTGGATGATGCGCAAATTGAAACAAAAATAAGAACATTAGTAGATGGAAGTAAGCCAGAAGGATATTAGAATTTGGCTGTTTTAAATAAAGGGTATAACCATAAAATTTGTTATGCGGTTTGGTATACTGATACTGCGCCTGAGTTCCCCAAAGAGCCCTCGCCGCAACCCATGCCAGAACCTGCTGCCCCATTTAATGTTTGGGAAGAGATTGTAGTGGATAACCCAGGTCAAACAGTGCCCTTAGCGCTTGAAATTACTTGTTCTTCTTTTACTGAGCCTATTGGCTTTTATATTAATAATATATTATTTTCTATTACTATTGGTAAACCCCAAGCAGGCATAAATGTTATAGCGGCTGATAGGACTGGGGCAAGCTATAATAATAAAGGAATTGATACTTTTGATTTCCCCACCGCACCTGTTTTAAAGAATGGCAGAAATGTTTTAAAATTTAATAAAACTAATGTGAGTGCGGTTAAGGTAAGATACACTCAAAAATTCTAAGGAGGTAAGTTATGATTAAGCTCTATAATCAAAAGATGGAATATTTATGTCCTATTGAGCTTTTTAAAGACCTCCGGATTACAGAAGAATTAGAGACTGGGTATAAAACTGCCCAGTTTCTAGCTTCTTATTCTATTTAGCTCCAAGAGGAATACAAAATAGAAATAGATGGTTATTTATATGTAATCAAAGAGGTCAATATGGAACGTCCGCAATACTATGATGTATATTGTAAACCCTACTTTGGGACTTTACAAGGCAGACGTGTTGATACTCTTACGGGATATGATATGAGTTTTTCAAAATGTATGCAAGAAATATTAGAAGGTACTGATTGGTCTTATCTTCCAGTAGAAGAAATTGTAGGCTCTTTCACTGTTAATATATAGAATGCTACTGCCCTTGGCGCAATTAATTCCCTTAAACAACTATATGGTGTAGATATTTATTTTGATACATTAAATAGGGTCATTAAGGCTTGGCGCAATAGAGGAGAATATAAACAAATCTTCTTTATTAATCCATTAAATGTAAAGGATTGTAAGGTTCAATCTAATACTTATGATTTAATTACAAGATTAATTCCAATAGGAAAGGATTTAACCACAGTCAATATGATTAATGAAGGCAGTTTGTGGGTGGAAGATTATAGTTATACAGATGAAATTATAGTTGGATATTATATGGATAGCAAGATAGATAATGCGGATGACCTCTTAAAAACCGCAAAGGCAAAGCTAGCTGATGTAAGCCATCCGCGCACTTCTTATACTATTAAGGCAACTAACTTTTGTAGACCTTTGGCTATTGGCGATTCAATTAAAATAGTGAATAAGATAAAAGGCACCGAAGAAGTTTAGAGAGTCCAGAAGAAAGTAGAAATTAAAGGGCAGCCGGAAGAGAGCTATTATGAATTTGGCGCCAAGGTTTCTTTTGATAATCTTTATAAAGAATTTCAAAATGGACAAAAAATAGTAAATGAAGATGTATTAAGGAATTTAACAGAAATTAATAAGCTTGCTTAATTTTTGAAAGGAGTGTTCTGAAATGAGCTTAGATACTATTTTAACCATAATCACCACAGTTGGTTTTCCAATTGCGGCGGTGATTGGGTGCGCTTTCTTCATTGCGCGCATGAGTAAAACTTATAGGGAAGACTTAACTGAGCAATTAGAAATCCAATAGGCAAAAGCAGATGAAAGAGAAGAAAAGCTTTATGATTAGCTTAATGAATTTAATAAAAGTTTATAGGACTTTAATAGTACCTTAGTTAAGATTGATACAAGATTAGAATTGTTAGAAAAATATTATATAGATAACATTCCACAGAAATAAAAAAAACCCCAACCTCTAATAAAAGGTTGGGGTATTTTTTTTTATATAAAATTAAAGGATGTAATGAGTCTTTTTTTAAGTGCGGCGGGCGCTCTTGATAGTTTTGACTCAATTCTAAGAATGAGTGCCTCTTTTTATATTCCTGATTTTAATAGTTTTCCTCAAAGGTCTTCCAGGGATTATAATATTATATATGTCCGGAAGACCTTTGAGGAAA
>ENA-OOWZ01000957-OOWZ01000957.1-human-gut-metagenome-genome-assembly--contig:-NODE-957-length-14708-cov-2.210878_pt1 | contig 14708 bp, 12 predicted proteins | sample MGYA00241580_ERZ501329 | MGnify/ENA primary metagenome ERZ501329 (study PRJEB25962, sample SAMEA2042923) | human gut metagenome | biome: human gut; feature: human-associated habitat; material: faeces... | reverse complement strand
TTGCGCGCCCGCAGGCGCGTCTCCCTGCAACAAAAGCGACCATTATGCAGAAATCATTCAGCCGGATGGCAATCATCCGCCGAAAGGTTGTCGGAAACGCGATTAGTTCCGACCATCCCGGCGCGGAGGACGCGCACGGAAGCCTTCCGCACGACGCGGGGCAGCCGCGGCGGTGTTGTCGTAGGTGATGTCGTTGCGCACGAGGTTCACACGACCCTGCGCGTCGATTTCCGCGACCTTCACTTCCAGCGTGTCGCCAATCTTCACGACGTCCTCGACCTTCTCCACGCGGTGGTTCGCCAGCTTGGAGATGTGAATCATGCCGTCCTTGCCGGGCAGCAGCTCGACAAACGCGCCGAAGTTCATGATGCGCACGACCTTGCCCGTGTACACCTCGCCAACCTCGATGTCCTTCGCGATGCCCTCGATGATGCGGCGCGCCTTGTCGGCGGCTTCCGCGTCGGGGGTGGAGATGAACACGCGGCCGTCGTCCTCGATGTCAATCTTCACGCCGGTTTCGGCAATAATCTTGTTGATCATCTTGCCGCCGGGTCCGATAACCTCGCGAATCTTCTCCGGATTGATGGTGAAGCGGACAATCTTGGGCGCGTACTTGCTCAGTTCCTTGCGCGGCTCGCCGATGCAGCTGAGCATCTTTTCGAGGATGAACAGGCGGCCCTTGAGCGCCTGCGCCAGCGCGGTTTCGAGAATCGTGCGGTCAATGCCCGCAATCTTGATGTCCATCTGGATGGCGGTGATGCCGTTCATAGAACCAGCGACCTTGAAGTCCATATCGCCCAGAGCATCCTCCAGACCTTGGATATCAGTCAGAATAGTGAAGTATTCGCCATCCTTAACAAGGCCCATAGCAACGCCGGCAACAGGAGCCTTAATAGGAACACCTGCATCCATCAGGGACAGGGTGCTTGCGCAAACAGAGCCCATGGAGGAGGAACCGTTGGATTCCAGAACCTCGGATACCAGACGGATTGCATACGGGAAATCCTCTTCAGAAGGAATAACCGGACGCAGAGCACGCTCAGCCAGAGCACCGTGACCGATTTCACGACGGCCGGGGCTGCGCAGCGGTTTGGTTTCGCCTACGCTGTACGGCGGGAAGTTGTAGTGATGGATATAACGCTTGGTTTCCTCAGCGCCGAGGCCATCAAGAATCTGTGCTTCACTCAACGGAGCCAGAGCCAGAACGTTCAAAATCTGAGTCTGACCACGGGTGAACAGAGAGCTGCCATGCGGACGAGCCAGCAGGCCAACCTCGCAGCTTACCGGACGTACTTCGTCTAATTGACGACCGTCAGGACGAATCTTATCTACAGAGATAGTGCGGCGAACGATTTTCTTAACCAGCTTTTGGGTGATATAAGCAACGTCTTTAGCATTATCAGGATATTTCTCCAGGAATACTTCAGCGATTTCAGCTTTAACCTTAGCAACGTTTTCTTCGCGCTCCAGCTTGTTAGCATCCATCAGAGCATCTTTGAGCTTTTGAGCACCGTATTCTTCGATTTCCGCAACCATTTCTTCAGGCGGAGCGTAGAACGGAACTTCCATTTTTTCTTTGCCGATTTCAGCAACGATTTTCTCTTGGAACTCAACGAGCTGTTTGATTACGCCATGACCGAACCAGATAGCGTCCAGCATGGTTTCTTCGGAAACTTCGTTAGCACCTGCTTCTACCATCAGGATAGCGTCTTTGGTGCCGGCAACAGCCAGGTTCAGTTGGCTGATTTTAGCCTGTTCAACAGTCGGGTTGATGATGAATTCACCATCAATCAGGCCTACGCGCACACCTGCGATAGGACCTTCGAACGGAATATCGGAAATAGACAGAGCGCAGGATGCACCGATCATAGCGGGCATATCCGGAGCATTGTCGGGATCAACGGAAACAGCGGTAGCAACGATCTGTACATCGTTGTGGTAGCCTTCCGGGAACATCGGGCGAATCGGACGGTCAATCAGACGGCTGGTCAGGATAGCCTGCTCAGACGGACGGCCTTCGCGTTTAATAAAGCCGCCAGGGATTTTACCTACGGCGTACATTTTTTCTTCAAAATCAACAGTCAAAGGGAAGAAGTCTACACCCTCACGCGGGGTTTTGGTGCCGGTAACGGCAACTACTACGGCGGTATCGCCATAACGAACTAATACAGCGCCATTAGCTTGTTTTGCAATCTTGCCGGCTTCAATAGTAAGAGTTCTGCCGCCAAGATCCATGCTGTAACTATGCATATCTTATGCCTCCTATTCTTTTCACACATTGTGTACCTGCATATTATTCGCCGTCAATCAGAAAAATCCTCTATATTTTTACGGCTTTTTAAAATTTTTTTGAAAAAATTTCTACAACAGACGAAAACAGCCGGCAGCTCTGCCAAAGGCAACACTGCCGGCCGCCAGAAACACATTTTTTAAGCCTTTAAAAGCCCATAAAAAGGCGCATAATAAACAAAACTATTGCGCCCACAGCGGCAAAGACAATAAACGTCGGCAGCAAAAAGAAGATAACTGCCACAATGCCGCACAAAATCAGAAAGGTAATCAGAATGCCGCTGCCGCAGCCAAAGGTATGCACCTTAATATTCGGCGGCACCTGCTGCTGTCTTTCATTATAAGCATCAGCGCCGCTGTCATATACAGCGCCTTCCCTGGCGCTTTTGGTTTCCTCTGTGCCTGCGCTCTCGTCTATCGTCACGCCCTCAAAGGTATCGCGCTCCTCCGGACTGAGCACCTGCGCATCAATCTTGAACTGATAATGGCAGTACGGACATTCCACTGTGCCGGGAGCAACCTCGTGTCCGCAAAAATCACACTTCATATTCTGGTGCCTCCTCTCACCGCAGCAGCATCAGCAACAGACCCTCTTCGTTAACATAACGCGGGTCGTGTGCCTCCAGCTGCAAGGTTTTATTTAGCATATCTATCATCTGCTTCAGCTTTACATGGTCGGTAGCACGGCACATAGCAAAAACCTGCTTTTCCGTAAAGGTATAAACATCATTCAGCTTAACAAAGCAGTACATAACAGCTGCCGTCCAATGCTCAAAATCAGCGTCTGTATTATCAGGCAAAGCATTGCCACGAAGCATAAAATCGCTCCACATGGTACGCATCAGCTGTATATCATAGGCAGAAAAAAGGCCTGTTCCTCTAAGAGATTCCAGCATTGCCGAGGTCTTGTCCTCAAGCAGCGCCGCCGGCTGATAATCACTTATCTGCGTGCTGAAATTAAAGCCCTCCATCCGCACATAGATGGCATATACAACAGAAACATGGCGCACGAACATCGGATTACGGTTGATAAACTCCTCCCAGCTCATTTCGCCGCTTTGGCGCACAGCAAACCAGTCCTTCGCCGCGCTGACAACCTCGAAAAAGCGCTTACGCGAGGTTTGCGACATCACCAGTCCGCGCAGGAAGTTCATCACCATAGTATTTTCATAAAAAATATGGCCCATGAAAATATAGCCTTCTGTGTCAATATTATCATCTACCGGCAGCATCAGGGTATATTTTTCATTGGTGAAAATATTTCTGCAGACATACATTCCCTCCTCCGTGCGTCTTTGCACATCAAAGAGAACCAGCTTTGCCTTAATCAGCTCATTCAAAATATCAACGGAGGTATCCATCTCGGAAGCGTCGCGGCAGATTACATCACGGTAATGCTGCAGCGGCGTTTTGTCATCTTCAAGCAAGCGATAGTCAAAAAGAAAATAATCCCAAAAGGTCTGTGAATATTCCTCCGTGCCCGGCTTTTCCTGAACTGTACCATTCTGAAAAATACCGCCGAAGAGAAAATCGGCACGCTCCAAATCGCGACGGAACTGCTTCTGCGTATAGTAGCTTTGCACATCATCCAGCAGATTCTGCATTCTCTCGCCGATGTTCAAGTACACTTTCGTCGGCAAATCCGGCGTAGAATAAAGATTGTAGCGGTCATGCTCCGGCAAAAAGCTGCCATCTTTGCCGACAATCTGCAGTTTTCCGTCAACCAGCAGCTTGGCTTTGGCTTCGGCAGGCGCATTATCACGGGTAATAATGCGTTTCTTTTTCATATATGCATAAAACTCCTGCATAACATCCAGGAAATGTGCGATGTTGCTCTCCGTTGCCGGGAAGCCGGAAACATTGCGGCAGCACCAGCCTACGCAGTCAATAAAATCCTCACGCGACATATCACCGAGAAAGTTCTCGGAATTGCCAAGGTAAATACAAAGAATCGTAATATAATCCCAAATCTTGACCAGCTCGCCATCCTTGGCTCCCTGCCATGTTTTATAGCGCAGGAAATCCTCAGCACAGGCTTGCTGCAATACCGTATTCCATTCTTCATCCTGTGTATAAAATTCTTCTATCAAATCGAAAACATTAGTCATTTTTTCTCCATTCTCTGACGTATTATGGAGATATTATACCACACTTTTGTGGCTAATTTATGTTTTTTTGCGCCAACTGCGCCGCCAGATAGATATCCTGCAGCGGCACTCCCTGCTCCTGTGCCAGTTTGGCAGCACTGTCATATTCCACATAACAGCGTTCGCCGTTCTCCAGCAGGCAGCGCTTCACCGCCACATCACCGTAAGCAGTGTGCACCACATACCTGCTACGCGGCAGCACAGTGCGTTCCATGCGCGCACGACGGATACCGATGGTTGTCGTTTCCGCAAAAATCAGCGCTTCCAGCTTCGCTCTGTCCTCCTCGCGGCAGATAACAGTAAGCTCCCACGCCGGACGGCTCTTCTTCATGAACACCGGCTGATAATGAGCATCCAGCGCTCCTGCCGCCAGCAGGCGCTCCAGCGTGTAGCCCAAAAGCTCGCCGCTGCAGTCATCAATATCAGACTGCAATTGGCAGATGCAATCTGTCTGCAAAGCGTTACTGTTTACAGAGTTTTTTTTTGTGCATTATCCTCAATCAGCAGCGCACGCAAAATGCTGGGACGCTCATACTGACGCTTGCCTGCTCCCAGACCGATGCCCAGAATCTTAAAGCTCTGCGGCAACTCGTCCGTAGTCATCAGCGCAGCAGCGGCAGCAGCACCGGTCGGTGTAACGAACTCGCCCTGCACCGGCAGCAAGTGTACATTAAATCCAAAGCGCTGCATAATATTAGCTGTTGCCGGAACAGGCACCGGCAGCACGCCATGCTGGCAGCGCACAGTGCCGCGGCCCTCGCACAGCTCAGGTACAATTACGTTTTCAACACCAAGACTGTCGGCACACACAGCAATCGCCACAATATCAACGATAGAATCAATCGCACCAACCTCGTGGAAATGCACTGCATTCTTCTCCACTGCATGCGCCTTTGCCTCAGCATCCGCAATAATATCAAAAATCTTCAGCGCCAATTCCTTGGCTGCAGCACTCATATCCGTAGCATCAATAATCGCAATAACCTCCTGCAGACCGCGGTGCTCATGGTGATGATGATGCTCATGCGGCACATGGCTGTGCTCATGTTCATGGTCGTGGTCATGATGATGTTCATGCTCGTGCTCATGGTCATGGTCATGATGATGTTCGTGTTCGTGCTCATGCTCGTGGTCATGATGATGCTCATGCTCATGGCTATGCACTACAGCATCGTCGTTGCCATGCAAAAAGGCCATATCATGGTCATGGTTAACATGCTCCTCGTCCAGAATAACATCAAAATCACAGCAGTTAACGCCTGCTTTAGACACTCTGCTGATTTTATATTCAAAGCCCTTTGCAGGAATACTCTGCAGAGCCTTATCCAGTGCCTCTTTGTCCGCGCCCAGGTCCAAAAGTGCTGCTACCAGCATATCGCCGCTGATGCCGGCATTACATTCCAAATATAAGCTTTTCATAAATCTTCCTCCTAATCTGAAGCCTGCATACTTGTAGCAGGCTAATGCTAAAATTCGCTATAAGTACAAATTAATCCTGCTTTAAAGTTTCATTCATGCTGCCTGTACGATAGCCTTGCAAATCAAGTGCCACATAAGCAAAGCCTGCAGCCTTCAATCCTTTGTAAATCGTACTGCGCATCGGCTCCGCCACTGCCAGCTCCAGCTGCTCGGGCAACAGCTCAACGCGCGCCAAACTGCCATGCACACGCACACGGAACTGCTTAAAGCCCAGCTCCCACAAAAGCTGCTCCGCCTTATCCACCGCCGCCAGCTTCTCCGCTGTAATACGCTCACCGTAAACAAAGCGCGAAGCAAGACAAGCAAATGACGGCTTATCCCAAGTCGGCAACTGCAGCTTATGCGACAGCAGGCGGATTTCTTCCTTCGTCAGCTCTGCAGTGCGCAGAGGGCTCTGCACTTTCAGCTCAGCCAAAGCCCTCAGACCGGGGCGGTAATCACCCAAATCATCCATATTCGAGCCTTCGCAAAGCACAGCACCGTTTTCCTGTGCAATGCGCAAGAAATTACTGAACAGCGTTTTTTTGCAGATATAGCAGCGGTCCGGCGGATTTTCGGCAAACCCCGGCACCTGCAGCTCATCAAAATCAAAGTAAAGATTACAGATTCCCTGCTTCCGACAGAACTCCTCTGCCTCCGCTATATCACGCTGCGGCACAACACCGGAACGTGCCGTCACAGCAAGTGCCTTATCTCCCAACGTCAAATGCGCCGCCTGCAGCAAAAACGTCGAATCAACGCCGCCGCTGAACGCAACCAGCACACTGCCCAAGCGCCGCAGCTCCTGCTGCAGCACGGCAAACTTGGCTTCCGCCTGTATTTCTAAATCTTTATTTATAGGCATAATAGTTCTCCCTCATAAAAATTAAACGCATAGCTAGCCCCCTTCCGCCTCGCTTAGCTCGGCACCTTCCCTATACTAAGACACATTTTTCATGCAATGAAAAATGCTGGTCGTGTTATACTCGAAGAGTGCAAGGGGCAGGCAAGAAAGGTTGGACAAGCAATTAATATATTGCCAAGCACAACCCTCAGTCATCGCCTGCGGCGATGCCAGCTCCCTTGCAGGGAGCATATAAAAGTTTATATCTCCCCTGAAAGGGGAGGTGGAGGCGAGCTTTGCGAGCAGACGGAAGGGTTGGATCTCACTTGCACGCCAACCTGTTAATCTGCGTCGCAATAATCCCCGCGCCATATCCATTATCAATATTCACAACTGAAACACAGTTAGCGCAGGAATTAATCATCGTCAGCAGCGCACTCAGCCCATGAAAGCTCGCACCGTATCCGACAGAAGTCGGCACCGCAATCACCGGATTACGCACAAGGCCACCGATAACACTCGCCAGCGCGCCCTCCATGCCTGCAGCCGTCACTACACAATTTGCTTGCTGCAGCAAATCAACCTTATCCAAAAGACGGTGAATCCCGCTCACGCCAACATCGTAAAGACGCTCCACATGCGCCCCGAAAAATTCAGCCGTCTGCGCCGCCTCCTCCGCAACGGGAATATCGGCAGTACCCGCAGTACACACAACAACGCAACCGCTCCGCACCTTATCCGGGCGCTCCTGCTTCAGCGTCCGCGCCACCGGATCATAAACAATATCAGGCAGCTGCCGCCGCACCAGCTCATACTGCTCCGGCGTTGCCCGCGTGCCGAACACCTCACCCTGCTCCGCCAAAAGACGCTTATAAATATCCGCCAAATACGCATCAGGCTTACCGCTGCAGTAAACCACCTCCGCAAAGCCCGTGCGCTGCTCACGCGAAGTATCAAGACGCGCATAATTTAAATTCTCGTACGCCTTGCGATTAAAATAGCGCTCCGCCTCAGCCACCGACAGCTTGCCGCTGCGCACCTGTTCAAGTACACTCCTGGAGTCCACTTTATACCTCCTTTTATGACAAAGACTTAGTCCGCCGCCCGGCAGACTAAGTCTTGCATATATAAATATTAAATTTCGGGTTTATTATAGCGAAAACATACCCGCAACGCAAGTATTCTTCACTTCAAGCCACAATTACACCAAGTTCTTCACAACCGCCAGCTCCATCTTGTCCGCAGGAATAACCTCGGAATGCAGCACCGGCAGATTCTCCAACGCCAACATACGCGGCGGAATCTCCGTACCGGTATCGGCATGCAGCTTTTGCAGCAGCTCAAAAGGATTGCTGCTCTGCGGCTGAGCATCATCAAGCGCAGCCAAAACACTGTCGGCAAACTTATACGGACTTGCGGTAGACAGCACCACGGTATATGTTTCATCACTGGTCAGGAAACGATATTTTTCCATCGCACGCCAGGCAACGGCAGTATGCGTATCCATCAAATAATGGTAATCATTATAAATACGTCCGATAGCCTCCTTTGTTTCCAGCTCATCAACCCAGGCACCGAAGAACTGGCTTTGAATCTGCTTCAGATCATCGCTGTCAATCTCATAATGACCTTCGGTATTCAAACGCTTCATATAATCCGCTACGCGTGCAGCATCATGCTCAGTCACACTGTAAAGCAGACGCTCCAGATTACTGGAAACAAGAATATCCATAGAAGGAGATACAGTTTTAAAGAACTCACGGCGTCTGTCATAAACACCGGTATTTATAAAATCAGTCAGCACGTTATTACTGTTGGATGCACACAGCAGTCTGTCAATCGGCAAGCCCATCAGCTTAGCATAATAGCCTGCCAGAATATCACCGAAGTTGCCGGTCGGAACAACAAAATTAATCGGGTCACCGGCAGCAATCTTGCCTGCCTTCACAGCATCTACATAAGCGCTGAAGTAGTAAACAATCTGCGGCACCAGACGGCCCCAGTTAATAGAATTGGCAGAAGAGAAGGTATATCCCTTTTTCTCCAGCTCATCACTGAGCGCAGTATTACCGAAGATTTCCTTCACGCCGCGCTGAGCATCATCAAAGTTACCCTCAATACCGAAAACCTTAACATTTTTGCCTGCCTGGGTAATCATCTGCTGCTTCTGGATATCACTCACACCCTCGCTGGGGTAGAAAACAATAATCTGCGTTCCAGGAACATCAGCAAAGCCCTCCAAAGCAGCCTTGCCGGTATCACCGGAGGTAGCAACCAGAATAACAACCTTATTCGTTTCACCGGTCTTTTGCATCGAACGTGTCAAAAGATGCGGCAAAAGCTGCAGTGCCATATCCTTAAAAGCAGACGTCGGGCCATGCCACAGCTCCAGCACACCGGTGTTATCATTTACCTGTACCAAAGGCACAGGATTATCACCGAATTTTTCTGGCGCGTAGGCAGCATTTACACATTCGCGCAGCTCGTCCTCGCTGAAATCAGTAAGATACTGCAGCAGAACGTCAACAGCACGCTCCGTATAAGGCTTGCGCTCCATCGCCTTTATATCAACCATACGCATCGCAGGAATATTCTGCGGTACAAACAATCCTCCATCCGCTGCCAAGCCACGGGTTATCGCGTGTGCAGCGGAAAACAAATCAGTTTTCCCTCTTGTACTAACATATAACATATATTCAACCTACTTTCTTCTTTAAATTTTGACATCATACTGCTGTCAGCGTTAATAATACGCCTTCAGGCCAGCACAGTCGTATTTCTTTCAAACACAATTGTGCAAATAGGTTATCAAGATTATAATAGCATATTTTATAGGAAGGAACAAGAGTTACTCTGCAAAAATCAGCGGTGCCACCGTTGCAGCCGTAGCACGCTGCAAATCAGCAGGCGCTGCAATAATCTGCATACCGCGCTGACCGGCGCTGATTGCAATCTCCGGCCAGTTATTGCTTGTCTCATCCATATATACAGGGTAGTTCTTTTTAGCGCCCAATGGTGAACAGCCGCCGCGAATATAGCCTGTCAGCGGCAATACCTCCTTCAGATGTACCAGCTCGGCACGCTTATTGCCGCTGGCTCTGGCCAACGCCTTTAAATCAAGCTCGCCATCACCGGGAATTACGGCAAACATAATGCCGTTCTTGTCACCGCGTACTACCAGTGTTTTGAATACCTGTGATGCAGGCATGCCAACCTCTGCGGCAACATGCACAGCATCCAGATGCTCCTCGTCCACCGGATATTCCATAATACGGTATTCTATCTTCAGCTCGTCCAGACGGCGGGCTGCATTAGTTTTTTTGTTATGTTTCATAAGGAAAAACCCCCTCTAAGCTAGAGAAATTACTTCATCTCTGTTATAATAGCACTATAGTAATGTAAAATGCAAATAAAATTGTGAGGACAATAAATTGAAGCTGAAAATTATCTGCGGACAGCTGGAAATTACTCCCGGCCGTCCTGATGTAAACTATAAGAAAATCATTGACGCTATTGAAAAAGCACGCAGCCTTGAGGCCGATATCCTGCTTCTGCCCGAAATGGCACTGCCGGGTTATCTTATCGGCGACATTTGGGAGCAGCAGACATTTTTGGATGACTGCGCCTATTATGCCGAAAAGATCGTCGCTGCCACCGAAAATATCTGCGTTATCTTCGGTAGCGTTGCCACCGAACCAGGCAAGCTCAACGAGGACGGACGCGTACGCAAATACAACGCCGCCTTTGCCTGCCAAAACGGTAAGCTGCTCGGCGGTTATCAGGGACGCAGCTTCTTCATCAAGACATCGCTGCCCAACTACCGCGAATTTGATGACTGCCGTCATTTTTACAGCCTGCAGAAACTCTGCGCCGAAGAAGGTGCAAGCGTCAGCGAAGCACTGCAGCCTTTGGAAATCGTCATCCGAGGCACCAGCCTGCGCATCGGCGTCATGCTGTGCGAGGACGGCTGGACGGAAAACTATCACCTTAACGTACCGCAAACGTTGGCAGCCAACGGAGCACAGCTCTTGTGCAACCTTTCCTGCTCCCCCTATACGCTGGGCAAAAACCGTAAGCGCAACCGCCTTTTCAGTGCGCAGGCACGCACCGCAGGCATTCCGCTCATCTACTGCAACAATGTCGGCATCCAGAACAACGGCAAGAACATCTTCACCTACGACGGCTGTACTTCCGCCTACAACGGCGACGGCAGTCTGGTTACCTCTGCGCCCATGTATGCCGATACCTTTTTAGAATTCACCTGGGATACAAAAGTGAACCGCATCATTCCCACCTGTCCGCCGGCAGAGCTGCCGCAGGAGCCGGAATCCGTATACCGCGCTCTGCGCTACGGCACCGCCAAATTCCTGCAGCAATGCGGTATCAAACGCATGACCGTCGGCCTTTCCGGCGGCATCGACAGCGCCGTAACCGCTGTCATGTATGCGGATATTTTGGGACCGGAGAACGTGCTGCTGCTCAATTTGCCTTCACGCTTCAACTCTGCTGCCACACGCAACAGCGCGCAGCAGCTGGCGCAGGCATTGGGAGCAAACTATGCCGTAATGCCAATCAGCGAAAGCTATGAGCTGACAGTCAAGCAATTAGAAGAAACGCCTATCACCAATCTGGCAGACGGCAGCAGCTTCAACCTGCAGCTCAGCGGACTCATAAAAGAAAATATTCAGGCCCGCGACCGCGGCGCACGCGTCATCGCTGCTGCGTCAGCAGCCTTCGGCGGCGCCTTCAGCTGCAACTCCAACAAAGCAGAGCTTGCTATCGGCTACGCCACCTTCTACGGCGACATCTGCGGCGCCATGGCCATGATCGGTGACCTTTGGAAGCATCAGGTATATGCCCTTAGCCATTATCTGAACGAAGTGATTTACAAACGCGAAGTAATCCCCGAAGCTATCTTCAATATCCGTCCCAGCGCCGAGCTTTCGGATGCACAGACAGTAGGCAACGGCGGCGACCCGCTGGTGTATGGTTATCACGATTACCTGCTGCGTGCCTTTATCGAAAACTGGCACAAAACAACGCCGGCAGACATCCTGCGCTGGTACAAAGCCGGCACGCTGGCCTCAGAGCTTGGCTGTACGCAGGAAGCGATTAACGAAGCCTGCCCCGATGCCGCTGCGCTGATTGCCGATTTGGAGCGCTGGTGGAAGCTGTTCGCCGGCTTTGCTGTTGCCAAACGCATTCAGGCACCACCGGTTTTGTCGCTCACTAAACGCGCCTTTGGCTATGACCATCGTGAAGCACAGCTTACACCCTATTTCTCACGCGAATATTACGAGCTTAAGGAAGAACTGCTGAAATAAGCAATCTGTAAGGCAAAAGGAAAATATGATTTCAAATATTTTTCTTCTGCTTCATGATTAACAAAGTATATATTTTCTCTTGACATCTGTTTAATTAAATAGTATAATACCTTTTGTATTCGGGGTGTAGCGCAGTTTGGTAGCGCACCTGCCTTGGGAGCAGGGTGTCGCAGGTTCGAATCCTGCCACTCCGACCATGCGGGTGTAGTTTAGTGGTAAAACCTCAGCCTTCCAAGCTGATGTTGTGGGTTCGATTCCCATCGCCCGCTCCAAGTTAATATGGTTCAGTAGCTCAGTTGGATAGAGCAACGGCCTTCTAAGCCGTGGGTCGGGGGTTCGAATCCCTCCTGGATCACCATGAAAGAAACCCCGCAACCATGCAGGTTGCGGGGTATTTTTGTGTGTAAACAACGCAGAATGTACTCATCTTCTCAGTACATTCTGCGTTTTGCTTTACAGGCTCAAAAAGTTTTTCAAAATCGTCCGTCCCTGCGGCGTCATAATCGACTCCGGATGGAACTGCACGCCATACACCGGCAGAGTTTTATGCTGCAGCGCCATGATTTCATTCTTCGCTGTTTTCGCCGTAACCTCCAGGCATTCCGGCAAGCTTTCCGGCTCCACAATCAGCGAATGATAGCGCGCTGCCTCAAAGCCATCAGGCATATCCTTAAAAATGGGGCTTGCCGCCTCCAGATACACCTTATCTGCCTTACCATGCACAATCTCCGGCGCATGCACAACGTTACCGCCAAAAGCCTCACCAATCGCCTGATGCCCCAGGCAGACGCCCAAAATCGGGAACTCACCGGCAAGCTGGCGGATAACATCCAGACAAATACCCGCCTGCTTTGGATTACCCGGACCGGGAGAAATAATAATATGATCCGGCTGCATAGCTCTGATATCCTCAATCGTCAGCTTATCATTGCGCACAACCTTGATATCAGAATTGATTTCGCCAATCAGCTGATACAGATTAAAAGTAAAGCTGTCGTAGTTATCTATAATCAAAATCATTCCTTACTCCTCCTCTGCCGTCATGCACAGCGCTGCCATGCAGGCGCCTGCCTTATTCACGGTTTCCTGAAATTCATTGTCCAACACGGAATCCGCAACGATACCGCCGCCGGCCTGAATATAAACTCTGTCATTCTTCTTAACCATAGTGCGGATGGTAATACAGATATCCATGTTGCCGCCAAAATCAAGATACCCCATGCCACCGCCGTAAATACCGCGGCGCTCCGGCTCCAGCTCGTCGATAATCTCGCAGGCGCGAATTTTCGGCGCTCCGCTCAACGTGCCTGCCGGGAACACCGCCCGCAGCGCATCCAGTGCATCCTTATCAGCGCTCAGCTGGCCTGTAACCTTGCTCGTGATATGCATAACATGTGAAAAGCGTTTAATTGCCTTGTAATCGCTCACCTTGACGCTGCCAAAGTCACAGACACGGCCCACATCGTTGCGCCCCAAATCTACCAGCATATTATGCTCGGCGATTTCCTTAGCGTCTGCCAAAAGCTCCTGCTCCAAAGCCAAGTCCTCCTCGCTCGTCCGTCCGCGGCGGCGTGTGCCCGCAATCGGCATGCTGATGACCTTTTTGCCTACCACCTTCACCAACGTTTCCGGTGAGCTGCCGGCAATTTCCATATCGTCATTATGCAAAAATACCATGTACTGCGAAGGGTTCGTCGTTCTCAAATAGCGGTAAGCACTGAAAAGGCTTTGGTCATAGGTTGCGCTGAATTTTTGCGCGTAAACAATCTGAAAGGCATCGCCGTTTTTAATATATTCCTTGCAGCGAAGCACACTTTTATTATACTGCTCACGGCTCTGGTTACTGGTGAACTCGCCCAGCTTAGCCTTTACAGGCTTCTTCGGCTGCACAGGCTGCAGCAGCATTTCCTCCATCGCCGCAATTTCACGCTCTGCTTTAGCGTAATTGATGGCAGCATTATCCGTTTTGACATTCACAATCAGGAAAATCTTCTGCTTGAGATGGTCAAAGGCAATCAGCTTATCAAACAGCATTAAATCAACATCGGCAAATTCCGCCTTGCTCTCTTTATTCACCCGCATATCAGGTTCGCAGTAGCGCATAAAATCAAAGCCAAAGGTGCCTACAAGACCGCCGGTAAAATTAGGCAGGCCATCAATCTGCGGCGCCTTGTATTCCTCCAGAATATGACGGATACAGCCAAGAGGATCATTTTCCTGATACTTTACGGCAGCACCGCTGATGATTTCCGCATTACCATCGGTTATTTTCAAACGCAGCACAGGATCATAGCCTACAAAGGAATAGCGCGCCCAGTGCTCACCGCCCTCAATGCTTTCCAAAAGGAAGTAGTTGCGGCTGCTGCGTCTTACATTGTCCAAAAATGCCAGCGGCGTCAGCATATCCGCCAGGCATTCCTTCGCTACCGGCACAGCCTTGTAGTCCTTTGCATACTGCATGACCTGCTCCAAAGATAAATTTAACATTTTGTCACCTCATCTGCTTATTTTCACCCGTGTCAACAAAAAAGCCTGTCCTCGTACTGCTCACTTTGAGCAATATCAAGGACAGGCTATAAATACTTATACCTGCGGTACCACCTTGCTTCGCCGTACATCGGCGCTCTCTCGCAGAATGCTGACACA
>ENA-OOWZ01000954-OOWZ01000954.1-human-gut-metagenome-genome-assembly--contig:-NODE-954-length-14758-cov-2.961096_pt1 | contig 14758 bp, 7 predicted proteins | sample MGYA00241580_ERZ501329 | MGnify/ENA primary metagenome ERZ501329 (study PRJEB25962, sample SAMEA2042923) | human gut metagenome | biome: human gut; feature: human-associated habitat; material: faeces... | reverse complement strand
TACTCCTACCTTGTTAACACTATCTTCTACAACGCCTGCTAAACTTTCTTCTAATTTCTTTTGATTTACATCATGTTGATATTGACCTACACCTATAGATTTAGGATCAATTTTAACAAATTCTGCAAGTGGATCTTGAAGTCTTCTCGCTATAGAAATGGCTCCTCTTATTGAAACATTAATATCTGGATATTCTTCTGTTGCAAGCTTTGATGCTCCTGCTTCACTTACAATAGTATATAAAACTTCATGATCACATTTCTTTATCATCTCTGATACAAACATTTCTGATTCCCTAGAAGCTGTTCCATTTCCGATTGCAATCATATCTACATGATCTTTATTTATTAGCCTTACTAATTCTTTTTCTGCCCCCTCAATGTCATTTTGTGGCTCTGTTGGGTAAACTGTTGTAATATCTAAAACTTTACCTGTTTCATCTATTATTGCAATTTTGCAACCTGTTCTATATGCTGGGTCAAACCCCATAACTGTTATACCCTTTATTGGTGCTCCTAACAATAATTGTTTTGCATTTTTACCAAACACTTTTATTGCTTGCTCTTCTGCTTTCTCAGTTAAATCTGACCTTATCTCCCTATCTACTGAAGGTTCTATAAGTCTTTTAAAACTGTCTTGAATAGTATCTTTTAAATACTGTGCAAACTGTGTTTCGCCTTTAATTATATCTTTTTCTATTTTTTCTAGTATTTTTTCTTCCTCTTTTTCAATTTTGACTTTTAAGAATTCCTCTTTTTCTCCTCTATTTATTGCAAGAATTCTATGGCTTGGTATTTTATTTACATTTTCGCTATAATCATAATACATCTCATAAGCAGACTTTTCTTCTGGCTTTGTAGCAGTTGTCTTTATAATTCCTTTTGAATATATTATTTGTTTAATTAATTTTCTATATTCAGGGTTATCAGATATCATTTCTGCAATAATATCTAATGCACCTTGTATTGCCTCTTCTACCGTCTTTACTTCTTTCTCATCATTTATATATTCGGTTGCTATTTCTCGTATATCTTTAGCTTCTTCTTGTGTTAAAATAATCTCTGCAAGTGGTTCTAGCCCTTTTGCTTTTGCTACAGTTGCTCTAGTCTTTTTCTTTTGTTTATATGGTCTATATATATCTTCCACTTCTGCAAGAGTCATAGCATTCTCTAAATCTTTTACGATCTCTTCTGTTAACTTTCCTTGCTCTTCGATAGAATTTGTAACTTCTTCTTTTCTCTTCTCTAAATTTCTTAAATAGTTTAGTCTTTCTCCAAAAGTTCTTAAAACTTCATCAGAAAGCCCGCCCGTTACTTCTTTTCTATATCTTGCTATAAAAGGAATTGTATTTCCTTCATCTATTAGTTTTATCGTGTTTTCTACTTGTTGTACCTTAATATTTAATTCTTCTGCTATAATTTGCTCTATTTTTTTCATTCTACTACCATGTTCCTTCCTAAAAATAAATATACCTCTTATCTTCTGATATTTTATGCTAAGCTTTCTCTATACTTTTTTAGTCCCGCTATCTCACTTATTTGATCCGGTCTTAAGACATAATCTTCTTCTGATACTTCTGTTACCCAATTAATATCTTTCGCAGTCATACCATACTCACAAAGTATATTTGCGTCTTCGAATAATTTTTCACTCGTTTCATGTTTTCTTCCATGTGTCTTTCTCTCTATATAACCATCATCATTTATAGTTGATGAAAAATGTATATGTGCTACATATTTTTTGCATTTTTCTTTATCTAAATATTTCTTTATAAATTCTTTCATTGGCTCATGCCAAATCTTTGCTTGACAATATATGTGGCATATATCCATACATGCTCTAATATTGGGGCTATCTATTTGCTCACATAAATCTAGTACTGTACATGAATATCTTTCTCTCATCATAAATAGATTTTCTAAAAAAATTGTCACTTTTGTTCCTTTTAAAAATTCTGCAATTTCTTTAATATCTTCTAATGTTGTTAATTTATGTTTTTTCATTATAAATTCTGTATGATATATAATATTTATTTTTATCCCATATTCATTAGCTAAGTCTATTAACTGCTTAAGCTCGCTATATATTAAATCTTTATTTTTATATAACAGTAACTCTATATCATACCCAGAAAGAGGTGGATGTACAGTTATTTCTTCTAAAGCTGGAAATTTTTTCATAAGTCTTCTTATTGGCTTTTCTGCTTCGAAATCGACTAATTTTTCTTCATCTTTAGCAAAATACTGTATCTCAACTCCTTTTTCTTCTTCTATATATTGGCTCATAGCCTCTATTCCTTCTAAAAATTCATTTGTTTTAGGATGTATTTTCATAGTAATTTATCTCCCCCGAGATTTAGAGAACTCCCTCTTTTCCCTTTTACTGGGATTCTAGCACCGTCCCCAAATCCCTATTTTCTATTCTAAGCCTAGGTATTCGTTATAAGTACATTCTTTGTCTACTACGCTTCCGTCTTTTTTAATATCTATTATTCTATTTGCTACAGTTTGCATTAATTGATGGTCATGTGATGCAAATATCATATTTCCTTTAAACCTTTCCATTCCTTCATTTAATGCAGTAAGAATAGTTTCACCCCCTTTGTTCACTTTACATAAAGAGATTTTCGGTCCCATGATTTCGGTAATCCGTATTTCACCGATTTTGGTTTCTATATTATGTTCTTCCAGTATGCCATCTTCCACTACGTCAAAGCGTAATCCTTCTTTGATAGGATCATCATATCCCAGGTTGATATAAATGGTTTTTGCCTTGTCTCTTTTGGTAGATACTACTTTCAGTATTGAACCGTATACTTTGAAGTGATTTTCAACAAAAAGTCCCATTTCGTATGGCACATTGATTAATGAATTCTCTAAAGCGCTATATTGGGTGGCATCTTTACCGGATGCTGAGCCTGTTTCTTCATAATTGCGTGTGCTGATAGTTACTCCGTCACTTGTCCGTATTAAATCAAGACGCAGGGTGAATTTCTCTTTATAACTGTTCTCACGGCTGTGGTAACGTCTGTGGGAGCTTCCGTCATCGGTTGCTTCTCTTTGTATCAGGTTTCCTTTTAACAGGTACTCTGCTCTGAAGCGGCGTGCATCTTCCAGCGGACTCAGACTGAGATCACTGCCAGCCGAAACGGCGTCCACTACATTGATACGGTTGGTGTTACGGATACCGTCGATAAATGCGAGACGAATCAGGTTGATCGCCCTATTGGGTATTTTGATTTCACTGTCGAAGTCATCTACATAAATCGTATATTTTTGTCCGGATGCTCCTAGGGATATTACCGTCAAAATCATTAATAATAGGATATTACGTTTCATAGTCATATGAATTTGCAGGGTTTGTAATGTAGTTCCTTTACGAAAATACACAGTTTGCTGTTCATTTGCAAATGAACAGAGTTAAAAATAGATTTCAGGCTTTGATTATTTGTTGTTGGTCTTTATTTTTCATGTTTAATCACTTCGTATTGAAATATAATGATTATCTTGGCACATAAAATTCAAGGGTAGTGTAAATATGGGGAAGATTCAAGAAAATGATGCAAGGTTGCAGCAGCTTGTATCAATGGCGCGCATAGGATGGTGGGAGGTGGATTTTGATGAAGGAGTCTACTATTGTTCTGAGTTTGTAGCCGATTTGTTAGGAATAGAAGGGAATAAGATTTCTGCTAAAGATTTCGCTAATCTGATTTGTGAGAATTATCGGGAACGTATTTTGGAGGAATTTCGCTCTTTCCGGATGATGGAGATTTATGAGCAGGTTTTTCCGATACATTCCAAATATGGGATGATGTGGGTTAGTACCAAGGTCGGTGAGAAGCGTATTACCAAAGAAGGTCATGTCCGCGTCATGGGTATGTTGCAATGTATTTCCCGGCAACGGATGAATATGCAGGAGCAGACAGTAGACCGGTTGAATTCTTTATTATCTCGTTTGAACGGTATTTCCAAGTCATTGCTTGATTTTTTACATTCTGATGATATTACCTTGGTTATCAATAAGATTTTAAAGGAGGTATTGCGCCAATTTCAAGCAGATCGTACTTATATTCTTGAATTTGACAGGGAATTGCATACGGAAGTCTGTACCTATGAAATAGCAGTGGAGGGTATAAAAGAACGCAAGGTTTTATTATCGGAATCTTCTATTGATTATGCCTCTTGGTGGACAGGACAGATATTGGCTGGTAATCCTATCATTCTTTTTACATTAAATTTGCTTCCTGATTCAGCCGGGGCGGATAAGCGTAGATTAGAGGAATATGGAGTGAAATCTACTATGGTGGTGCCTTTGAACTCAAAAGACGGAGTGTGGGGGTATATAGGGGTGGATATGGTGCGTGAGCATCGGAACTGGTGTAATGAGGATTATCAATGGTTTGTGTCTTTGGGTAATATTATCAGCATTTGTATGGAATTGAGACGTTCTGAATCTGAAGCCCGGCTGGAAAAAGCTTATTTGCAGAATATTTATAAAAATCTTCCTGCTGGTATCGAGTTGTATGATAAGGATGGGTTTATGACAGATTTGAATGAGAAGGAGATGGAAATCTTCGGTCTCCGGCATAAGGAGGATGTGATAGGATTGAATTTATTTGATAATCCTTTGCTGCCGCAGGGGCTGAAAGATAAGTTGAAAGCAGGAGCACCTATTGATATGTCGTTTAATTATGATTTCGACCGTTTGGATGGCTATTATTCTACTTCTCGTACCGGTACTATTAGTTTAATCTCGAAATTCGCTCCACTTTATGATGCTTTGGGTAATCTGATAAATATATTGTTGATTAATATTGATAATACGGAAACAACAAATGCATACAGCAAAATACAGGACTTTGAGGAGTTTTTCACGTTGATAGGTAACTATGCCAAAGTAGGATATGCCCATTTTAATGCCTTGAAATGTGATGGCTATGCTGTGAATAGCTGGTATCGGAATATAGGTGAGAAAGAAGGAACTCCATTGAATGAGATTATCAAAGTGCATTCTCATTTTCATCCGGATGACCGCAGGATGATGCTTCGCTTCTTTGATCAGGTATTGATACGGGAAGCCAGCCATTTGAGGCGTGATGTACGTATATTACGTGAAGATGGCACTTATACGTGGACAAGAGTCAATGTAATGGTACGCGATTTCCGTCCGGAAGATGGGATCATTGATATGGTTTGTGTCAATTATGACATAACTGAACTGAAAGAAACGGAGCGGAAGTTGATAGCGGCAAGGGATAAAGCGGAAGAACTGGATCGTTTGAAATCTGCTTTTCTGGCTAATATGAGTCATGAGATCCGCACTCCGCTGAATGCTATAGTGGGCTTTTCCAGTCTTTTAACGGAAACGGAAGATATGAAGGACCGCAAGCAGTACATGGCTATTGTGCAGGAGAATACGGAGTTGCTTCTTCAGCTTATTTCAGATATTCTTGATTTATCGAAGATGGAGTCGGGAGCTTTTGAATTTGTCAAGAGTGATACGGATGTCAACTTGCTTTGCGGTGAGATTATCCGTTCTTTACGCATGAAAGTACCGGCTGGTGTGGAGCTGGTGTTTGAAAAATGCTTGCCCGAATGTCATGTATGGGCAGACAAGAATCGTTTGAATCAAGTCATTTCCAATTTCATTAATAACGCTTTGAAGTTCACTTTTTCGGGCAGCATAACGTTAGGATATTATAGGCAGACAGATGGGTATCTGCGATTTTATGTTCGTGATACAGGAATGGGAATCCCAAGGAATAAGATAAAAACAGTATTTGACCGTTTTGTGAAACTGAACAGTTTTGTTCATGGTACGGGACTTGGCTTGTCTATTTGTAAGAGTCTGGTGGAACAGATGGGTGGAACTATCGGTGTGGAGTCAGAAGAAGGAGAAGGCTCTTGTTTTTGGTTTACTTATCCTTATCAGGATATAGTTGGTAGTATTCTGCCACCGTAGGGGCTTGACTAAAAAGGTTTATTAGCTGTAGGAGTGAATTGAGCTCATCCGGATACATTGATTTTGTGGCATCGGGTGGGAACATTTCATCCCTACAGTGAACCGGGATTATATGTTAGTCCAGTTTCTTCATGGCGCTGTGTACGGAACCTGCCCAATAATTGCGTAGTCCGAAACCGCGTGCTTTGCCGTTAGTCGGTGCGCTATACAGTATCTCACGGGTTTTCGTGTTGAAGAACACAATTTGATAGGTTGCTCTTGCATCTGCCTTGTTTAAAAGCATGGCAACCATTATCAATCCTGTTTTTTCTTCTTGAGAGAGAATAGGAAGTGTCTTGATGACTTCTTCTATCTGTTTTTCATCCAGGGTGTATCCGCTGTTGGTCGTCATGATCTCATCGGGATTGATGGTCTTGTTGGCATCGTTTACTGCCTCTAATGAGGTCACTTCTACATTGACACCCAATCTTTTGCCAATATCATACTTCTTCGGCTCAGTGATGAAAAGCTTGTTGATGTCATCAAAAGTATATTTGAACTGCATGGGGCCTTCTTTTGCTCCGTACACTTTGGCACGGGTAAAGTCTATGCCATAAAATGTCACAGAAGAGATATCTTTCAATGCGTCTTTGTTTTGTCCGAAGCAAGCCATGCTGCTTACAAGGAATAATAAAACGAGTAACTGTTTCATATTAGTTCTTTTTTAAGTGTTGTTTTGTTGCTGCCAAAGGTAGAAAAATATTATCTTAAATCAATAAATTTAACTATTTTTCGACTCATGGGCGGCATTTGTATTTTCGCGATATACTCTGCCGATTCAAAATTGATACTCGGAGCCACCCGTATTTTGGAACGGAACAAATCCTTGATTTCTTTAGCAAAAGCTTCACTGCGGTTTTCACTTCCGATGCGGATCAGTATTTCATCCGTTCCCAGTTCATTGGTATAAACTTCTACAATGTAATTCTTGATATGGGGGATGTTATCCAGAATATCGAATAAAGCGGGTGGGTAAAGGGTCGTACCTTTATATTTTATCATTTGTCCTTTGCGCCCCAGTATGGAGCTGAGACGGATAGTGTTACGTCCACAGGCGCAAGGTTCGGTATAATGGTAACAGATATCTCCGGTCTTGAAACGGAGCAGCGGCATTCCTCTTACTCCCAAAGTCGTGATGGTCACTTCGCCTGCTTCCCCTTCTTTTACAGGCTGGTTGTTATCATCCAGAAACTCTACGATAATCAGTTCCGGCTGGAGGTGGCCACCGTGAAATTCATTACATTCGGTAAACGAGGATTGCATTTCGGTAGATGCGTAGGTGGAGTAAAGTTGCAGGGAATCCCATTTCTCGTGTATCCGTTTACCCAGTGTGTTCAGGGTGAAATCGGGATTGCGGAGTGCTTCGCCTATGCATACGCATTTCTGCATGGAGCAGTGATGGTAATCAATATGATTCTTTTCAGCAAATTCAATGAGTTTGATGAGGAAAGAAGGAACTACCATGCCACACGTGGGATGGATGCGCCGGATAGTGTCCCATTGCAGTTCTGGAATGCCATTTCCCACGCGGGCTACTCCCATGCCCAGCTCACGGGCTCCCATATAGTAGGCGAGGCCTGCCATGAAACGTCTGTCGATGGTGGTCATCAGCTGTAGTATATCTTGTCTGCTGCATCCGGTGGTGGTGAAGGACAGATATTCGTTGTAGGCCAGCCGGTCAAGGTCCTCGGAAGTTAATACGAAAGTGACGGGGTCGCCCAAGGTTCCCGAAGTGGTGACATAGTCAATAATTTCATCGCGGCTCACGCAGATAAAATCTTCATTATGAAGTTGCAGGTCCGTCTTGGTTGTGACAGGTATCTGTTGCAAGCCTTCTATGGTTTTTATCTGTTGTATATCGATATGATGTGCTTGGAACAGACGTTGGTAGAATCGTGAATGATTCTGCAAATAAAGCAGTTCCTCAGCCAGCCGGCTTTCCTGATAGGCTTTGATTTCCTCAGGGGAGCGGAATTGTATTTCCGGATTCTTATTCATCTTAGTTGTTTATTTTATGTTCTATACGTTCTGATTCACTTCGCTTGGGGATAGGAAGCAAGAGGGCTTTCTTCCAATTGCGCAGGGCTTTGTCCTGCTGTCCAGTGGCATGGTAATAATCTCCCAGTAACTCGTACACATAAAAGAAATGAGGGTTGGCATGTTGGAAGGCATGCAGTGTTTGTTCGTCCAGCCGTTCTTTCTTTTTAATCTGTTTCCGTAGTACAGGAGCCAATCTTTTGTAAGCCATCAGTTGTTGGTATTCCTGTTGTTGCAGGAAGGAGTCCGCAGGCAGGGTCAGGTCTCCGGTATAGATTTCATGGTTGAAATCGATGGAATCACTGAAAATCCTGTTCAGGTCGTATGCCACGTACTTACCGCATTGCCAGGGAGAGGTGGATACCCACATCAGTTTTTTCTCCGGTTGGAAAATAACGGAATGATGAGCGATAAATTGATTGATAGCCATCTCATTGGCAAGTCCCAGTTCCGCTCCTCCCACTCCTTTCCGGTTGCGGAGGATAGAGGCGGCTTTCGAAGCATCTATGGGGATGTTTTCTTTCAGCAGCTCCTGCAAGCGAGCAAAGCGGTAGGGGCTGTCCGAAGTTTCTATGTTTTCCAGGTTCCGTTTGTCATGGCCGAAGGTTTCCGACTGGTAGTGGTTGGTACAGATGATCTGCTGCCCGTTTCCTGTGAATAAGGCTATTTTCTCCGGCGATTTCTCGATAATTGCGGCTCTGCCGTCCTTGGCCGAACCCACTAGTATGGACTCCGAGACAAATGTTTTCCGTTTCCGAGCGATAGCGTATGCTTCCTCAATGGTAGAAGCATATTGCAATATTTCCCTGGTCAGAATGGAAATAGGGGTGGCGGATGCGGCAGGCAGATCCGATTTGGCGGCATTGATGGTGACAGTCAGCCCCGTTTCATTCATGCCGGAAAGGACACCGGTCATTCCGGCCCATCCCACGGATGCGAAACGATATCCGTTTTCGGGCTGGTAAAATGAAACGAGTTTGTTATGTGCAAAGTCATCGCCCATGTAGAAATCGAAATTACGGCCGATGATAAGGGAGGAGTCAGCGCTGTTTTCACCCCAACAGGCAAAGGAACTGCATCCTACCAGCATATAGTCCTGCATGGCATGTCCCAAATCGTGGGCGGAGTGGTAATTCAACTGACGCTCGTAAGGAGTGCCGATAAAATCATATTCGTGGGTACAGGAGAGTGAGATGCCATAAATCTCATCCCGAAACTCTTCCGGCACATTCTTTCCCAGATTCCGGTTGAAAAGGACAATGAAGAAGCGGAGGAATTTAAGATAACTTTCAGAGGGAACTATCTCTTTTATCTGGTCCACAAATACTTTTTCTTGAAAATAAAGCAAATCGGAAGTCAGCTTGCCTATGGCTTTGCCCCTTTCGTAGGCAGGTCCGCTTACTTTCAGCTCCCAAAGTCCGCTCTCACTGTGCCGCAGGTAGTTTCCGCCATACTGCCGGAGGCTGTCTTTCCGTATCACACGATCCGTTTCAGGGGTAGACGCAAATTGCGGAGTCATCATATCGGCAGATAGATAGAGATAACTCATGCCTATCATGATCGTCGCTATCAGAATCAACAGGGCTATCCCCCCGTATTTTATTGTTTTCTTCCAAATCTTATGCATTGCCTACTTTTTTTGCTAAATATTCCTGACCTACAAATTCCGAACAAGTGAGCATGGCTGTCAGCGTCACGCCCAAGGCACCGTGTACATTCAGATTCTGCCCTGTGAGGAACAGATTCTTCAGTTTGGTGCGTGTAGACACAAAACTGATTTGCGGATATTGGTAATTCTTGACAATGCCGTATGCCGAACCATCTATGGTTCCGGTATAGTCCCGATAGCTCAACGGAGTCGTAGTATGAACCTTTTCAATGCAATGACTCCAGTGAAACCCGAACCGGCTCAGGAACTGCAAGATCTGTTCCGTCTTTTTTTCTTTAAACTGGCGGTATGCCTCTCCACGGTGCTCGGGAGTTGTATCCGTCCATGTGCTGACCTCATCCATATACATGGGAGTCAGTATGGAAACCACATCTGTGAATCTGCTGTTTCCGTGGGGTACTTGCATGGAAATCATACAACTGGGGATATTTCCTTTGTGTGCCTCTTTGTCATACCATACATCCTCATTGCCGTGCAGGTATATATTATAGTTTTGATAAGGACAACTGTCTTTTTTCATCATCAGATTGAGCGTGAATATCCCGTAGCTGTTTTCCAATGATTTGATGCGAGACACAAAAGCCGGTTTGATGGAATGGTTCTTATCCAGCAGGGATAAGGTGAGTTGCGGATGCAGGTTGGATATGACGTAGGTACTTTCCAGTACCTCTTCATGGTTCACTTCTACTCCTTGTATGGCTTCATCCTTGACAAGGATACGGGTCACTTCTTTCCGGTTCAGTACCGTGCCGCCGTTGGCACGTATGATATGGATTAATTCCAGACTGACTTGCATACTTCCTTCCGTGAAACGATAGGCGCTCTCCATATAAGAGTTGTTAATCATGGCGTGCTCATAAAAGGTAGATTTATTTTTGATCCCGCCATAAAGCAGGGAGGTTGCGGCAAGTACATTCTGTAAATCCCTGTTCGTGGTAACGGATGCTATCATCCCGGCTGCTGAGGTGGCAAAGAAATCCATGCCTTCTTGGGACAGGCGGCCTTTTCTCAGGTGATCTATGCTGATCAGGTTTCCCACCGACCGGATGGATGTCACATACTTTTTCAAGTTCCCCCGTTCATGAGGGAATGAGCAACACAGGGTTTCCATAAAACGTTCATATCCCATGGCATAATCATAGATAGCGTCTTTATAATAAATCCGGTCGAACACTTCTTCATCCATCCGTTTGATGGATAACTTGTCCATGATTCCGAAATAACGGAAATACTGGTTCATAATTTGCCCTTCATCCAGACTACCGATATAGTGAATGCCGGTATCCATCCGGTGCCCACCGCGTTGGTAAGTTTGGAAACAGCCGCCAAACAATTCGTTTTTCTCCAGCACACAGACGTGGTAGCCCTCTTTGCTTAAGATGGCTCCGCATTCCAGACCGCCCAGTCCGCTGCCTATGATGATGATATCGTACTTACTCATGCTCCGGTTTGTTTTTCTGGAAGATATAAATTGTATTCGAAGTATATCTGTCGTTAGGTAAAATTTCCAGCTGCATCCCACATGCTTGTGCGATACTACTTATTTGCTCTTCGGATGTGAAACACAGTTGTTCTGTCGTTTTGTTAAAGTTGAAAATGCCGGTAGACAGCAGTTCGGTGAAACGGGTCAGACGGTGTTTTCCTGTATTGGCGGCATTGCCGTCCCGCACAATCAGCTTCCCTCCCGGACGCAACCGTTCCACGCATCTGAGTAATAAAGTTCGCTGATGCTCATAACTCATATAATGAAGCATGTCATTCAGTATGAATACGTCACTTTCCGGTAAAGGATATTCCAATGCGTCGGCGCATACAAATTGCAGGTGGGGAGTGCGGAGCCAACCCTGTTGCGCCACTGCTATTTTGTCCTCATCATAATCAATCCCTGTAATCTCCCGTTCCTCGGAAAGCTGGGAAAGCATATAGCAAAGCGGTCCGAATCCGCAACCGATATCTGTAATCTGTCCTTTGACAGGAACCAGTTGGTTGAATAGCCTGTAGTTATCTTCCATTTTCACCTTGATGCGTATGTACCATTCCTCCACCGGTCCTTTATAGATATAGTTCTGTACCAGATTTTCGTAGAAGACGGGATTGTCCGTTGTGCTTTGTTCCCGACAGATACGGGCATATTCTTTTTTCATCCGCGCGGAGATGCTTTTGGTACGTTCCTGATAAGTGGTTCCGTACGTAGCATCGTTGGCTGGGATACGCGGTAGAATCTCTGTCAGCATGATGCCTTTCCGTACATTGAACGGCTGTGCTTTCGCTATGATTTTACAGTTGCCGTAAAGGATGACCGGAATAATATCCAGTTGCAGTTTTTCCGACAGATAGAATGCTCCTTTATGGAAACGCTTCATCCTTCCATCGTAGGTACGTGTCCCTTCGGGGAAGATGGCGATGGAATATCCTTCCTTCACCTTTTGGCGCATCCGTTCCACGTAAAGCTCATAACCGTCTCCTACGTAATAGAAATCGGCATAACGGATAATGGCTCCGAAGAAAGGAGAATGCCATACCCAGTGATTGGTAACCATGACCAGTTTGGGAGTCAGTGCCAGCAATACCAGTATGTCGATGAAAGACTGATGATTGGCTATCAGGATGGCAGGCTTTTTAAACGTTTCTCCCGTCCGGTTTATCTTTTCTTTATGTACAAATGTGGCTATATGGATCAGGCCTTTGCAGGTGACATGTATCAGTTGGCAAAGTACTTGTTTCTTATAGGCTTTGCGGATAGGAAGCAAGGTCATGACAGCTATCAGCAAGCGTAGGAACAGGCATCCGATAAAGAACAGCAGGAACAAGCAGCCGGTTCTTGCCAGTCCTGTCAATGTATAAGGAGGCAACCCTTTGGAAGCAGGGGCTGTGATGAAGAATCGGAAAAGGATGGGTTGCAGTGTGTAGGCCACCAGTACGACGGCAATCATTCCCAAAATGGAGATGAGGGAAATGGACTGTAATGCCGGATGGCGTGCGAAGACCAATGTGCCCATACCTATCACGGTGGTGAAAGCGGAGAAGAAGATGGCTGTCTTGTGCGAGTTCAGCAACTGCCGTCCTGTGCGGTATTTATTCTGCAATCCGTCCATAATGAAAATGCTGAAATCATCCCCGATTCCAAAAATAAAAGTGGACAGAATGATGTTGATGATATTGAACTCAATACCCAGTATGCCCATTAATCCCACAATGATAATCCAGCTGACCAGCATCGGTAGGAAACTCATCAGAGTCAGTTCTATGCGCCCGTAGGAAATCCATAGGGCAAAGAAAATCAGGAAAGAAGAGATATAAAGAATCAGATAAAAATCCTGATTGACGGCAGATACCCATTGGTTGGCGAAATAACCACGGTCAAAGATAACCACCTTCTCTTTTTGTTGGAAAAGGGGGTACACCGCTTCCTTGTCGGCCTCGTTCATCCGTACCTGAGTAATCAGCATGGTCAGGGAATCAGCGGAAGTCTGCCATTCGTTCAGAAGCTGGGTCGTGATTTCATTTTGGTAGTCCAAAGGCTGGAACGGACGGTCGAGCCATTGGAAAAACGGCTCGAATGCATGTTCACGAAAATGATAACGGGCAGCCTCTGTCCGGATGGTTTCGCGTAACCGGGCTTTCTTTTCCGGAGTCCAGTAGTTGTGCCATTGTTTCAACCGTGCTTCCTGCACCTCTTCCGGTATCAAAAACTGTCCGGCAGAGGCATAATCTTTTATTTTTCCCTCTTCTTTCAATTGGGAGAGCAGCCGGTTTGTTTCGGCGTATTGTCCCGTGGCATCTCCCATATCTTTGCCTGTACTGACAAAGAGAACGGTCTTTTCTTGCTTGTCAAAGAGTTCGGTCAGCTTGTTTTCCGCTTGTTTCAAGTGGGCAGGCTCATAGTTCAGACTCATCATATCCTCGTTGAAACGCACGTTCTGCGAAGTGAAGATACATACTAAGGTCAGAATAAGGATGAAACCTACCAGTCCTTTGTTCTTTTCGTATGGATAAGCGTTCAGTTTCTCGATAAAGCGTAGTACCGCCCCTTGTTTTACATGCGCCTGTCCTTTCAGAAAATGCGGCAGATAGACCAGACAAAACAAGGTGGTTCCTATCAAGGCAAGCGAGGCGAACAGACCAAAATCCCGTAACAGATTAGAACTGGTAAAGATGAGGCCGAAAAAGGCGCCGATGGTAGTAAAACTGCCTACGGTAAGCGGATAGGCGATTTCTCTGATTAATTGTTGCACCGATGATACATGATTCTGATGCGCCAGCATGTGTATGGAGTAGCTTAAGGCAATGCCCATTACGGCGGAACCCGCACCTACGGCAATGGCTGAAATGCCGCCTTTGATAAAGTAGATAAGGCATAAGGCGAATAGAGCTCCGAACAGCACCGGGGTGATGATAAGCGGAATGGATTTCTTATGCTTGAATACCAGAGATATGAAGACAATAATGATAATCAGTGCGATGGAAGAAGTGACAAGCGTATCTTTCTTTATCTGTCGTGCATTGTACACTCCTACGGAAGGACCTCCGAAATATTCGGCAACTAATTGGGGGTGTTCCTTTTCCGCTTTTTGCAGTTCATCTTCAATCAGCCGGATGAGTTTGTCATTTTTGCCCGTGCTTCCGGTGTTGAATACCGGAGTGATGAACATCAGCAGGGTGGAGCCGTCCTGTGAGAAAATATGTTCATTAATCAGTTCGTAATTGGATTCCAACTGGAAGTCTTGCAGGTGTTTCAGCGTCTGGCTGCCTAGTCCCAACGGGTCTCGCATAAGATAGTCCTTCAAGGCGAATCCTGCCGGAGATATCAGGTTGGAATAGTTTTTCTGCATCAGGGCGGCTATGTTTTTGTCGGTAAGCAAGGTATCCAGCCGTTGGTAGTCCTCGTCGGAAAGGAACAAGGGTAGATTGTCGTAAACAAAATCTCCGGCACTGTTGATCAGGTTTTCGTCGGCTTTCGAGAAGATCTCTTTAATCAGGGTTCCTTCCGCTTGTTGTTGTAAATCCTGTTTTATTGTCTCGGCAGCTTCAATCAAGGAATCCGCATCCGCC
>ENA-OOWZ01000949-OOWZ01000949.1-human-gut-metagenome-genome-assembly--contig:-NODE-949-length-14774-cov-3.420341_pt1 | contig 14774 bp, 7 predicted proteins | sample MGYA00241580_ERZ501329 | MGnify/ENA primary metagenome ERZ501329 (study PRJEB25962, sample SAMEA2042923) | human gut metagenome | biome: human gut; feature: human-associated habitat; material: faeces... | reverse complement strand
CCTCGGATTTTTCTCGTATAAAACGGGGGGGACAAAAGATGGTAGTGATCAAATTATTTAGACGCCTGTTTGGAGTACTTGGTGAGATAAACAACTCTCATCAGCAGAGCCTCGACAGGGTTGATCGCCTTTGCCTTGCCGAATATCTTGGTGCCCAGCAGGGTAAGGCAGCTCTTGCTCATTATCATATCGACCGCCTGAGCGTCGCCCTCGACAGCGCCGCAGCAAAGAGCGCCGAGATCCTTGACGAGGACGGCATTCTTGCCTTTGAGCGCCTTGGCGCATTTGTCGATACTTGCGATCTTGACCTTGGGGCCGCAGATCTGAGCAAAGTCATCAAGCAGGGGCTTCATATTTTTGCCGAGCCTTGAAACTGCGGCGACCTCGCTTGAAGTGTTGTGGATTATATAATTGAATGACGGGTAGGCAAGGTAAACGCTGCGGTGAGCGTCCGCCGACGGCGCAAGTGCCTTGTCAGCCTCGCCGGTCTTGAGATCCATTGACGCAACGGACCCGTCGCCCTTATTGGTGAGGGTGATCTTTCCGTCGTCTCTGTTACAGCTACTATTATACAACAAAGATTCATCAATTTCAACAGTTTTTTTGGATTTTGTAATCCTATCTGCAATTTTCGTACAGAAGTCATTTAAATTGTCCGCTTTTATGCCGAGCTTCTCCTTTGCGGAGTTCAGAAGGTACTCCGTGCTGAGCTTTTCAAGCGTCTCTGCCACGGCGAACGCCTCTGCGCTGTCCCTGCCGAAGCAAAGAGCGCCGTGGTGAGCCATGATAACAGCCTTTGAGGGGCTGAGCCTGAGCGCCTTCGTGACGCCCTTGCGCAGCTTCTTTGTGCCGGGCAGGCCGTATGAGCCGATGAGGATCCTGTCGCCGATGAGCTTCTTTGCCTCGCCGGTGACGGTCTCAATGCCGCTGCGGAGCGCACTGATAACGGAGGCGACCTTCTGGTGGGTGTGGATAACGAAGCCCGCCCCGGGATACTCCTTATAGACCTCTGCGTGTATACCCTTCTCGGAGGACGGCTTGACGCCGCCGCTCCATTCGAGGGAATCTATTGCAACTTCAACGATATCTTCGGGGGTAAGACCGATATAGGGCTTGCCGCTCGGAGTGATAACAAAAGTCTTGTCATCCACACGGCAGCTCACGTTGCCCCAAGTCCTTGCGATAAGGCCGGACTCAACCAGCTTCTCACCCGCCTCGATAACGAGCTTTTTAGCAGTCAAAACATCCATGATAGTTTTCCTTTCGGCTTATCAGCCAAGGCAGGTAACGTTTGAGAATACTCTGTCGAAGGCTGCGAGAGCTTCGTCGATCATCTCGGGAGTGTAAGCAGCGCTGGTGTAGAGGCGGCTGCCTGCAAGCGTTACGAGGCCCTCTGCCATGTAGGCAGCGCCCATGTGCTCCATTTCCTTCTTGCGGGCGTTGGTAGCGTTGAGCACACCGGGGATGGTCCAAGGCTTGCTCCAATTGATGGAGAAGTGCATGGTGCCGACGGTCTCAAGATGGCAGATAGAGCCCTGGTTAAATGCAACGAAGGGAAGATCGTGCTTCTTGATAAGCTCCTGGAGACCTGCGGTGATCCTGTCGCCCATGAGACCGGCCTTGTAGCAGGCGTCGGCCTTCTCCATCTCCTCGAGCATGGTGTAGCCGGCAACGCAGCTGAGCGGGTTAGCGGACATGGTGCCGCCGCAGAATGCCTTATGTATCTTCTGCGAGCCGTCAAGGCCTGCGCCGAGATACTTCATGTATTCTCTCTTACCGCCGAGTCCGCCTGCGCCGGGGTAGCCGCCCGCGACGACCTTGCCGAATACGGTCAGGTCGGGCGAAACGCCGAAGTAGCCCTGAGCGCCGTTCATGCTGACTCTGAATGCGGTAACGACTTCATCGAATATAAGCAGTGCGCCGTACTTGCGGCAAAGGGTCTCAACGCCCTTGCAGAAGTTCTTGTCAACGGGTCTGGTGCCGCTCTCGGGGCCGACGGGCTCGAGCATAACGGCAGCGGTGCCGCCCTTGAGTCTGTTTGCGCGGAGCTTTCTCTCAAGGTCGTTCAGGTCGCCGGGGAAGAATTCCTCGGTATCCTTGAAGCAGAAGCGGGGAACGCCGTGAGCCTGAGTCCACTTGGTGCCGGGGATGCGGATGCCGTAGCCGAGCTGATCGCTCCAGCCGTGATAAGCGCCGCCCATCTTGAGTATCTTCCTTTTGCCGGTGGCAAGGCGAGCGACACGGATAGCGGTCATGCAGGCCTCGGTGCCCGAGCCGAGCATACGGAACATATCAACATTGGGGATAAGGTCGACTATCTTCTTGCCGAGTTTGTACTCATACTCATGGAAAAGGCCGGTGGACGGGCCGCAGGTATTGAGCAGCTCGATGACCTTCTCACGCACTGCGGGGGGATTGCTGCCCAAAACGGTGGGGCCGCCCGCCTGCAGGAAGTCAAAGTATCTGTTGCCGTCGATATCATAGAGATATGCGCCCTCAGCCTTGGTAAAGACGAGGGGGAACGGATAGTTGAAAGCGAGGTTGTGCTGAACGCCGCCGGGAATGACCTGCTTTGCTTCCTCGATCATCTTCTTCGAGGTCGGGCACTTCTTCTCAAAATACTCGGAGCAGTAATTCTCAAGAGCTTCAGGCTTGATCGAATAGATAGGCTTCTTAATAAGTGCGTCAAGCTGCTTAGTAACAAGCTGAGCGTCGGGGTAATTGATGATTCCGTGGTTAGCCATTTTCTTCTTCCTCCTGAAACAGTTTATTTAATATTAAACCAAGTTTATTATAGCACAAAGGATTCCGTTATTCAAGCCCGAGTTTTTTTGCCATTTCGGCAGTTTTAAGCTCGAGCAGCTTTGAAACGCCCTCCTCCTGCATGGTGACGCCGTAGAGCATATCGGCCTCGTCCATGGTGCCTCGGCGGTGGGTGATGAGGATGAACTGAGTGCTGCCCGTCATGCCCCTGACATATTGGGCGTAGCGTGTGACGTTGACGTCGTCCAGCGCAGCCTCGACCTCGTCAAAGATGCAGAACGGCGCGGGAGTGACCTTGAGGATAGCGAAGAGCAGCGCGATCGCCGAGAGTCCCTTTTCGCCGCCGGAGAGCAGGTCGATATTCTGCACGTTCTTGCCCGGGGGCTGCACCCTAATGTTGATATTGCATTCGAGCACGTCCTGCGGGTCGTCGAGCACAAGCTCCGCCTTGCCTCCGTCGAAAAGGTCCTTGAAGGTCTCGGTGAAATTATTGTTGATGCGCCTGAACTGCTCCCTGAATCTCTCGGCCATCTTGCCCGTCAGCTCATCGATGAGCTTGACAAGCTCGGCCTTGGATTCCTCGATGTCGCTTATCTGGCCGCTCATGTATTCGTATCGCTCGGATACCTCTTTGTATTCCTCGACCGCGCCGACATTGACGCTGCCGAGGGCTCTTATCTTGCCCTTTATCTCCTGCAAAGTGCGCTGCGCCTTCGGGATATCCTCGGGCACCACGCCGACCTCCTCGGCCTCGCGCAGGGAGAGCTGATATTCGTCATAGAGCTTGTTGCGAGCCGTCTCAAGCTCCCTTTGGAGCGATTCCTTGCGCTCCTCGAGCCTTGCGACCTCGCCGCTGAGCTTCTCGCGCTCGGAGGTCATCTCCCTCTCCTTTGAGCGCAGCGCCGTGCTCTGAGCCTCGACGCCGGAGCGCTTGCCGATAAGCTCCTCTATCTTCTCGCGGGTCTTGACGGAATTCTCCCTGAGAGCTGCCGCCTCCTGCTCAAGCTCGCGAATGCCCGCCTCGGTCTGCTCATTGCTAAGCCGAATGGCCTCTATCTCGTCGGAGAGAGTGCCCGCGCGGCGGCTGTACGTCTCTTTTTGCTCAAGGCAGCTTTGGATCGTCTCCTTGCACGCCTCGATATCCTTATGCAATGCGACTATCTCGAGGTTCAGCGAATTCTGAACCGCTGCGGATTCCTCACGCAGCCTGTCGATCTCTTCTCTGCGCTCGTCAAGCTCGCTTATCTTCGCGGAAAGCTCCTCGCCCTCGGCGGTAAGTTGAGCTATTCGTTCATCAGCCCTCTGCTCCGCGGCGTGCGCCTCTTTGATGCGCTCCGCGGCGGCGGATTTCTCGCTCTCAAGCTCCTCTATCTGACCGCTTGCGGCGGCGTATCTGTCGCTGACGAGCTTCAGCTCGCTCTCGGCTCTGATGATAGCCTCCTGGGTCTTGATAAGCTCCGCTTCAGAGGCTTCAAACTCCGCTTGGGCGTTTGCGACCTCCTCGGAGAGCGTTTTGTAGGCGCTCTGCCTGTCGCCGAGCCGCTTTTCGAGAGCCGCCACGGTCTCGCGCAGCGCCTCGATCTCGGTCATTCTGCTCAGGAAGCCCGTGCCCGAGCCTCTGGAGCCGCCCGTCATGGAGCCGCCCGCATTGAGCACCTGACCGTCGAGGGTAACTATCTTGAAGCGGTAGGAATATTTCTTTGCCATCGCTATGCCGTTGTCGATGTTGTCGACCACCGCCGTCCTGCCGAGCAGGGAGCCGATGATGCCGGCATATTTCGGGTCAAAATCGAGCAGCTTATCCGCCATATCGACGAAGCCCTCGCAATTTGCAAGCCCGTTCTCGGTGAACGGCCTCGCCTTGACGGAGGTAAGCGGCAGGAAAGTCGCCCTGCCCGCCCGATTCTCTTTTAAGTAATTTATCGCCCTTTTTGCGGCGTTTTCGTCGTCGGTGACGATATTCTGTATCGCCGCGCCGAGAGCCGTTTCGATCGCCACGGCGTACTCGGGCGTTGCGGTTATAAGCTGTGAAAGAGTGCCGTGAATGCCCCTGAGAGCGCCCCTCTTGGACTCTCTGATGACCTTCTGAACGCTGCCGGCGTAGCCGTCAAGGTTCTTTTCGAGGTCGTCGAGCATTTTGATCCTTGCGTTTTTCTGATATATGTCGAGGTTCGCCGCCTCCAGCTCCTTACGGAGCTTCTCGACCTTGCCCGCACGGGATTCAATTATCATCCTGTAGCCGTCAAGGGCGTTTTCGTGCTCCGCCGCCTCGTTCCTGAGCTTTCTCAGGGCGTTCTCAGCGGAAGCTTTCTCCGCCGAGAGAGTTTCGAGGGCGTCGCTGCGGGAGGACATTGCCTCGTTTATCGCGTCTATTCGGGCTGCAAGCTCTCTTATAAATTCTTCCTCTTTCCCGCGCTCATACAGGGTTGTCACATGGTGGTTAAGGTCGAAATGCGGCGGGTGAGAATCGAAAAATTCTTTTTCGCATATAAAAAATACTTCTTTTCCCAAACCCTGCGCAAACCCGCCCTCATAATACGCGCCGAGATTTTCGTATGTCAAATCGCATACCACAAATTTAGATTTTCTAATTTGCACTAGAATTTCGTCATCAATCTTTTTATTGTGAAGCGTTCTGTCTATCCTTACCGGCTCAAATCCCGCTCGCTCTATCGCAGGAGCTATTAATTTATCGTAAAATTCGTCGAGATTACGTTCTCCTTCTTTGTGAGTTTTATTATCTTTGTCAATCCAACTTGGAGATTTGCCAAACTTCATTGCAACAAAGCCCTTATTTGAGTCTCCAATATAACCTTTTACAAATGCAATCCCTTCTGGACGTAAACGTATATCATATGAATAATTATCATCTATTATATCAACATACCTTAGGTCATTTAGATATTTTATTGATGCGTGTATTGTATTGTAATTATGCGAGAAGAAGAACCCTTTATTATCATAAAATAAAGAATCATTATATTTCTTAAGTCTCTGAGAGAAATATAAGTTTCTCTTTTCTGATATTTTTACATACATTCGCAATGCTCTAAAAGGAATATCTTCAAGTTTGGGTGCTGTCGACAACAAATCTTTTATTACAAAAAAATTGTAATTATCCAATTCATTATTAAATGTTGAGAGAATCGGTACTTTATCATGCAGGATAAAATACTCATGTAACAAGGAATATATTATATATTTTGTTCGCAAATCGAGACCGATAACTTCGGGAAATAATTTATCTTCTATCCCATATTTGAAATCGTAAACCTCCCAAAAAGTAATTCCATTGGAACCCTCTCTCTTTGCACAATAATTTGATAAAGGGCATCTTATTTCTTCTGTATCCATAGCCTCTTACTAAATAGCTCTGATGTTTGTTAGGCCCATTTGGCGGAGGGTTTGGAGGATGTTGGTCTTTATGTTGTCGTCGGCAAAGGACGAATCGCGGAAAATAAAGGTGGTTGTCTCCAAACGGTATTTTTCAAGCTCGCGCTCCTCCTTTTTATCTTTGGATTCCTCTTTCGGGAATTGGGCGTCGTGGTAGGCTATCATTGCCTTGCAGAAGTCCATATCCAAGTCGTCGTCAAGGCAGGCGTAGATAGAGCCGTAGCCGATGTCGTACATATATTTGCCGGCAAGCTCGACTTTTTGATACGGCGTATTGAGCGTGACGCCAAGCTTTAAGAAAAGCTCGTAAAGCAAGTCTTGCTGCGAGCGGTCAAGCTTGATGTTGGACAAACTCCGTTGCAGGCTTTCCTCGCTTAAATTGTCGGGGTTGGAGTCCCAGGGAATAAAGTTTGAAGTGTCCAGCTTAAAGACTTTAAAGCCCAAGTCGGGCTTTTGTTTTGCGGGGGCGCCCAAATCAAGCTCGCCCTGTGCGGTTTTTTCGGACTTAGCATATTCGGTCTCGATTTTTTTAATTACCCTGCGTATGCGCTCCTTGCCGATTTCACAGATGTTCTTATAGCCCGCTTTAAATGCCTCGCTATCCTCGCCGCAAGGTTCGGGCAACTGCACCATAATAAATTGCCTACTGCCGCCGTCTTCCTTGTTTAACTCCATTACCGCATGAGCCGTCGTTGCCGACCCCGAAAAGAAATCAAGTATGATGTCGTCAGATTTAGTCGAAATCTCTTGTATTTTACGCATTAACGAAACAGGTTTAGAATATTCAAAAACCTTTCTTCCGTCAAATATAGAATCTAAATCTTTTTTAGAATTATCATTTGAATATTCGTTAGATAAGAAATCAATAGTTGAAACGGCTTTTGTTCTATCAGCATAGTTTATATAATATCCAGAATCGTTTGATTCTATAGACGCAAGTAAATATGTTTTTGTATATATTCTCTTTCCGTTTTTTCCTTTTTTTACAACAATAAATCCATTTTCTAAGCCAAAGTTAAACATTTTTTGGCTCCATCTCCATCTAAAACCGTCCTTCGGTTTTTCTAACTTTCTTTTTTCAAATTCTTCTTTTGAAACGCCTCCAGCATAAAAAGATTCACCATCTATAATAATTTCATAATCGAGTGAAGAAACATATCCTAATGTATCATAATCTAACGTTTGATTAAGCTTAAACTTTCCTCTTAAATCAAAGTATTCATCAATATTGGAAAATCCTGAATCGTTATGTGCTAAACGGATCAAAGATGATTCGGAAGACTTAAAATAACAAATTAGATAGTCGTGATTTTTTGAAATGTCAGAAGATGACTTACCTGCTTTTTTAGTTATTCTAGAAAAACATCCCACGAAATTCTCCTCGCCGAAAATTTCGTCGCAAATTTTGCGGAGGTTTGAGACTTCGTGGTCGTCAATGGATATAAATATTACGCCGTCGTCGCGCAAGAGGTTGCGAGCAAGCTTAAGGCGCGGATACATCATATTCAGCCAATTAGTGTGGTATCTGCCGCTTGTTTCAGTATTGGTTGTAATGCGCCGCCCGGATTCGTTTATTTGGCCGGTAAGTTCAAGGTAGTTTTGGATATTGTCGGCGTAGTCGTCGGGATATACAAATTCTTTGCCCGTGTTATAGGGAGGATCTATGTATATCATTTTAATTTTGCCGAAATAGGACTTTTGCAAAAGTTTTAGGACTTCGAGGTTGTCGCCTTCGATATATAAATTTTTTGTGTTGTCCCAATTTACGGACTCTTTGGGGGCGGGGCGGAGTGTGCCGCTTGACGGGGTTAGGGCGGATTTTATGGCTTTGCGCTTGTCGGGCCAGGTGAAGTTGTAGCGTTCGAGCTTATCGGATAGGTTCTTGTCTTCCCCGATTAGGACGGCGAGTTTTTCAAGGTCAACTCCGCCCTCCGACACAACTTCCGGCGCGACTCCTTTGAGCGCCTCTATCACCGCCCGCCTATTCACCTCCACCAAATCCAAACTCTTTCCATCCATTTTTTGCATATGTTATTCTTTTAATCTAAACAAATTCTTTTCAAGAATAAACAGAAAATTTTCTGCTTAAGGAGAACAAATTGGTAATAGAGTATAATAGAGATACGCGCTAATTGGTCGTAAAAAACTTATCTAATCGATTGTATATTCCCTTCTTAATTCTATCTGCTAATGTTGCAGAATGTTTTCTTAATTTATGTAAATACAAATTATAACATAGAGATATTCCAAATGTTATGAGCGTTATAGAAGCAGAAGTAAGAGTCGAAAATATCAAATTTGTAATTACGAACACCGCTGAGAAAATTAAAATAACAAAAACACAGAATATGAAAATTGTACCACAATTTAACATATTGTTAATTTTTGCACTTTTTTTCTCACTTTCTACGGCTTTTTCTTCATTTTCTTGTGAAAGTTTTAATGTAAGCCTTTTCATTTCTTCGTAATCAAATAGTTCGTGATTTATTATTTTTGAATCAATTTCTTCTTCAAGTATAGATGTAGTTATAAGGTATGAGAATTGTTCCTTTGTTATATTTCCATCCTTCTTTAATTCGTTAAGAGATTTTATCACCGATTCCCATAGGTCTTGGTTAGGTGTTAACATAATCTTTGTATATGCAAGTAATTCATCTTTATGCATATTAAAATTTTGTGATGAATTTAACCAGAAATATATGGATAATGAATTTGCCGTTATTACCGGAGGATATTTCATTTTTAGAACATGTTTTGTAGCTTTATACAATGGAAGATTTGTCGTTAAAAATATAGATGGAATTGTTTCCAGCTTATGAAAAGACCTTCCACGCCATAAACTCAGTAAATCATTAACACACATGACATCGTGTTCCAACGCTTCCTCATTATATTTGGAATTATCTTTCTTTAATTTGTCATATAAATCACCACAATATTTCTTATATATAGTTTCATTAAAAGGGTAATTTGTTATACTCACTCCCAATTTAGATATTTTTTCGTCTATGTTGTTCATAGATCTTTCTAAAAAGGATACGGAATATCCCATTTCAATACATGATGAAATTATACGATTTTTTAGGTAGTATATATTATTGAAATTAGAAATGGACTCTGAAAGGAGATTCACTATTTCCATTTTTGTTCTTTCAAGTATATACAATCTCGCCCCTGTCTTTTTTATAATATTAATCAGATTACTATAATACTCATAACTATCCGTTCCATCGAAATGTAACAGAGCAAGAACAATCCTTGTATCGAGGAAGAACATCTTCAATTTAAATGACGGTGACATGATATCAACGAGTGGCACCTCATGCAATAGCACATTCTTTAATAGCATACATTCAACTACTTGCATAAAGGCATCCAGGTGCATTGGATTTTTACTTTTTAATTCATTTATAAGCAAAAATACATTATAATATTTATTATTATCATCTAAATTTAGATCTAAATTTCCACGGAAAAATAATAAAAGTTCCTCTGAATAACTATTTGAAAATTTTTCAATATGGTCTAATGCATCATTTACATCATCTGTAAATTCTATGTTATATTTTTTAGATATTCTAATTAATTCTTTACATATAAATTCTATATTTATTTTAAATTTATTTATTTTTGCATGTTCAATTGTGGACTTGGGTAGAGAAGGTGTTACTACATAGAAACCTGTTCCCGATTGTCGGGTTATGTATTTATTTTTTAAACAGTGTTCTAGTATTCTTCCTATGACGGCTACATGTAATTCAAAAGTTGTATCTTTCTTGATTATATCGTGTATTTTTTTAATATCGACACACTCAACATTAGTTAATTCATTTAATGCATAAATTACTAAGGGTAGATACATATCGATATAGCTTTGTTTCGCTAGTTTTCTCGATTCTAATATCGCTATTGTATTTATTAACTTATCTTTTAAATTCTCACTATTCATACAATTCTCCAGTCTATGGCGAATATGATTTGTGATTTTACGGGTTTTTGCAAGGATTTTTCTGCATTTTTTATCAATTTATCACGTTCGGCGTCTATGGCGTCTTGGGCTTCAAAGAGCTTGCGGCGCATATTCATGCGCTCGGTATCGAGCGTTTTTTGTTGACGTTGAAGTTCTATTTTTTCCTCAAGAGTGTGCGGTTGGCGGGAGGTCTTTTTCAGCTCCCGTATCTTTTTATCCATCTCTTTCAGTTTGATTTCGAGGGCGTTTTTGCGGTCGTTGCTCCAACTTTCCAACTTTTCCACTTCGGCGTCGAATTCCTTTTCGGCATTTTGGGCGTTTTGCCGCAAGATTTCCGCCTTTTGGCTCTCGAAAATTTCCTCCAATTTGCCGGGGTTAAAAGGCTCGTTTATATCGTAGGCGCGCGCGTTTAGGTTAAATAGGCGGCGGGCGGTGTCTTGCTCTATGGTGTTGCCCAAATCGTCAACGCAGGAAATTACAAGGTGGTCTTCGGGCGCGGAATCGTCGCCTATGGTCACTTTTGAAAGCATGAGTTTGCCAGACTTCTTTGGCAGTTGTTCCAAGGCAGTTATTTTGCCGGGGGTGTTGTCGTAGTCAAAAAGTATGCCGCGGTAGGGCAAGTCGCGATTTAAGGCGCGGGAAATCAGCTTTTCGGCGATTGGGTGGGTGATGCCGTAAGGTTCGCAATAGTCACCAATCCACTTTATGGCGTACAGCTTTTTGTCGGGTACGTCGCGGTTTTGCGGGTTGAGCATTTGGAATGTCAGATTTTCCTCGTCGAAAAATGCGCCGGTGCCGTCGAGCTCATGCCGCGTGAGAGCCCACAATAGAGCCTGCATTTTGTCAATCGTCGTGGAAGATGCCTCTTGGTAAACGTTCAGGCGCTCGGCAACTTCGGCGTCAAAATTCTCAAGCAGTTTGCGGCGGGCGTTGCGCATGTTCTCGCCTATCTCATGGGCAAACATCTCCTGGATAAAATCAAACTCGCGCTGAATGTCGTAGGAAGTGCGGCAATTCTGGTATATCTGGGCGATGCGCCGCTCGAAGTCGACACCGCTTTCTATGGCTCCCAAAACTTCGTCGCTTGCGCCAAAAACCCCTTCGAAAAGTTTTAACTTTTTTTCGAGAATATCAAAAACCCGGCAGTCGGCCTCGTTATTTACGTTCAAAAAATTTACGACAACGACATCGTACTTTTGCCCGTAGCGGTGGCAGCGGCCTATGCGCTGTTCTATGCGTTGCGGATTCCACGGTAAATCGTAATTTACCACGAGCGAGCAAAACTGCAAATTTATCCCTTCGGCTGCGGCTTCGGTTGCTATCATAATTTGCGCATTATCCCGAAAATGCTCTACAAGGGCTGTGCGCATGTCCGCCGTCTTCGACGCCGTTATGCGACTTGGGTTATTTGCGCGCCAATTATCGTATATGCGCTTGCTTTCAGGGTCGGAATTTGTGCCGTTAAAAAGCATTATTTTGTCTTTATACCCGTTTGCCGAAAGAAGCTCGCACAAATACTGCTGCGTGCGGCGCGACTCAGTAAACACAACCGCGTTTTCCGCTGCTCCAAAGCTTTTTGCCATTTTAAATCCCTCTTTTAGGGCTATCAACAAAGCCTTCCCCTTGGAATTTTCCCGAATTGCAAGCGCGTGTGAAAGGTATATCTTTAAATCGGCAATTTCCGACTCTATTGCCTTGCGCTCTTGTGCGGTAAGTGGGGCAGGGGATTGGTCGGCATCAAAATCTTCATCTTCCGATCCGCCTTCGCCGTCCGCGTCGTCATCTCTTTCGCTATCGGAAGGTTCGGGCAGGGCGTCAAAATTTTGGTATTCGTCCGCCGTCTCAAAGTCGTTCTCTATGTTTATATCCCCGCATAGGGCGGAATCGGCTTTGAGCATGTCTTCGAGGCGGGTTATCAAACTTTCAAGCGTGCCCGCAATCGCGTAGCTCGACGACGCCAAAAGTTTGCGCAATATCATGGTCATGAGCTTGCGCCTGCTATTGGGCAAGGCCTGGAGGGTCTCGCGGCGCAGATATTCGGAAACTTCGTTGTAAAGCAAGTCCTCCGCCTTGGTGGATTCAAATTTTTGTGTGTAGGCGTGCCGCTTGGTGTACTTTATGTACTTTAAAACCTGTTTTCTCAGCGTGCGTTTGCAGACGTTTTGAAGGCGCTTGCGAAGCTCGGCAAAAGACGAGTCGCTCTCGTTTGCGATAAAAAGTTCGCGAAAGCTCTTTTCGTCGCCAAAAATATGGTCGTCTATAAGCCCGACAAGCCCGTATAACTCCATCAAATTATTTTGAAGGGGCGTGGCGGTAAGCAGTATTTTGGGCGCCGACGCGAGGGCGCGCTTTATTGCGGAGCCAATCTTGTTGCCGCTCTTATAAACATTGCGCAGGCGGTGGGCTTCGTCGATTACCGCCAAATCCCACGGCGTTTTGGAAAGATACGCCTCTTTGTTACGGGCAAATGCGTAGGAGGTTATGACGATTTTGTCGGTGTCGAAAGGATTCAAATTGCCGCTCTTTATTGCGTCATTAAAACTTTTTGCCTCCAGAATTACCGAAGGCAGCGCAAACTTCTCCTCAAGCTCTATCATCCACTGCTTGCGCAAATTAGCGGGCACTATGATCAATATCCTGCGCTTCTTCTCCGCCCACCTTTGCGCAATTAGTATCCCGGCCTCTATCGTCTTGCCAAGCCCGACTTCGTCGGCAAGCAGCGCCCCTTTTGAAAAAGGCGATCTAAATGCAAATACTGCGGCGTCCACCTGGTGCGGATTCAAGTCTATGCGCGAACCCATGAGGGCGGCCGCGATTCGCTCTATTGTCCCCATGGGGGCGCGCAGGGTGAGCTCGTTTGCAAAAAGTTGCGAATGGTAGTCTGTTATCATTAAATTTACTTAATGGTCAATATAAGTATTAAAAAATATTTTTATGAAAATTCAACAGGAATGTTAAGTCTCTAAAATATATCCTTCTTTTATTCCCAGTAAAAAGTGTTGAATATTGCATATTTTCATAGAAAAAAATATATTGACATTACTGCTTTTTGCCCTCAATTTAGTGCAAATAATAAAATTACGGACATGTACAGAGACAAGTTGGAAGATTTAATTGCCTGGAAAAATAATAAGAATCGTAAACCGTTAATTCTTAGGGGGGCCAGGCAAGTTGGGAAAACTTGGCTAATGAAAGAATTTGGCAAAAAGGCCTATAAGAAAACTGTATATGTAAACTTTGACAACGAGGACAATTTAAAGGAACTTTTTAAGCCCGACTTGAATGTGGCTCGAATCATATCGACTCTCGAAAATTTGGCGGGCGAAAAAATAAATCCGGACGACACATTAATAATCTTGGACGAAATTCAATCTGCCGAGCGGGGATTGAATTCTCTCAAATATTTCAATGAAGACGCGCCGCAATACCACATTATGGCGGCGGGATCATTGCTTGGAATGTCGTTAAAGCCAAACGAGTCATTCCCCGTCGGCAAAGTGAATTTTCTCACGTTGCGTCCGATGTCCTTTTACGAATTCCTTCAGGCCAATGGCAAAACTCAATATTTAGAAGCTCTAAAAAATGGGAATTGGGACGTGCTGAGAATGTTCCATGACAAGCTAATCGAGCTACTGAAATACTATATGTTTGTGGGAGGAATGCCTGCTGCCGTAAGCGAATTTGCTGACAGCCGGGATGTCTTTAAGGTCCGCCAAATTCAAAAGGATATAATAACTTCCTATGAAAGCGACTTCGCAAAACATGCGCCAGACAAGCATATCCCGCGAATCAGAATGGTCTGGCAAAACATTCCAAGTCAGTTGGCGAAAGAAAACAAGAAATTCATATATTCGGCAATTCGCAGCGGCGCCAGGGCGAAAGATTTTGAAGTTGCCATTCAATGGCTTGTTGACTGCGGATTGATTTTAAAGAATTACAACACGGAAACACCCCAGCTCCCACTATCTGCACACGAAAATATCGATATATTTAAATTGTACTTATTGGACATAGGCCTGCTTGGAGCCCTCTCAAATCTTGACGCAAAAACCATTATAGAGGGAAATTCTCTCTTCGTTCAAACAAAAGGAGCCTTTGCCGAGCAATACGCAATGCAAGAATTGAGCCTAGATGATAATCCATGCGCATATTGGACAAATCCTACCGGAAATGCGGAAGTCGATTTTGTAAAACAAATATCTTCAGAAATATTCCCGGTGGAAGTAAAATCTGCCGGCAACGTCAAGGCAAAGAGCCTGAACATATATCGCGAAAAATACTCGCCAAAGCTTGCGATTAGAGCGTCTCTTAAAAACTATGGCCTCGAAAATAATATTCTCAGCTTGCCTCTATATGCGCTTGGAAGCTTATCCAAATATTGCGAAGACAGAATTTCTGGAAAGCTATAATCGCGCTATAATTCCCAACGGTATATTTAGTATGGCATTTCGGTTTAACGCAATTGTTTGCAAAAAGCGTTAAACAATCTTCCATTTGGAAATTTGTCCCAAAAATTTTCGCAAGATAGACGCTTTTATGTTTTATCCTAAAACAGCCCAATTAAATTCAAAAAAATCACTTGGAATAAACAGTGCTAAAAATTTTTCAAAGTCCACCATTTGGCGAAGAGGCGAACCGCGTTAAACAG
>ENA-OOWZ01000943-OOWZ01000943.1-human-gut-metagenome-genome-assembly--contig:-NODE-943-length-14821-cov-4.530475_pt1 | contig 14821 bp, 13 predicted proteins | sample MGYA00241580_ERZ501329 | MGnify/ENA primary metagenome ERZ501329 (study PRJEB25962, sample SAMEA2042923) | human gut metagenome | biome: human gut; feature: human-associated habitat; material: faeces... | reverse complement strand
AGCCGCTTTTCTTTTCCCCGAAGGGGTAAAGCAGGGTTTGGGGAAGGCACTCCCCAACAAGATTCCGATGGGACAGAATGAGCGAAATGCGAAATCTGGCACCTCGGTATAATCTTGCTCTCTGCTGCTCCAAACCTCCTTTCACTTTACAACGGACATTTTTTCAGCAAAAAGCAGGGTATGTATTTGTAAACATTCTGTGAATGAGCGACAGCAGTCTGTCATTCGTCGCTGAGACTTTTTCTGATTTTATGGTAGCGCAGCAGCGACAGAATTGCGACGTACCAATGGGAACATCGCTAACACCATTGGGAACATTGACCGCTGAGATTTTCTTTCTCTCTATTCTTACTACAATCTCAAAAACGCTTTTTGGCCACTTCTGCGAATAAAGCGTTTGGGATAGATCATCCTGCCCGCTTTTCACCACTACTACGGTCTGGTGTGGGCGAGTTGGCAAAGCCAGACACAAAAAAATGGACAAGACTTTCGCCTTGCCCAATCTGCACAAGCAATCTCCTCATCTTTATTCAATCTTAATACGTCGCAAATGTCCCTTATCCGCTCTTAAAATCTCCGGCTGTATAATATAACTATCACAGAAATAAGGAGCTGCCTTTATGCCGGAAGAGATCATTCGTCGAAAGCGCCGCCTTTCGTCTTTTCAAATTATCATATTAGGTTTTGCCGGGGTCATTCTGCTCGGAGCGCTGCTGCTGATGCTGCCGATCTCCACGACTGGAGGGAATGTAACTCCATTCAATGAAACGCTGTTTACAGCAACCTCTGCCGTCTGCGTGACAGGGCTTGTGGTGCAGGATACAGGCAGCTACTGGTCAACCTTTGGGCAGGCGGTTATTCTGGCGCTGATCCAAATTGGTGGTCTTGGTGTCGTAACCGTGGCAGCGTCGTTTGCACTGTTGTCCGGGCGAAAAATCTCTCTGATGCAGCGCAGCACCATGCAGGATGCAATTTCAGCACCAAAGGTCGGCGGAATCGTCCGTCTGACACGCTTCATCCTGCGAGGGACATTTCTGATTGAACTGCTGGGCGCACTTGCCATGCTGCCGGTGTTCTGCCGTGACTATGGATGGCGTGGTGTCTGGATGGCGGTGTTTCATTCCATATCTGCTTTTTGCAACGCCGGGTTTGACATTCTTGGGACAGAAAGCAACCGCTATCCATCCCTTACCGGCTATGCGGGCAGTCCGGTAATCAATATCACGATTATGCTGTTGATCGTGATTGGCGGCATTGGATTTCTGACGTGGGATGACATCTTCGAAAACAAGTGGCGGTTTCATCGCTACCGAATGCAGAGCAAGGTGATTCTCGTCACGACAGGTCTTTTAATTTTTCTGCCTGCTGTGTTTTTCTTCTTTTCAGACTTTTCTGCGCTCTCCGCCGGAAACCGGCTGCTGGCATCCTTTTTTCAGTCCGTCACGCCGAGGACAGCTGGCTTCAACACGGTAAATCTATCCGCGATGTCCGGTGCGTCGCAGGGCGTAATGATCCTTCTGATGCTCATTGGCGGCTCTCCGGGGTCTACGGCGGGCGGTATGAAGACAACGACATTGGCAGTCCTGCTTGCTAATGCCGCCGCAACCTTCCGTCAGCGGGAGAGTGCTCAGTTTTTCGGACGTAGGATTGATTGCAGCGCTGTCAAAACCGCCGCGACCATTCTGACGATGTACCTTGCGCTTTTCTTTGGCGACGCTACATTTATCAGTGTGTATGAAGGTTTGCCGCTTTCCGCGTGCCTGTATGAAACAGCTTCGGCGGTCGGGACTGTGGGATTGACGCTGGGTATCACACCACAACTGCATATCCCTTCCCAGTTAGTGTTGATTGCGCTCATGTATCTGGGCAGAGTCGGCGGGCTTACACTCATTTACGCGGCGCTTTCCGGTAAAAAGGCAACCGGCGCAAAGCTGCCGCAGGAAAAAATTACGATTGGATAAGGAGGTTTTTCACATGAAAAACATTTTATTGATTGGCACAGGCCGCTTCGGACGGCATATCGCAGTACAGCTTTCTCAGCTGGGACATCAGGTCATGGCGGTCGATACAAACGAGGAACGAATCAGTGATGTGCTGCCATATGTCACCAACGCACAAATTGGCGACAGTACAAACGCAGAGTTTCTTCGCTCTCTTGGCATCGGAAATTTTGACGTCTGCATCGTGACCATCAGCGGTAGTTTTCAGAACTCGCTGGAAACCACCTCGCTGCTGAAGGAGCTGGGTGCAAAGTGCGTGGTGTCGCGTGCCGAGCGTGATGTGCAGGCAAAGTTTCTGCTTCGCAACGGTGCAGACCATGTAGTCTACCCGGAAAAGCAGGTGGCAAAATGGGCAGCGATCCGATACACTGCCGACCATATCTTCGACTACATAGAGATCGACGAGCAGCACGCCATTTTTGAGGTGGAAGTACCAGAAGGCTGGGTCGGGAAAAGCATTGGCGAACTGGATATCCGCAGAAAGTTTGGAATCAACATTCTTGGCATCAAGCATTCGGGAAAAACCGACGTATCAATTACACCGGATACGGTGCTGTCCGGGGAAATAACGATTTTAGCATTGGGCGAGTACAAAGCGCTGCAAAAGTGCTTCCGAATCTGAACGGACGGTGAGGGTATGTGGAAGATGTCGTTTTGATCGCTGGGACAGCGTTAATGTTCCTGTTCGGCTGGTTTTTGATGAAGCGGCTGGATCGCTTTCTGGATGAAAATCAGAAGCGAATCGAGGAAGCGCCCGAACAACAGCAGCCTGAGCCGTGCGTGCATCTGGTCGGAAATATTCCTCCTGACAAACTTGAGGAAACGCTTTCCCGGTTTCGCAGCAGTCATGCCCATGTAGAAATCGTGATCTATGATTCAGAGCAAATTTCATTTCCGGACAACGAATCCGATTGGGCGCTGTAGAAACCTTCACATTTTGGTGCTATAATATCGTTTAAGAGGGGTGGTGAAAATGTGCAGAACAAAGGAAGCGAACTGCCAAAAGAGCATATTCTTGTGTGCCTGTCCTCGTCTCCATCCAATGAACGCATTGTACGAATGGCAGGGAAAATGGCACAGGCATTTAGTGGCAGCCTTACCGCGCTTTACGTGCAGACACCCGGAGACGCTGATATGAATGCGGAAGATACCGTTCGCTTGCAGGCAAATATGCGCCTTGCGCAGCAGTTCGGCGCAGAGATCATCACAACGCATGGAGAAGACGTAGCCACACAGATTGCGGAATATGCGCGGCTCTCCGATGTGACCAAAATCGTGATCGGGCGAAGCGGCGTGCAGCGGCGGCATTTTTGGAGTGAACCGACGCTGACAGAACGGCTCATTACGCTTGCACCAGAGGTGGACATTCATATCATTCCGGATGTGGAAGCCTATAAGAGCTACCGCAGGAAACGGCCGCTTACCATCCGTCCGGCGTTTCCGACCGCATGGGAACTGCTTTTGACCATCGGGATTCTGGCAGCTGCGACGGTCATCGGATTGGCCTTTCTGCGGCTCGGCTTTGCAAATGCCAATATCATCATGGTTTACCTGCTGGGGGTGCTTCTGACTTCCGCTTTTACCAGCGGATATACCTGCGGTGTGCTGTCCGCTTTTTTGAGTGTCATCCTGTTCAATTATTTTCTGACGGAACCCCGGCTGTCTTTGGCAGCCTACGGCAGTAAATACCCAATAACCTTCGCCGTCATGTTTGCAGCGGCGCTTTTGACCGGTACGCTTGCCGCAAAGCTCAAAGCCCATGCGCAGCTATCCGCGAGGGATGCCTATCGGACAAAACTCCTTTTTGATATGAACAGGCAGCTTCAAAAGGCGGAAACACCGGATGAGGTCTATCAGATGACCGCGACGCAGATACAGAAGCTCATGCAGCGGGACGTTTTGATTTATCCGGCACAAGGCGATGCGCTGCTGGATGGGAATGTTTATCCGGCAGACGGAAGCAGTCCATATTGCATCCCGGATACTGATCAGGAACAGAACGTGATTCAATGGGTCTGGCAAAACCGAAAGCGTGCTGGCGCAACGACGCAAAACTTTCCAAAGGCAAAACGGCTGTATCTTGCCATTCGTACCGGGCAGCAGGTTTTCGGCGTTGTTGGGATTCCGATAGATCAGAAAAACCAGCCTGACGCATTTACATCCAGCGTGCTGTTTTCCATTCTCGGCGAGTGCGCTCTGGCGCTGGAAAGCCTACGCAACGCCGAAGAAAAGGAAAAAGCCGCCGTCCTTGCAAAGAACGAACAGCTTCGTGCAAACCTTCTGCGTTCAATTTCCCATGACCTTAGGACCCCGCTGACCGCCATTTCCGGCAACGCGGATACGCTGCTGCACAGCTATAACGTGCTGGATGAACAAACGCGGAAACAGATTTTTACGGACATTTATGACGATGCGCAATGGCTGACGGGACTGGTTGAGAATTTACTTTCCGTTACGAAAATCGCGGACGGCAGCGTCAAGCTGCGCCTTTCCGATCAGGTCGTGGACGACATCGTATCGGAATCGCTCCGACATATTGACCGAAGGTCCGCAGAACATCACATTACAGTAGATTGCGGAGATGAGCCGCTGCTGGTGCGGGTGGATGCAGGACTCATCGTGCAGGTGCTTATCAATCTGGTGAACAACGCAGTCAAATATACTCCGGCTGGCTCGAACATCCGGATCACAGCAATCCCGCGAGAAAATATGGCCGAAATATGCGTCAGCGATAATGGTCCCGGTATTCCAGATGAACTGAAGGAACGTGTTTTTGAAATGTTTTTTACTGGGGACAATCCGATTGGCGACAGCCGCCGAAGTCTTGGGCTTGGGCTTACGCTCTGTCAAGCAATCATCCATGCACATCACGGTGAAATGACGCTGAAAGGCAATTCGCCGCATGGCTGCATCTTTTCCTTTACAGTACCGCTCAGTGAGGTGAACTTGAATGAATAAGCCACTTGTCCTCGTTGTAGAAGATGATATGCCGGTGTGCAATCTGATCACAACAACGCTGAAAACCCATGAATACAGGTATCTTTCTGCGCAAAACGGCGCAAGCGCCGTGATGGAGGCGCTGTCTCATAATCCGGATATTGTGCTGCTTGATCTGGGACTTCCCGATATGGACGGCGTGGAGATCATCCGAAAAATCCGTTCGTGGTCGAATATGCCGATCATTGTGATCAGTGCCAGAACGGAGGATGCTGATAAAATCGTGGCGCTGGATGCCGGGGCGGACGATTATCTCACCAAGCCCTTTTCCGTGGATGAACTGCTGGCGCGGCTGCGAGTGACGCAGCGGAGACTGTCGCTGATGAAAACAGACGCAGCGCAGGAATCTCCGATTTTTACGAACGGTGCGCTGAAAATCGACTATGCGGCAGGCTGCGCATATCTTGGCGGTGCAGAACTGCACTTGACGCCCATCGAATACAAGCTGTTGTGTCTGCTCTCAAAAAATGTGGGCAAGGTTCTGACCCACACCTACATCACACAGCAGATTTGGGGCAGCAGTTGGGAAAACGATATTGCTTCTCTGCGGGTGTTCATGGCGACCCTGCGCAAAAAGCTGGAACGCGGAAAAGACGGGCAGCAATACATACAAACGCACATCGGAATCGGCTATCGGATGCTCCGCGTCGAATAGCAGGGAGGCTTTCAAAAAATCTATGAATCATTATGCTGTTGAAAACCTGTTTGGCATAGAAGGGCTGAACATCGCATGGTACGGTATCATCATCACATTCGGCATGATCCTCGGATTTATGCTGGCACTTCGCCGGTGCAAAAAAACCGGAGTTGAACCGGATCACTTATATAATCTCGTGCTTTGGCTGATTCCCGTGTGTATTCTCTGTGCCAGAGCATACTATGTGCTTTTTGAGTGGGAGCAGTACAAGGATAACCTTCTCTCCGTTTTTCAAATCAATAAGGGCGGGCTTGCCATTTATGGAGGCATCCTCGGCGGTGTTGCTGTTGTACTGATTTACTGCAAGGTCAAAAAGCTTTCCTTCTGGTCGCTTGCAGATACGTTGATTCCCAGCCTTGTTCTTGGACAAGCCATCGGGCGTTGGGGGAATTTTGTGAATCAGGAGGCTTACGGAAATCTGATCACAAATCCAGATCTCCAATTCTTTCCGTATGGTGTTTACATAGAGGAACTCGGGCAGTGGCATCAGGCGACGTTCTTCTACGAATCTGCACTGAATACACTGCTGCTGATTGTCATGCTGATCTCCTATCCGCATTTCAGAAGAAAGGGATATCTGCTTCCGTTTTACATGATCGGCTATGGTGTGATACGCTGCTTTGTAGAGGGACTTCGTACTGACAGTCTCTATCTGATGCCAGGCGTCCGCGTGTCGCAGGTGTTGTCTGGCTGCCTGGTTCTATTGGGTGTTTTACTTATAGGTATTATTCGCAGAAGGCAGGATATACAGGCATGAAACTAATTTGCTCTTTATTTATCACATTCTTAAAAATCGGTGCGTTCACCTTTGGCGGCGGATACGCTATGATTGCGCTGCTTGAAAATGAGTTCGTTGAAAAGAAAAAATGGCTTGAAAAAAGCGAGTTTCTCGACATGGTTGCGGTAGCCGAATCCACGCCAGGACCAGTCGCCATCAACAGTGCGACTTACATTGGTTACAAAATTGCAGGATTTGCGGGTGCAGCCATGTCCACACTTGCTGTCTGCATTCCATCTTTCTTTGTAATTTATGGTATCTCGCTGTTCTTTGATCAGTTTCTCAGTTTGCGCTGGGTTTCCTGCGCATTCCGCGGGATTCAGGTATGTGTGATCTATCTGATCCTTACCGCAGGGCTGAAAATGCTTAAAAGTATTGACAAAAACACACTAAACTTGACGCTTCTCACGTTGGTCATGGCTTCCATGCTCTGCTGCTCGATCACAGCAGTTTCGTTTTCCTCTGTGTTTTACATCCTGATCTGCGGCGCGGTCGGGCTTGTTGTTTTCTTTCTGCGAAAAATCCGGAAAGGAGATGGGAAAACGTCATGATATACCTGCGTCTCTTTCTGAACTTTTTGATGATCGGTGCCTTGTCTTTCGGCGGCGGCTATGGAATGGTTTCGCTGGTACGCGAAACGGTGCTTTCCAACGGCTGGCTGACAGAGAACGAGTTTCTGAATTTTATTGCCGTATCTGAATCCACACCGGGACCCCTTGCCGTGAATATGGCAACCTTTATCGGCTCAACACAGGGCGGAATCCTCGGTTCATTTGTTGCAACGCTGGGCGTGGTGTTGCCGTCATTTTTGATTATTCTCTTAATTGCATCCGCACTAAAGAATCTGATGAAATATGCACCCGTCAACGCCTTTTTATCGGGAGTTCGTCCGTGCGTTGTAGCGATGATCCTTGCGACCGCGCTCAGCATGGCGCTGTCTACGCTGTTTGGCCTCACAGATTTACAGGCCGGATTTGCGCCCGATTTGCGCTCTATCGCAGTATTTGCCATGCTCGGAGCAACGCATCTGATTTGTAAAAAAATCAGAAAAACAGCTCCATCGCCAATTCTGATGATCCTGTTTTCAGCAGGCCTCGGAATCTTGTTTTGGTGCATATTCTAGCATGGCGATTGATTTTATTTCCAACTTCAATAGCAATTCCTGCTGAACCGCGCTTATTTCATTGCGTATAATTTCGAGCGACGTCATCCTTCATTCATGATGCCGCTCCGCACTTCGGCCATACCATTCTGCCACAAATGAGCTGACCATCGTTGTAATAGCGAGGACTTGAAAGTCCTCGCTATTAGCATACATCGTCCTTTGGCTTATTCATTCCATGTTTTCATTCAGCTTCACCATGTGTACATGGTCTTCCCAAACACCGTTTATGCAAAGATATTTCTTTGACATACCTTCCCGCACAAAGCCGCACTTTTCAGCCACTCTCAGCGACCTTGCATTTTTAGGCATTATGTTCGCCTCTATTCTATGCAGCCCTATTTCATTGAATGCCGTATTTACCACGGCATTCACGGCTTTTGTCATATAGCCGCGGTTTATATATGCCTCGTCCAGCATATAACCCATAAAGCAGGACAGGAAGCTTCCCCACACAACGTTATTAAGCCCTATCGTGCCGATTATTTTGCCTTTCTCTTCCTTAGGCATTATATAATACCTGTATCCGGTGCGGTTCTTGGCGTTTTCCATATGGCCGCGTATGGATTCAAGCTGTGTTCGTTCGGTAAAAAAGCTCTCCGTCCATGCAGGCATATAATCCGTCAAAAACTCGCGGTTCCGCCTAAAATAATCGCAAAGTGCGCCCGCAAGCGACTCTTCTGCCGGCATCAGCACAAGATCCGCCGTGTATATAGGGCGCATATCAGTCCCTTTTTACGGCGTATGTGTTGGCATCCTTGAGCATAACATCGTGCGCGCCGCCTTCGGTTATGCTGGCTGCGGAAACGAGCGTGAGCCGCGCCTTTTCGCGCAGTTCGGGTATTGTCAGCGCGCCGCAGTTGCACATTGTTGAACGCACCTTGCTGAGCGTTACGGTAACGTTGTTATGCAGGCTTCCCGCATATGGAACATATGAATCCACGCCTTCTTCAAAGGAAAGCTTATTATCCCCGCCGCTGTAATACCGCTGCCAGTTACGCGCGCGGGCGGAACCTTCGCCCCAGTACTCCTTCATATAGTTGCCGTTTATCATAACCTTGGCGGAGGGGCTTTCGTCGCAGCGGGCAAAATAGCGGCCCAGCATGCAGAAGTCCGCGCCCATGGCCAGCGCAAGCGTGATATGATAATCATGCACAATGCCGCCGTCGGCGCATATTGGCACATATATGCCCTTTTCAAGAAAGTATTCATCGCGCGCGCGAGCAACTTCCTGCACGGCGGTCGCCTGACCGCGGCCAATGCCCTTGGTTTCCCTTGTTATGCATATTGATCCGCCGCCTATACCAACCTTTACAAAGTCCGCGCCGGCATCGGCCAGGAAGCGGAAGCCTTCGCGGTCAACCACGTTGCCTGCGCCAACCTTTACGCTGTCGCCATATTTAGCCCGTATAAAGTTCAGCGTTCTTGTCTGCCATTCGCTGAAGCCTTCGGAAGAATCTATGCAGAGTATGTCCGCGCCCGCTTCGACCAACGCGGGTACGCGCTCCTCATAATCGCGCGTGTTTATGCCCGCGCCAACAACATAGCGCTTTTGCTTATCAAGCAGCTCTGTCGGGTTTTCCTTATGTGCATCATAGTCCTTTCTGAACACGAATGCAACCATGTTGCCTTCCTTTGTTATAACAGGCAGGGAGTTGAGCTTATGCTCCCAAATTATGTCGTTTGCTTCCTTGAGCGATACGCCTTCGTATGCAAAAACAAGTCTGTCTATCGGCGTCATGAACTCACTCACTTTCGTTGCAGGTTCCATACGGCTGGGGCGATAATCGCGGCTGGTAACAACGCCGAGCAGTTTGCCGGTTGCCGAACCATCGTCCGTTACGGCAACGGTGGAATGACCCGTGCGCTCCTTAAGGGCAAGTATGTCCGCCATGGTCTGATCGGGCCGGATAGAAGAATCGCTCATAGCAAAACCCGCCTTATACTTTTTGACCCGGCTTACCATCGCCGCCTGGCTTTCTATGGGTTGTGATACGAATATGAAGGATATGCCGCCTTCGCGCGCAAGCGCAACGGCCAGCTTATCGCCGGATACAGACTGCATAACAGCGCTCACCAGCGGTATATTCATTGAAAGCGCAGGTTCCTCGCCCGCCTTATAGCGCACGATGGGGGTTTTAAGCGAGGTATTCGCGGGCGTGCATTCGGCGCTGGAATAGCCCGGAACCAACAAATACTCGCTGAAAGTATGTGAAGGTGAATCAAAATAATATGCCATGATTACTCCTTTCGGCAAAGCTTATGTAAAATTGATTTATTATAACCTATTCCGCCTGTTTATCCAAGTAGTTTTTCACAATGCTGTGCACTTCGTTAAGCAGAGCAATATGCTTATCTATATCAATATTGTCTATGCTTTCTTCGCTGCGCTTGGTTATGCCGTCCACCGCGCCCGCATCCAGTATTGCGCGGAGCACGGCGCGCTCCTCATGCTCATCCGGCAGCACGTTTCTGTTCAGATACACCGATGCTATCGCGGCTATTCCCCAGCCCCACCAATTGGATACGCCGGAAGCAAGCGTTATGTCAGCAGTCTGCGCGGCAGCAATATCCTCGCCGTGGTCAACCACGCGGCGCGTAACGTTAAACAGTTTACCTGTGCCAAGTTCGTTTCCGCCGTCTCCTATGGCAATGGTCTTTGCCCCGTGCTTATGCAGCGATTCGAATTCCTCGTCCGTATCTGCGCCGAGCCAGCCGTCTATTATTCTTCCCTTCGCCGTATGGCAATGCCCGTCCAGCGCTTTGCCCGGGCGTTCTATGGATATTACGGTGTCTATACCAAGTCCCATCAGTTCTTCCATATCGCCGTTCAGCTTTATCAGTTCAGCATTGGGAGCACGCAGACGAACAGCAGCCGCAAGCTGAGGATAGCAAAGCTCATCCGTGGCTATATAAGCCCTTTTCCCAGCATCACAAAATGCGCGCGCTATATGCGCAGCGCCTATCGGCCCGTCAGTTTCGCAGCAGATATGCCCATCATCCGCCTCCACGGGAAAACCGGTTATTATCAGCGCGCACTTTGCCGCAGCAAAAGCCTTAACAAGCGCATCCATATCTGCTGCGCCGGCATTTGCGCTGAAGCCTCTTGCCCCCGCGTCGCTCCTGAGCAGCGCGTCGAGCCGGGTATATAAACTATTCATTGGGTGACCTCATTATACAAAATTCAACAGAGTATATATTACCATTACTTTTTGATTAAGTACACCCTAAAAAGAAGCATAAACAAAAGTTTATTTTGTTATATATGAAAAGAGCGGCATATGCCGCCCTTTATTTGTTGGTTTCAATATGCCGTTAAGCTTAAATTACTGCATATTGGAGTTGTTCATGTTGTTCTCGGCGTAAGCGATCATGCGCTTTACCATTTCGCCGCCGATGGAACCGGCCTGACGGGAAGTAAGATCGCCGTTGTAGCCCTGCTTCAGATTAACGTTAAGGGAGTTGGCAACTTCAGTCTTGAAGTTCTGCAGCTTCTTGCGGTTTTCCTTATTGCTTGCCATTGTGTGTTTCACCTCCTTTTCTTTAATAGAAGTATCCGGATATCTTCCGGCCGTTTCCGGCCTTGTAAACTTTATAACTTTTATTATTTATTCATGTTGTTAGCGGCATAGGCTATCATGCGCTTCACCATCTCGCCGCCGATGGAACCGGCCTGGCGGGAAGTAAGGTCGCCGTTATCGCCCTGCTTCAAGTTCACGTTAAGGGAATTGGCTACTTCGCTCTTAAAGGAATCCATAGCCTTCTTCGCTTCGGGAATCAGTACGCTGTTTCGTGACATTGCTTTCACCTCCTTGCTTTGTCTGGCTTTATGTTTCGCCCAAAGCGGAGATATTATGAATGGTAAATAAGAGAAGTGTGGATAAAGATTTACAGTTATGTTCTGTTTTAATTCTGCGCTATATTTTTCGTTTTTTCATTCGCCGTAATGACGGCTTTTTTAATAAGCGGATCGTTCATGTCGCCTTTTGCGATAAGCTTATCCGCCGCATCTTTTGCCATGTTGAATGCTTTCATGTTGCTTGCGAACATAGCCGCGCTAAGGCCATCCTCGCCATGCTGGCGCGCGCCTATAAGTTCGCCCGGCCCGCGCATTTCAAGATCGTGCTCCGCTATTTTGAATCCGTCCGTAGTGCTGCACAGTATACTTAACCTTTCCTTTGCCGTTTTTGAATCCGATTCGCTCAGCAAAAAGCAGTATGATTCCTTGCTGCCGCGCCCTACTCTGCCGCGAAGCTGATGAAGCTGCGCAAGACCGAAGCGGTCCGCGTTTTCTATTACCATTATTGTGGCGTTTGGCACGTCCACGCCAACTTCAACCACAGTTGTAGACACAAGCAGTTTCGTTTCGCCCGATGCAAAGCGCGCTGCCCGCGCCTGCTTTTCCGCAGCGCTCAGCCGCCCGTGCATGAGTTCTATGCTGACGTCAAGCTTTTTGCTCAGTTCTTTATACAGCGCCGCTGCGCTGAGCACGCCTTCCATGGCCTCGCTTTCTTCAACAAGGGGACACACGGCGTAGCATTGTGCGCCGTCCTTGAGCTCATTTTCGATAAAGCGATACATATCGTCCCGCTTCTCCTGCGGCACGATTCGCGTTTTTATAGGCTTTCTGCCCGGCGGCAGTTCGTCAATAACGCTCAGCTCAAGGTCGCCGTACATCAGCAGCGAAAGCGTGCGCGGTATTGGCGTTGCGCTCATTATAAGCGTATCAGGTGCGCTGCCCTTTGCGCTTATGGCTGCGCGCTGCCTGACGCCGAAGCGATGCTGCTCATCTGCTATAACAAGGCCAAGGTTAGCTATCTCCACCCCGCCGCTTATTATGGCATGGGTGCCGGTTATCGCCAGCGCTTCTCCGCCCATAAGGCGCGCGGCTATCTCCTCGCGCTCTTTTTTCTTCATGCCGCCTTTGAGCAGTATTGCCCTGCTGCCAAACATATTTTTCAGCGCGCGGTAGTGCTGATCCGCCAATATCTCAGTCGGCGCCATGAGCGCGGCACTGTATCCGTTTTCAATGGCCGCATATATGGCAAAAAGCGCGCAGGCAGTTTTGCCGCTGCCAACATCGCCCTGAACAAGCCTGTTCATTTGAACGTTTTTAGCCATGTCCGATGAAATATTCCGCATTGCCCTAAACTGGGCCGCCGTAGGCTCAAACGGCAGCAGTTTTTTGAAGCTTTCAAGCTTGCCATTCATATTGAACGCAATTCCGCCGCCCTGCTCACGCCTATGCCTCAGTATGCTCAGCATAAGCGCGTAAAGCAGCATATCTTCAAACGCCATGCGCTCTTTTGCGCGCTCAAGCTGTTCAAAGCTTTGCGGCATGTGCATGGCAAGCAGCGCATCCCCGCGCGGCATAAGCGAATATTCAGCCATTATGCTCTCGGGAAGTGTTTCCTCTATTCTACCTTTATACATTCCCAATGCGCCCGCTGCCGCTTCGCGCATTATTTTTTGCGTAAGGCCGCTAACCAGCGGATACTGCGGCACTATGCCGGGCAATTCATCGCAAAGCTGCGGGTTCATCAGCTTCATACCGCGCCGCTTATCTGCACGGCCGCAGGCATAGCATGTCCTTCCGGCTTCGGGCTTAGACGCCATATACGGCTGATTATACCAGCACAGCTGAAGTTTATTCAGCCCGTCCGTTGCCGCAGCTGTGGTTATTGTAAGCCCGCCGCGTATTCGCACGGTTTTGGCTTCGCCCGTAATCGTTACCTTAACGGCGCAGAGCATCCCCTGCTCCGCTTCGCACATAAGCACGCTTTTAGTATAATCAATATAACCCCGCGGCATAAACGACAGCATATCTTCAACCGAAAAAAGACCCAACCGGCCAAATGCTTCGGCCCGGCGGGGTCCTATTCCCTTTATGCTCGTTATAGGAGCGACTGCCATTTTATTCCACGGAGAAATAATAGTAGTAAAGCGGCTGACCGCCGTACTGCACCGTTATTTCCGCATCGGGATATTTTTCATTCACTGCATCGGCAACGGCCTGCGCGCTGTCCTCATCTGCGCCTTCGCCATAGAATATGGTGGCCATACAGTCATCGCCCTTATTATCTATCATGCTGCAAAGAAGTTCAACGGCAACGCTGTCCACGCTGGTGCCAACCTTGGTTATCACGTTATCGAGCAGGCCGATTATATCGCCCTGGGATATCTTTTCGCCATTGAACTGCGTATCGCGCACGGCATATGTTACGGAACCGGAAAGCACCTGCTTTATGGCGGCAGTCATGCGCTCCGTATTGGTTTCAACGTCAACATCATCGCTGTATGCAAGCGCGGCGCTAAGGCCCTGCATCATGGTCTTGCTGGGTATTACGATAACGTTGCGGTCGCTTATGGCCGCGGCCTGCTGGGCCGCCTGCAGGGTCTCGAGGTCCATCTGCAGGCTCGCGACCTTTAAAAGCGGCAGCCCGTGCTGGCGGCTGCCGAAGAAATCGCCCGGGCCGCGCAGGGCAAGGTCCTGCTCTGCAATTTGAAAGCCGTCAGTCGTCCGGCAGAGGGCCTCCAGGCGTTTTTTCGTCTCCTCCTGCCGCGTGCCGCTCACGAGCACGCAGTAGCTCTGCGCCCCGCCGCGGCCCACGCGGCCGCGCAGCTGGTGCAGCTGGCTGAGGCCGAAGCGCTCGGCGTTTTCGATCACCATCAGCGTCGCGTTCGGCACGTCCACGCCGACCTCCACCACAGTGGTGGCGACGAGGATGTCGGTCTCGCCTGCGGAGAAGGCGGCCAGCGCGGCATCCTTTTCCGCGCTTTTCATCTTTCCGTGCAGCAGGCCGACCCGCAGGTCCGGGAAGATGGACTGCTGCAGCGTCTGCGCCCAGGCCTCGGCGGAGCGGAGGACCCCGTCCTCGCTCTCCTCCACGGCGGGGCAGACGACATAGACCTGATGGCCCTCGCTGCACTGCCTGCGGATGAAGCCGTTCAGCCGCGCCCGATACCGCTCGTCCACGGCGAAGGTGTCCACCCTTTGCCGTCCCGGCGGCAGCTGGTCAATGACGGACACATCCAGATCGCCGTAGATGATCAGCGCCAGCGTCCGGGGGATGGGCGTCGCCGACATCACCAGCAGGTGGGGGTCCTCCCCCTTGGCGGAAAGACGGCTGCGCTGTCCCACGCCGAAGCGGTGCTGTTCGTCGGTGATGACCAGCCCAAGATGTTCA
>ENA-OOWZ01000941-OOWZ01000941.1-human-gut-metagenome-genome-assembly--contig:-NODE-941-length-14841-cov-2.864331_pt1 | contig 14841 bp, 19 predicted proteins | sample MGYA00241580_ERZ501329 | MGnify/ENA primary metagenome ERZ501329 (study PRJEB25962, sample SAMEA2042923) | human gut metagenome | biome: human gut; feature: human-associated habitat; material: faeces... | reverse complement strand
GAACGATATGGATGCGATCCGCCTGGTAAGAAAAAGAGGAATCCTGATGAACAGTTATCGAAGTCGTTGAGAATGGGGCAGCTGACGTGTATCCCGTTTATCTTTTAGGAGTAGATCGTGAAAGAGCGATTGATGAAGCTCTTAACGAAATGAAATACGCTTGCTGCAAAGATTTTTCATCGCCAAAATATCTAAAGGACGGCTGGATGGCATGGATTCATTCAATTGAAGCGGTTGAAATAGATGCGAAAGCCGATCCGGATGATATTGCAGAAGAGTTGGGCTGCTTATACATCGAAAAAGTAAATGCGGATGGAAAAACGTTTGCAATTACCAACGATGTTTTAGAGCAAACATTTTTTGACTATTTCAGCTTTTCTTCTGACGAGATAAGCGAAAAAGATTCGTGGATAGATGTGTTCGATAATTTGGTTGGTATTATGAACAAAAAAAAGTGGGGTGAGAAACGTGGCTGTTGAATTTATTGCATTTGTTCCAACCAGGGCAAAAACTGTAGAGGGCTTAACACGTGCGCTTTTCAAGTGGAATCCTGAATGGTTTGACCAGGATTGCAAAACGAATAAGGATCGTGTTGAATATGTAAAAGATTGTCTTGATGAAAATATTGATTGGCGCCCTGGGAAAGGCGCATTGATTGCGGAGCTTTAATTTTTTGGAGGTGTATATCATGAACAAAAATTGGGTAGAATGGAAAGTTTTTTCAAACGAGGACGGCGATTGCAGCCCATTGATTGCGTCAAGCATTGATCGCGCATCGCTCGCTGATGTGTTTGATTCTTTTGTTTTAGAGTCGAAAGCGTTGAAAGAATGTGAATTTTTAAAGCTTAGAAAGGCAACGCTATATATTCATGATTATAGCAAAGAAAACAAAGAAAATGAGGATAAGTTCTTTTTGTGTATTGATCTTGGATTCTTTTTTGATTTGTTTGAGAATGGAAGCGTTGTGACGACAAGCACGACAAACATAGAGGGTACTTTTAATTTATTCCTTTTTGGAGTTGATTCTTTCGCAAAGGCTCTTTCTTTTATTTGCTTTGGAAAAAAGTTGACTAGTTACGAAATTGCTTCAGCTGGATATAGGGTATCAGCGACAAAAAATATTGAATCGGGCAGATTAAAGATCGAACCTGATGAAAAAAGGAACGCGTTCGTTTTGAGAATATCGCCGGATTATGATTTTGATTTTTCTTTTTTTGGAATGGAGCAGGATCTGAATTTGCTTTACGAAAAATTGTTTTAAAATCCGAAAGGTTGTAGGCATCCAGGCCGTGAGTGAGTGGCGCGGCCTGTGGAGTTGATGAATTCACAGTGAAAGAATTTGTTGAATTGACAAAAAATAGTTACGGCGGGGAAATTATAAAAAAGATAGAAAGGATGTTTATTTTATGAAAAAAGTTTTTTTTGTTTTGAAGTTTTTATGTGTATTTTTTTCTATGTTTTCGCAGTCAATGGCTATTTTTACCGCTTTTGCAGCATGCTGCAAGGCGGTGGATCAGCCTGCTGCTGTTATTTTTTGTGTCGTGTTCTTGATGTTTTCTTTTTTGCTGATGTTTTTAGAATGCGTATTTGAATATTTAATAAAAAGGTGGTAGTATTATGGAATGTGTAAATTGTATTCATTTTGAGGTCTGTCAGGTTCTTGACAAGGATTTTGAAGCAAAGGCAGAAGTTAAGGATATAGAAGCTAGATGTTGTTCATTTGAAGATAGCAGGAAGTTTCTCAAACTTCATTTTTCTAGGGGAGATTATTTTTATTACATATACGACGGAAAAATCATTTGTGATAGGGTAGAAGATGTTCGTGTTGGATATATCCCGAGGTTTTTCACGGGAGGAAGAGCTGATCAAGTATTCGGGATAAATGATAAATTATTCAATGATCGTTTGTTCATTTGTAAAGAGGATGCTGATAAAAAGCTTTGTTCTGGAGGTTTTGAAAAATGAGAAAAAAGGATTTTATCGAGTTTAATATTGACGAGCAAAGTGTATTTTTGCACTTACTGGGGGATTTTCTTGTTTACAAGATTGATTTATCATTAAAATTCAACCATGATTTTATAACTTTTTTAAGTCAATACTTTTATGATGCAAAAATAATTGATATAAATGGTAGTTTTAGATTTATGGCAAAAATTTCTTGCTTGATAGAATTTTTTCAGAATGCAAAATCTGTTACTTTTTTGATAGACGAGCAATATAGTTTTGAAACAAGCGCAGAAGAGGTGGAAAAATGGATAATGTAGATAATCAAGGAATGACGATAGAAGATATAAAAGCGATGTTTGATGCAATGGCTAATGTATCTTTGCAAGATCACTACAAAAAAGAGGGAGACTATTGGGAAAACGGGGTGCTGTATTGCGGAAAGTGCGGCGCTCCGCGCACTTATGACATGCGGACGCCGGAGGGGTTTGTCATAAAGCATCTTCCGGTTGTTTGTAACTGCTCGAAGAGAGAGGCCTTTAGAGAAAATCAGCTGTACCTAGATAGAAAACGTGATTTTTATTCGAATACTTCTTTGCCGTATAAAGATGTGCAATTTTCAAAAAGCATTTTTGAAAAAATAGGCATGCCGGATCTTCACAATATTTTAATTCGTTTCTGCGAAAACTGTGTGATGGCTCCCGATTCAAAAAGAAAAACATATGGCTTGTATTTTTCAGGAGAAAGAGGCAGCGGGAAAACATTGTCACTTTGTGCGCTTGCTGATTATCTTTTATTGAAAAATGTACCTATAAAGGCAATGGATATAAAAGACGTTTTATATTTGGATGATAAAGGTTTTTCACGCGTAATATACGATCTCTGCCGGGATTATACTGTTTTGTTTTTTGATGATTTTATAAACGCATCTTTGAAGATTACAGAGTTTTCGGTCGATAGGCTTGTTAAGATCTTTAACATGTTCAAAAATAATGGTACGGTTGTTGTGTTGAATTGCTTGTCTGGATTGGAGCTGATGAGAAAGCAAAAACTTTTTGATCCTCTTTATTTGTGTTTGAAGAGGTCGCTAAACATTTATGAGATAAAAATGAAAGGGCGGGTAGCAGATGAAACCGATCAAGCCGAATGTTTATTTGAATGATTTAAAAAAGACAGTTGATTCATTTAACGAAAAGCTTTCAAATACTGATTCAAAGGATGTTCTGAATAGTATCGATTTTGAAATGGAAAAGGCTGCTTTGTCTTATTATGGTGCCCCGGAATATCGTTCAAGGATACATCAGTTGAATAGATTCTTGAAGCCTGGAGCGGAAAAAATAATTGACGTAAACAAGAATTTAAGGGTGTCTGAATATCAGTTAAAAGAACTAGAGAGGAATGTTGCTTTAATAAACAAGAGGAGAGCATATAGGCGCGCCTTTTGGGGAGAGCATGCCTGGACTGACCCTGGGGATTCTTTAAAAGATATTTCTTATGATTTAAAGAAAATGAATCAGAGAGAGTTCAACACGTTTTTTGACAAAACAAACAGGATGATTAGATATGAACGTCCACAGGTTATATTCAAGAGGTTCAAAGAAAATTATTTGCTAGCTGTAAAGAATTATTTGGGGGATGATATTTTGTATAAAAAAATACAACGAATGTCTGCGGCGAAACTTTACGCGATGAGTGTAAACAATCCAAAAATGAAAGTCGTTTTCATATATGAGGAAGATGAGAGGGAAATTAAAGCAGATGAGATCATACAAGAACTTGACAAAGTAAAAGGATTTAAAGGAGATCCGAGGCAATGGGTGGATGCTTTACCTTATTGATCCATGACGGTTTTTTTTGTGTTTACGATTTTTCTGGTGATCTTGTGTTAAAAAGGGAAGTATTTAATATTTTATCCTTTTTTCGCATAAATAATTATACTTTTTATTTGGTTGATTCATCTGAATTTACGTATGAACTTATTTGCCTTTTAAAGTGTTCAGGTTTTTCTGATGATAATGCAGGAGAAAAAAACACATATTCATGCGAGTTTTCAAAAGATAGAAAATTGCAAAGGTGTACTATTTATTTTACAAAACGTAAAAAGACTACAATATTGAACGCTGAAAAGATTTGTAAAAGAAAAGGAGAGAATATTGATGTTTATTCAAAAGAACTGCTTTCTTTTATTGTTTCAACCTGTTCACGACCACCGGAGACGATGGCGAAGATTGCATACAACGAATTTGTAAAAACAATCGGAGGATATGAAAAGTTCAGAGATATTTTCCCGAAATGCAGCGAAAAGGTGAATAGGTTTATAAGGAACGCATACGATATCGGATTTTTGTGGATAAACAATGCATACAAGGGAGTTGTTTTAGGTAAAGGTTTTAAAGTAGATGTGAATAGTCTTTTCCCGTTTGTTATGAAAAATTTTTATTTGCCTTTTGGAGAGGGGTGTTTCTTCTCCGGTAAATATCGGAAAGATAATTTGTATAGCAGATATATCCAAAGATTATCTATCTGCTGCAAATTAAAAGAGAATTGCATACCTTGCATCAGGACAAAAGGGATTGATGGAGTCGGATCTTCTTTTTGGTTAGAAGACACGCAGGATCAATATATTGAATTGACTATTTGTGACTGTGAGCTGAATGGGCTTTTTGATAATTATTATGTTTTTGGTATTGATTTTATAGATGGGTATAAGTTTAGGTCGTCAAAAACACTTTTTTCGGAATACATCGATAGAATGTATTTAATGAAGCAGAAAAGTAAAGAAGATGACAACAAAATAAAATATAGGCTGTACAAAAACATGATGAATTTTCTTTGCGGGAACTTCGCCAGGAATACTCAATTCACAAAGTTAGTTCCGTTTATTGATGAGGCTGGAGTGGTTCAGTTAAAAGAAAAGATATTGAAAGGGATAGATCCTGTATTCACGCCTGTTCCTGCTTTTGTAAATGCTTATTCTCGAATGTTTATGCATTCAATAGTAAAGGATCATTATGATAAAATAGCATATTGTGGAATAGACAGTATTCACATTATTGGGGATGATATCTCATTTATTGATATTGGAGAAGATATTGGACAATTTAAAATTGATGGAGTGTTCGATCGTGCAATATATTTTTCAGAAAACAAGTACGTTACAGAAAAAGATAAAAAAATAACGCCGGTATTTTCTGGGCTGAACAGTTCAGAATATAATAACCTGGACCTTGATTCTTTTTTGGCATCTGAAATAAAAACAAGGCGGTTGAAAAGGGTAAAAGGAGGCGCAAAGTATGTTTATGAAAAATATTCAATTATGTAGTTGACTTTTTTTGTTTTTTGTGCTATAATAACAATGAGATAATAAACAGGAGGGAGGAACGAGAAGCAACGTCGCGCGACCATCTGCTTTTTTTGTGGTCGTGTATCTGCCTTTGCAGGGGCAGCGGTGTGGTCCTCCCTCTTTTATTATGCAACAACCTCCGAAAGATATATTTTTGAATGTAAATAAAATAATGTCTTATAATGATGCTGTCTATTCGTATATAGTTACCCCGCGTGGAGTGGGGAAGACTTATGGCTTTTTTAAGTGGTGCATAAATAGATACATAAAACATGACGAATGTACGGTGTATTTGAGGCGCTCAAGAAACAATATTGACCTCGCGTTTACCGGGAACACATTTTATCAGGTTATGGCAGACAACTTTCCTGATATAAAATATAAAATATTGACAAGTAAAAATATTTTTCAGATAGGGGATGATCCAGTAATAACTGGAGCAAGCCTTTTGGACGATGAAAGCCTAAAGAGTGTTGGTTATCCAAAAGTAAAATATATTATACTCGATGAGTTCCTCAGTGAAAGTGAGGGATATTTGAGAAACGAAATATTCAAGATAAAAAATATTCGAGAAACCGTACTCCGGTTGAGGTCTGGTAAATTTTTCTTTTTAGGCAATTCCGTTTCATATACAAACATCTACTTTAAAGAAGCCGGATTTTCTAAAAATGATTTTAAGAGAGAGTGTACGTTTAGAAACAAAAGGCTTTTATATATTCCGAAGTGTGAAAAATTCAAAGAGTATAAAAAAAGTACAGAGTTCGGATCGCTTGATGTTGGGACAGACTTTGGAGATTATGCAATCGAAAATAAATTTTTGCTTGACGATTCTCCGTTTATCATGAAAAAGCCTAAAAAAAGCGAATGCATGTTCTGTATCGTTTTTGATAATTTTATATTAGGGTTTTGGAGAGATAAAGACAAAAAATATTATATATCAGAAAAATGGATGAACTCTTGCAGAAACAAATTTTTTGTTGATGTTTCAGATGTTCGTTTGGGATTTTCTCATATATCTATCCCAGGATCAGGAGCGTGGGTCTTGAATGATTTTTTGTGGAGGCTGAAAAACAGCAGTGTTTTTTTTGAATCTCACTTTTGTCAAACTATTTTTAATGAGATATTACCATATTTGAAAGGGGGGATATAAATGGATGTTTACGAGGAATTGAGTAACTTGTATAAGGATATTCCGGAGGATGACACAACCGGAATGAGGGATCGCGTTGAAAATATAACAAATGCTATCCGTGATATTGATAAGGGGCTTTCAGATGTTGTGTCGGAGCGCGATGCGGCTATTTCAAGGGCGCAAGAGGCGGAAAAAAGATACAGAGAAAGATTTTTTCAAAAAGACACAGAAGTAAAAGATCGAATGCCTGAAGAAAAAAGAACGCCTTATGAGGAATTCGAGAAAAAACAGGCAGAAGAAGCAAACAAGTATAAGGATATAACATTTAATGATTTAATTGTAAATAAGGAGATGTAAAATGAGCAATTCAGGAGTTAGTAAAGTACAGGCAAAAACTTTTTCGGATACTTCAAACGCAGCTTTATTGTCCGCTGCTGTACACGAGGTAGGATTAGGTGGATTGCCTACAATCACAAAACAGAATGCATATTCTGTAGCAAATTTCATTTTCGGACCGGGGAATTCTTATTCCCAAAATGTTAAAGCGGATTTAATCTTGGCATTAGTAAAACGAATTGCGATGGTTAAATCAACGAATATTCCGTATCAGAATAAACTCGCTGCATTATATGCCGGGATGCTAAATTATGGAGATACTGTTGAAGAGTATTTTGTTGATGTTGCAGACGTAAAAGATTTTGATCCAATCGCTGCACAGGCTACTGTGTATGATATTACCCCGGACAAAACATATTGCGCGCTGCACAGTATTAACGATAAAAAGACTGCATCAGTCACGATTCCTCTGAACGAGATTCCGCGTTATTTTTTGAACGAGGGTGGCGTCTATGATTTTATTTCAAATCAAGTCATGTCTATGTTCAACGCGAAAGAGGATCACGAATTCAAGCAGGCGTTGAACTTGATTGCAGATCGATTGAAAAATGGGTATGTAGGTTTTGTAAATATTCCTGATCTAACTTTGCAGAACACAGAAGATATTATGTCCACGATTTTGGAATACAGCCAAAACATGACGGAGTTAAACAAGGAATATAATTTTGCAGGAGTTAGCAGCCATGCCCCGCTTGATAATCAAGTGTTACTCATGACCAACAAATTTTACGGAAAATATAAGGTCGCTATTCGTGCAAGCTTGTTCCATAATGATGAGGCATCTTTCAACGAAAGAACCTTTACTTTTAAGGAGATTCCAGGGTTCCCGAATGTTCCTGTTATTTTGGCAAGCAAAGATTGGTGCCAGATGTATTTTGCTGTAAATGATATTTTGTATAATATCAATGCAGAGGGCGCATATTGCAAATATACGTTGCATTTTTGGGATATTATTAGCGCATCACCGTTTGTCCCGGTTATTGCATTTACTACTGACGAAGTTGGTACAATCAATACCGTTACTGTTACGCCTGCATCGCCAACGATTGCAAGAGGTGGTAGCCAAGTATTTACAGCAACGGTTGCTGCGACAGGGAATGCAAATAAAGGTGTTACATGGAGCGTTTCCGGAGCAACAAGCAAATATACAAGAATTTCGTTTGATGGTGTGTTGTTTGTTGGAGAAGATGAAAGCGGAACGCTTGTAGTCAAGGCTACATCGGTTCAAGATACGTCAAAGAACGGTACAACAACTACAATCACCTTATCATAGCAATACCTTTTAATTCATTTTTTTGGGGGAAGTAGAATATGCCATCTTCAGAAGTCAGACTCTATAAGGGGATACCTTTTGATCGGGACTACTCGAATGTATTGTACGCTGATATGAAGACGGCGTATTCTGCATTCCGTACTATTACTTCAAGATCATATCAGCGGCCAACGAAAAACGTATCGCATCCGAAAGGATTTGCGAGATCAGATTATACTGTTTATCTTACAGATTTTTCAGAAGATTTTTACGAATGTGATTATATCGCATTTAAAAATCCAAATGGTAAATGGTTTTATGGATTTATAGATGATGTTGTAAAAGCGAACAATTCATGCGGGGAAATAACATATACAATTGATGCATTTCAAACATGGTTTGTTCCTGCATCAAATCCTATTAAGACTTGTTTTGTTTCAAGAATGATAACAAGCGATAAAAATTTATATTTAGGGACAAAAGAGCCTTTAGGAGTTTCATCCTATACAACTACAAAAGATGAGTTTTTTGTAGATACATTTGGATCTTATGATACGGATAACGGGATAATTTGTATAACAGCAGTTATAGATAGTTCGATTGAGTTGAAACTTGCGGAGGCTGGTTTTGCAATTTTAAGAACAGGGAAAATACCTTTATTAGTTGCAACAAGAAGTATTTCTGGATTTACGAGAGAAAATTATATTTCACTTGTAGAATCTTTATCTGAAAATGAAAAATATAAATCTATCGTTTCATCTTCTATTTTATTTTTTGATTATTCAAAAGATTATAGATCAATAAAAATTATTAGCACAGGTCTAAAGATAATAGCTGATGATTTAGGAGGATATTCTCCAAGAAATGAAAAAATAAAATATTATCCATATACTAAATATGTTGTAGAAGATAGAAATGGAGGAAATATGGAAATGAAGCCTGAAGTCCTTGAGGAATCAGGCTTTGAGGTATACGTTGGGTTAAGAGTATTATATTCTCCATTATCGCCAGGGACAACTGCTGTGTTATATCATTCTATAGGTAAATCAGAAACTTCTCCAGGATTTGAATATCCTGCAGCTGCAGGGGCGTATTATTCAATGCCTATTAAAATTGGTGCACAATTCCCATTAAGTATAGATCAGGCGGCGCTTTATTGGAGCTCAAACGCTATATCTTCAAATGTAGATTATTTAAGTGGAAGTGCTATGACCGGGTTGGGGATGTTAGGGCTTGGGGTTGCATCAACAGCTACCGGCTTTTTGGGTGCTGGAGCAATGGCAGTAGGCGGATTGTTTTCAAGCATGAAACCAAAAGTAAATGAAGCAATAGAAATGACAAAAACAAATATACCATATAAAGATATTGATAGTGGAGGAATATCTTCTTTTTTGATAGGCCAAGTAGGTGTAAATGTTTATAGAGCGCATCCTACAATTGAAGAAATGAAAACAATCGATGATTACTTTACAAAATATGGATACGCTATAAATAAAATAACTTCTCCGGATCTGACAAGTCGCCCAACTTTCAATTATGTTGAAATACCTGATCCGATCTTTAATTTTACTTGTCCTTTATCTGCTCGACAGGATTTAACCGCTGCTTTCAACAGAGGGGTAAGGCTTTGGCATTCTGCCAGCACGTTCGGAGATTATTCCGCAAATAATTATAATCAGGGGTGATGATGTGGCGAAAAGATTTAGAAACGGAATGCAGGCTGTTCCGTTAGGTGATAAATTAGATATAGATGCAGAAATGCTTAATAATGCTACATTTATCACATTTTTAAACAGGATAATAAATATCAGAACTACTTTGATTGAGTGGGATGGATTGCCTGAAACAATTGATAGCAGGTTCCTTGAGATGACTTTATTTTTCTTTGGAACAGGCGTGTTTTTTTCGGATGAAGACCCGGAAATAGGATATTTATTTACTAAATATACACCGAGATATCCGATAGATATTTACAATAATCCTACTGGAAGATATGCGATGGCAAATAATGGTTTCCGTAGGATGTTATCAAATAATGACAGTGTAATTATATGGGATAATTTCAATCGTATCCCTGCATATCAAATGGCAGCAAGTTATGCGCAAAGATTGACAGAGGTACAGCGTGCGATCGATTTGAACACGGCAGCACAGAAGAATCCTATATTATTAACAACGAATGACGAACGAGAAATGACAGTTAGAAACATACTGAGCAAGTATAATAATAACACAGTAGCAATTCTTGCCGATAAAGAATTTTTCGCAGACAAGAGTTTCAATAGTTTAGTTTCAAGTGTTGATCTCGGTGTTGAATATAAAGGGGATAAACTGGAAGCGTACAAGGAAGCCCTTTGGGATGAATGCCTTTGTAGTGTGTGCGGTATAAATTCAGTTTTTAAGAAAAAGGAAAGAGCAATAACGCAGGAACTCGATAATGCGCAAGAAGAGGCAAACGCAGTTCGATTTAGTATTATTACCCCACGGAAAGAGGCTGCGGAACAAATATATAAAATGTTTGGACTAAAGTTGGTTCCTAAATTCAGAGTGAATAATATTGAGGAGGTGCGAAGCCTTGGCGCGGTACACAATAACGCTGCAGGAGTTAGTGGAGAGCGGGTACAAGCTGGATCTTGATAATTATCCGATATTTGATGAAAGTTATCGTTCGCACTTAAACCAGACAATAATTGATCGTTTTTGGTTTCAAGAAATAGGCGCAGAGACGCCGGACAGGTTTAACTTTTTCCTCGGTAGAAAAATGCGGCAGATAATGCCGAGATATAATAAGTACTATGAAATAGAGCAGGAAAAATTCGATCCGTTTTTGACTACTCTTATCCAGCAAGAGGATGAACATGCAGGTGACGAATCCGGAACGGAAAATCAGTCGAACAGTTACAAAGAAACTTCAAAGACAGATAAGAAAGAGGGCAGCACCAGTTCATTGACACAAAATGATAATGCTACGACAGAAACGACCGGGAACAGTACTGATACTGGAAGTGACACGACTACAAGAAAAGGAAGTATAAATACTTCTGAAACGCCAACCGGTCAAGCGACAGAATCCAACTACGATATGCCGCAAGATCAAATAAACGGATTAGAAAATTATTTGACAAGCAAGGTTGTTAAACAGTTCCAGGGAGTTGAAAAAACCGAAAGCGTAAGTGATGATTTCGAAAATAAAGTAGATAAAAATTCTACTTCAACAACGACTTCAAATGTTACAAGCGATGCAGAAAGAACGGCAAGCAGCGAAAACAACTTTACTGGGACAGACAGCTATACTTCTGATAAAACAGAGGGTAAAGATAAAACGGATACGAGAACATACCACAAAACAATTATGAAAAAACTGTTCGGACGACAGGGATATGATCCGTCAAAGTTGTTGGAATCGTACAGGAATTCAATAATCAATGTAGATGAATTGATCCTTGCTGAACTTGCAACTCTTTTTATGGGAATTAGATAATTATTATTAGGAGGATTTTATGAGCGACTGCAAAATTGATATGCCGAGCGCAATAAACACGGAAGCGTGTGGGGTTATTCAGTTACCCGTCACACCTTTTATACCTACAGTGTTAGAGGGTGACAGCCTATATCAAAGCTATAATAGATTAGCAAATTATATAAACAACATGGCATCTACATATAATAGCGTTATGGCTGCACTATATGCTCAGCTTGAAAATCTAAAAAATATCGCACTTGTAGATGGAGTTTATTTTGATGATGGTAGCGTTGTTCAATCTTCTGAGTATAACGCATCAAACAAGACTACGATCTATAAAATCAAGGTTGCGAAATGCGATGCCGTTGGCACGCCTATAAAAATGAAATTAGGACTTGCATACGATGACATCCAGAACACAAAATTGGTGCAAGATATCTGGGATAACTCTATTGATAATTCCGCACAGGTTATTGTTCCTGCATTGAACAATCCTACATTGCCAATAAACCCTGGACCCGGAACAGAAAACTATTTCGGTTATCAAGGTATAGTTATTTGGGACGGTAGAGTAGTTCAGGAAAAGACTGATGTAAAATACTCAATTGGTTTCAATGGCGCAAATGAAATGAAAGTGTATCTAAATAGCGCCGGGGCACAGCAGCTTGTAAATGATGGAATTGTAAATGCTTTTGGAATAAGCGGGATACTCGTTGAAAATGGGGCAGTCGCAAGCGATGATGTTTTGTCTGAAAATGTAAGAGCAGATAGTAAACAAGGCAGAATTGCAATCGGTGTCACAGCAGATGGTTCGTTGCTTTTTGTTGGGAACGACCAAACTCAACCACAGCAGAGTGATGATAATGGACTTACGTCAAAAGAACTTGCTCAATACATGGTAAACTATGGAGCGGTCACAGCTGTTGAAATATGCGAAACCGCATCCGGCGAAGTGAATCCGTCCACATCCATTGCGTTTTTAAACCGTGGAGAATCTTTGTTAAAAACTCAATTTGCGCAAGGTGGATATTCGAACGGAGCATATTGGTACATATCAAGAAAGGATGAATATACTACAGACAGTCAAAAGCAAATATCTGAGTTATTTAATAGAGTTGGTCAATCTTTAGCAGAGTGTCAAGATCTAACAACAGATGTTTCAAATAAAATTGATAAAGCATTAGCTGATATTTCTTCTTTTATAGACTCAGTGAATGAAAAAATTCAAGATGAAACTGAAGCAAGAGAATCTGCAGATAATATCCTACAGCAAAATATAAACACAGAAAAATCTGCAAGGGAAGCAGCAGATACTACTTTGCAACAAAATATAGATAATGAAGAAAACGCGAGAACGAGCGCCGACACAAACATACAGGGTCAAGTAACTACAAACAAGGGCGATATCACTGAACTGCAAGGACAAATGGGAACGGCGCAGACAGATATAACTGGTATAAAAGAAGATTTGAACAGATCTGTTTCTATAGACCTATCTACTAGTGGAATAGTCCTCCCATCTCAAACAAGTTGGTCATCAGCAGATGCGACTTTTACAAAATACATAGAGAAGAACAGGGCAATATTTAGTAGGGATGGATTTTATGCTATATTTGGACTAACATTCCCATCCTCTGGAGCGGTTATACCAATTTCATTGAATGGATTTATCCCGTCAGCGTGGAGAAGTTATTATGTTGACTTGAATAATTTTATTGTAAGTGGAAGCGTTATTGATAAGGCAACATGGGAAACGGCTCAAGCGTTTTGTCAAGTTTCATGGGTAAGCGGGAGCATATCAATTTATTGTCCATCTACAATCACAGCAGCAGAGGCGTATTTTGTTATAACCGGTAAAACGATATCAGATAAGGTGTGATGTTATGTCGATTGATCTTGATATTATAATTTATTTATCCGGAGCCGTGGCGGCTATTGCCGCTGCGGTAGGGATAATTTCAAAAGTTGTTACACGTACGATAAAAAAAGTATCTTCTGCAGAAATAAAAAAGGCAATGGGAGAATTCCATGAGAGTGTTGCAAACAAGATTTCAGAATTGAACGGAGTTATGGAAGACTACACTTTACAGAGCAATAAAAACGATGAAATGTTAAAGGAATCTTTGATGAATTTAATCCGAGCGAGAATCAATCAAGCACACACATCCTATATGAAAAGGAAGACCATCGGTGCGTATAGCTTGGCAACGTTGGACAAACTGTACGAATCATATAAAAAGCTAGGCGGAAACAGCTTTGTAGAACGTGAAATGCAGGATATTCACAGGTTAAAGGTTGTTTCTGCCGAAGAACTGATAAAAGGGGAATCCAAAAATGTGGGAGAAAATCAAGACCGTAACGCCTGACACTTGGGCTAGAACTATTTGCTTATTAGTAGCTTTAGTGAATCAGTGTCTTGCGATTTTAGGAAAAGAAGCGTTGCCTTTTGCAGAAAATGACATATATCAAGTCGTTTCCTTGTTGGCAACAATTATCACAGGTGCGATTGCCTGGTGGAAAAACAATAGTTTCACAGAAGCCGCAAAAAACGCTGATGCGCTTTTAAAAGAATCTAAAAAGGAGTGATGTACAATGGTATTTGATAATGGTGAAATTATCGAAGAACAAGAAGCAGAAAAAGGAGAGGACAAAGAATGATTACACCGAGACAAATGTTGTGCCCGGAAAGCAAGAAAAGTATAAAATTTCCGCATAGCATGAACCCGACCAGAATTGTTGTTCACAATACTGCAAACGATGCATCCGCAAACAACGAGATTGCATACATGAACAGCAACAACAATCAAGTATCTTTTCATTTTGCAGTGGACGGAAACGAAGTAGTGCAGGGACTACCTTTGGATGTGAATGGATGGCATTCCGGAGACGGAGCACACGGAGTAGGAAACAGAGAGGGCATCGCAATTGAGATTTGCTACTCTAAAAGCGGAGGAGATCGCTTTGATAAAGCGGAAGAGCTTGCAGCAGAGTTTATCGCTCAGCTTTTAAAGGAAAGAGGTTGGGACCTCGATAGAGTAACAAAGCATCAGGACTATAGCGGAAAGTATTGCCCGCATAGAACACTGGACTACGGTTGGGATAGGTTCCTCGATAAGATTAGACATTATATGGTGAATGATGTTACTGAATCGGTGCCTAACCAAAAGAGCGTTCACGAAATTGCAAACGAAGTTATCAGAGGAGACTGGGGGAATGGGCAAGAGAGAAAGGATAGACTGACAGCCTCCGGTTATATCTATGAAGATGTACAAAAGGAAGTAAACAGAATCCTATACGGTAGCGCGCAGGTA
>ENA-OOWZ01000937-OOWZ01000937.1-human-gut-metagenome-genome-assembly--contig:-NODE-937-length-14874-cov-3.199541_pt1 | contig 14874 bp, 14 predicted proteins | sample MGYA00241580_ERZ501329 | MGnify/ENA primary metagenome ERZ501329 (study PRJEB25962, sample SAMEA2042923) | human gut metagenome | biome: human gut; feature: human-associated habitat; material: faeces... | reverse complement strand
AATCATTTCCTGCAGGAGCTGAAATAATAACTTTTTTCGCTCCAGCATGAATGTGAGCCATGGATTTTTCTTTTGAACAATAAAATCCTGTACATTCTAAAACAACATCGACATCTAATGCTTTCCAAGGACAATTTGCAGCATCTTTTTCGGCATAAATACGAATTTTTTTGCCATCAACTGCAATCCAACCTTCTGCAGCACCATCTTCAGAACAAGTAACCTTATCTGCTAAAGCATATCTACCTTGTGCAGAATCATATTTTAATAAATGAGCCAACATTTTTGGGCTTGTTAAATCATTAATCGCTACAACTTCATAGCCTTCTGCGCTAAACATTTGTCTAAATGCTAAACGACCGATTCTTCCGAATCCATTAATTGCAATTTTTACACTCATACGAAAAATCTCCTTTCCATCATTTCTTTTATTATTCGTACATATTAATTATAAATTAAACCGAAATATTGTCAATAATTTAAACGGAATTTTTGCTAGAAAATAATATTTTATAAAATATTATTGTGTATAAATTCTGAATTAAGGACATAATGTAAGGTAGGAGGACAAACCAATGAACTACATTCCTACAATTATTGAAGTAAGTCATGATGGAGAACGCCATTATGATGTGTATTCCCTTTTGTTAAAAGAAAGAATTGTCATGCTAAATGGAGAAATTAATGATGTCGTGGCTTCTCATATTATTGCTCAACTTTTATATTTAGCCTCAAAAGATCCTCATAAAGATATTCAATTATATCTGTACATTAACAGTCCGGGCGGATCTGTATCTGCAGGTCTGGCAATTTATGATACTATGCAACATATTCCTTGTGATGTTTCAACGATTTGTATTGGATTGTGTGCCAGCATGGGTGCCTTTTTATTGTCTGGTGGTTGTAAAGGAAAACGATATTCTTTACCAAATAGTGAAATCATGATTCACCAACCTAGTGGTGGCGCAAGTGGCGTCGCTAGTGATATTGACATTGCTTCTAAACGAATCCAAAAATTAAAAAAGAAGCTCAATATGATTTTAGCTTCTAATACAAACAAAACGCTTTCTCAAATCCAAAAAGATACCGAAAGAGATTACTTTATGGACGCAAAGGAAGCGTTAGAATATGGAATTATAGATAAAATTATCTATCGACAATAAAAACCACAGCTACACTTAAAAATAATAAAACGACAATGGATAGACAAAGAATTGATAACCATTTTTTTCTTTTTGCACTACGACTTTGTTTTTGATATTGTTGACTTTTAGACATTGTAATCTCTCCATTTATATTCTGTACCCTTATTATATCTCTTTTTTGTAGTTTATATCAATATTTTTTAGAAAGTAGCGATTTTATGAACAATAATCAAGCTTTTGATGATTTTTTAAACATTGATTATCAGCGCTTAAGTCGCTATCTTTTTAGTTTTAGTGGAAATGATTTTGGCATTATTGGTGCAGTAGTCGGTTATATCATTTGTCAAAATTTAGACATTGATGAACAAAATTCTATCGGTAATTTTTTAGAATTAATTGGGCAAATGATTTTGGCTATAGCCGCACAAAATCAGGTAAGAAATAACGATTTAAATCAAAGCAATGCTTATAATGGAATTGTATCTAAAAAAGGTTTTTAAATAGAAATACCATTCGATAAAGTCCTGCATAATCTTTTAAAAATTCATACTGAAAATCAAATAGTTTTTCTTGAATCAAACTTTCTAAAGCCTCTTTTTGATCATAACCAAATTCAAAAGCCATCATTGGACGTTCTTTTAATAAATCCTTAGCATTATCAAAAAGAATTCGATAGAAATCTAGCCCATCGTCTCCCCCAAACAAAGCATTATGTGGTTCGTTATTGTAAACCATATCATCTAACTTTTCTTGATTTTTAATGTAAGGTGGGTTACAAACTAAAACATCAAATTTTAATTTTTTTTCTAAAAGTGGAGTAATAAAATCTCCTAATAAAGGAAAAACTTGAACATCTAATTTTTTTGCGTTTTGTTGCACAATTTCGATAGCTTTAGGATTAATATCACAAAGGTAAACTTGACTTGGAAATACTTCCTTTTTTATTGTCAGTCCAATAACCCCACTTCCACAACAAACATCAGCTAAAACTATCGATTGATTGGCAAAAAATTGATCGATTCTAAGAATCGTCTCTTCTACTAATTGTTCTGTTTCTGGTCGGGGAATAAAAACATTTTCATCCACGTAAAAATCATATCCAAAAAAGCAGGTACGATGAACAATGTATTGTGGTGGTTTTTTTAAAAGAACATATAAATCTACAATTTTCATAAAGGATTGATATATTTCATCACTGACTTCATCTGATAAATGATGATAAGGAACTGCAAAATCACTATAAAAGAAAAGCCATTTTATAGCACTGACTTCCATATTTTCTAAAGCAGCTTTTTTTTCAGCTTTTTGAATCATTTGAGCATAATTCATTATAATTCTGCCTCTAACTTTTCTTTTTGATCTTCATTCATTAAAGCATCTAAAATTTCATCTAAATCTCCTTCAATAATTCGATCTAATTTTTGCAAAGTAAATCCGATGCGATGATCTGTTACCCGATTTTGTGGATAATTGTAAGTACGAATTTTTTCACTTCTTTCTCCTTTACCCACTTTTAATTTTCTTTCTGCACTGACTTCTTCTAATTGTTTAGACTTCATTTCTTCTGCAACTTTCATCCGAATAATTTGTAAAGCTTTTTCTTTATTTTCATGTTGACTTCTTCCATCTTGACATGTCACAACGATTTTTGTAGGGATATGTGTAATTCGAATTGCTGATTCTGTTTTATTGACATGTTGTCCCCCTGCACCACCAGAACGATAAACATCAATGTGTAAATCTTCTTCTTTAATAGTAGAGTCAATTTCATCAATTTCTGGCATGACTAAAACGGTAGAAGTAGAGGTATGAATTCTTCCTGCTGCTTCCGTCTTTGGAACTCGTTGAACGCGATGGGCACCTGATTCAAATTTTAATCGCGAATAGGCTCCTTCTCCTTTAATCATAAAAGAAATCAAAGAAAATCCTCCAAATTCGGTTTCATTCGATTCCATGACTTCAATCTTCCAACCCTTGGATTCAGCATATCGAGTATACATCCGAAATAAATCTCCAGCAAAAATATTGGCTTCATCGCCACCAGCAGCGCCACGAATTTCCATCAAAACATTTTTGTCATCGTTAGGATCTTTAGGCAATAACAAAATTTTTAATTCATCATAAATCTTTTCGTTTTCTTCTGTCAATTGTTTAATCTCTTCATGGGCTAATGCAACGACTTCCTCATCATTTTCTTCTAATAATAACTTGGCTTCTTCAATTTCTTTTTGATGATTCAAATAAGTTTGATATTTTTGAGCTGTTTTTTCAATTTGTGCACTTTCTTTTGATAATTGCGTATATTGTTTGATATCTTGAATGATTTCTTCTTCTTGTAATTTTTGTTGCAATACATGGTATTTAGTTAATATTGCATCTAATCGAACAAACATTTTATCCATTTTTTTTAACGCTCCTTTGTGTTAATTGTGGTTTTTTTATTAAATTTAATTCTAATTCTTTTGCCATATTTTCAATATATTCAGTTGCAAAATCATTGAGCTGATTGGGGGCATGCGCATCTGCTCCTAAGACAAAGCGCAAAGGATATTGTTTTAAAATTTGATAAAATTCTTTAAAAGGATAAGGTGGGACTTTTTTATTTTGATATTCAATATAAGAACGACTGCGACAACCAGAACCACTTAATTCTACATAACAATCATATTGAGACAATAAAGCTCCTATTTTATGAGTTAATTCAATCGTATGTTCATCCCATTTTTGGTACCCTTTTAAAAAGCAATCAGGATGACAAATATAGCGAAACAACCCTGTTTCTAATCCTTTTTTTAAAGTTTCATAGTAATAATCTAAATACTTTTTATTTGTGATAGGAGTAGCAAAATCATATCTTTGATGATCAATATAAGCGAAATGATTGCCAAAAATCAGATAATCCACTTTCTTGTTTTCAATTAAAGATTGATAATAAGGAAGCATGTTCTCAACATATTCGCATTCAAATCCAATTAAAATATTAATTTTTTCTTTGTATTTTTCTTTTAACGATTGAAACGTTTGTAAATAATCTTCATTTTGTTGAAAATCTACATGTGAAATATGATCTGTAAATCCAATTTCTTTTATTCCATTTTTTAAAGCAAATTGGATATACTCTTCATCTTCTCCTGTTGCATGACCGCATCTTTTCGTATGCGTATGGTAATTATATTGAATCATACAAAATCACTCCTAGTACTTTACTTTTTTTAAATATAATCCTTGTGGATCAGCTTTATAACTACATTTTTCTTTACTCGTTAAATGAAGTAAAGATAAAATATAATCATCATCTTTTTTATTTGTGGCCACAGCAATCATTGCACCTACCATTAAACGAACCATTGATCTTAAAAAGCCACTTCCTTCAAATAGTATTTGAATTTCTTTTTTAGTATGCGTTATTTGAACTAGAAAAATGGTTTTAACAAAAGTAGCCACTTCTTCTTTTTTGTTCGTCGTGAAATTGTAAAAATTATGTTCTCCAACAAATAGTTGACCAGCCTTCTTTAATTTAGTTATATCAATTGGCTCTTTTATAAAAGTGACATATCTTGTTAAAAAAGGATCAGGTCTATCATTTCGTATTCGATAAAGATATTGTTTGGCTTTTACATCATACCGAGCATGAAAATTTTTATTGGCTTTTGTCACTTTTAAAATAGATATAGAAGAAGGTAAAAGACTATTGAGTCCTTTTAAAATAGCTTGTGTTTTTAAATTTAAAGTAGTGTCGAAATGAAAAACTTGTCCTAAGGCATGTACTTTGCGATCGGTTCGGCCAGAAGCATAAATAGTAATTTCTTCTTTTAATAATTCGTCTCCTGTTTCAATTGATTTATCTTTTTCCTTTTTATAGAAATAACTTCTTATTCTAGATTTAGCATTTTCTGTTTTTACAAACTTTAACCAAGCTTTTGAAGGACTTTTACCTTTTTGAGTTTTTAAGTCAACTATGTCTCCATCTTGAAGTTTATAATCAAGTGAAACTAGTTTTCCATTTACTAAAGCACCAATAGTTGTGTTACCCACTTCAGAATGTATCTTATATGCAAAATCAATTGGTGTTGATTCATCAGGTAGTTCTATTATGTCTCCTTTTGGAGTAAAGATATATATAAATTCTTTTGTTATAGAGTTACTTAAATCTTTAAAGAAATCACTATTATTTTCCATATCATTTACTTCTATAAGTGTTCTAAATTGCGCTAATTTGGTTTCTAGTTCACTTGTTTTAGAACCATCTGTTTTTTCTTTATAACTCCAGTGAGATGCTACACCATGTTCTGCAATTTCATTCATTTCATAAGTACGTATTTGCACTTCATATATTCTATTGTCTACTCCAAATACAGTAGTGTGTAAACTTTGATACATGTTGTTTTTTGGATTTGCAATAAAATCTTTAAATCTTTTTGGAATAGGTCTAAACTTAGAATGAATAAGTCCTACTACTAAGTAACAGTCTTCTGTTTTATCAAGAAGTATTCTAAGACCTAACAAGTCATATATTTCTTCCCATTTTTTACCTAATAAAAGTTTATTAGCAATTCCTCTTACAGATTTTACACGATATGTTATTTCATACTTTATTTCATGTTCGTTAAGAAGAGAAATTATTTCATCTCTCATTTTGTATAAAGATGTTTCAAGTTCACTTCTACTTGCATTTATTTTTTCTAGAACTTCATTATACAATTCAGTATTAGAGTATTGTAAACATAAGTCCTCTAATTCGCTTTTCATTGATTTAATTCCTAGACGATGAGCAATAGGAATATAAACTTTTTCTGTTTCCATAACTACTTCTTTTATATGATCAGTAGAATGAGGATACATTGTTCTTAAATTATCTAATCTATCAGCAAGTTTAATAAATAAACTAATTGGATTTTCACTAAGTCCCACTACTATTCTTCTATATTTATCTGCATCATTATTATTTTTAGTGAATGTTCTTTTTAAGTGACTTAGTTTACTAAGACTTGTAAGTATTGTTAAAGCATCTACTCCAAAATTGTTATCTATTTCTTCAGGAGTAGCTAGTTCTAGAGTTATCGCTTCATGTATTAATGCACATCCTATTGTTAAAGTGTCCATATGTAAGTCTGCAAGTATTTTGGCTACTCTTATAGAATGACAGATATATTCTTCACCTGTCATTCTTGTCATTCCATCATATATTTTAAGTGCATAATTATAATAGTTATTAATTAAGTCTATGTTTTCACTAGACATATAACTACCAATTATATCCATTAATTTTTTGTATTCCGTTTCTTTGTTTTCCATTATCCATTAATTCCTTTTATAATTCTTTCTGTAATTTCATCATCCTCATCTATTTTTTTAGGATGTTTAAGTCTATTTATTTCTAATTTAGTCCATATGTAAGGTGCGATAAATAAACTACTAAATGTACCAAATGTTAAACCAAATAATATAGTTAGGTTAAATTCTTTTACACCAGTTGTATTCATTAAAAGTAGTACTATTATAGCAGATAACGTTGTTATACTAGTAAGAATATTTCTTCTTAAAGTTATACTTGCACTTTCATTTACTGTTTTAATAAGTGATTCTTCATTAAGTTTTTTAACAGTATTAAGTCTATCTCTTATCATATCAAATACTACAATTGTGTTATTTATTGAGTAGCCTATTATTGTTAGAATACCTGCAATAAATATGAAATTTATTTCTATTTTAAAAATTGCAAATAATGAAATTGTTACAAATACATCACTTAGTATTGCTATTATACTAGATATTCCATAAGTATAGGCAAACCTAAATGCTATGTATACTAATATTGCTAATGATGCATAGATTAAACTTTTTATTGCATTTTTAGTTAAGTCTTTTTTTACTATATTACTTATTGAAGATATATCTGAATCTATTTTTAAGTTTTCAAAAGTTGATTTAACTGTTTTTATTTCCTCACTATCAAGTGATTCATTTATTCTAAGTAAATATTCGTTATCATTAACTTTTGTTTCTTCAGTTATAGTGTAGTTATTTAGTTCACTCTTTACTTCTTTTATATTGATTTTTTCTTCACTTTTTAGAGTAATTGCACTTCCTCCCTTAAAGTCTACTCCTAGGTTTAGCCCACTTGTTATAGTAACTATTAAACCAATTACTATTATTATAACTACTAATGCAATATTATATTTAGCACATTTAAGTATATTTCTCGTTTTAATCTTTTTACATTTTCCTATAAACATATTTATTTTATTATCAAATTTACCAGTATTTATGTAGTAAGACATTACAAATCTATTAATTATAACCATACTTATTATAGTAACTATAATTGTTAACATTAGCATTGTAGCAAAACCTTTTACACTAGATTCACCTAGTATAAATAGTACTAATGCTGCAATAAAGGTTGTTAAGTTAGCATCTATTAGAGAAACTAAACTGCGTTTATTACCTTCAATGTATGCTTGATGTAAATTTTTTCCGTTTGATATTTCTTCTTTTATTTTTTCTAGAGTTATGATGCTTGAATCTACTGCCATACCTATACCTAGTATTAGTGCTGCAATTCCTGTTAGAGTTAGTACTCCATCTATTAGAGTATAGAACAAGAATACAAGGGATATGTATAAAGCAAGACTTACTACACTAATTAAACCTGATATTCTATAGAAGTATATCATTATTAAAGATATTATTATAAATGTAATTATTCCAGCCTTAGCAATTAATAAAAGTGTGTTAGAGCCATATGAAGCATCAACTGTTTTTGTACTTATTTCAGTTAGTTTAGTTGGAAGGCTTCCTGAATTAATTAAGTCTACTAGAGTACTTGCTTCTTCTTCTGAAAAGTTGCCTTCAATTACAACATTAGATGAAAATCCTTCTTTTACAGTGGCACTACTGATACACTTACTACCACTTTCACCACATTTAGCTGTTTCATATGAGTCTTCTTCAGTATAGTCTAACCATATTGTAATTAATTTATCAGTGCTCTCTGAAATGCTTTTAGTAACTCTATAAAAGGTATCTTTATCTTTAATAGATAATGCTACAACTGGTTTACCTGTTTTTTTGTCATAGTCTAAACTTGCTCCTGGAGTACTTAATACACTAGCAGTCATTAATTCTTCATTACTTGTATTTCTAAAAGTTAAAACTGCTGGAGTAGTAAGCCTTTCTCTTGCAGTACTTTCATCTTGTACACCTGGAAGTTTTACTCTTATTTTATCTCCTTCAATTACTATTTCAGGTTCACTTACTCCAAGAGTATCTATTCTTTTCCCAATAGATTTGTAAGTAGCCTTAATATCACTATCACTTACTTTAGATCCATCTAAACTGCTTACTTGATATAGTACTTCAAACCCTCCTTTTAAATCTAATCCATAATTTAATTTTTTAGAGTATGTAAATATTAATAACAAACTTACTAAAAATATACATATTGTAAGTATTAAACATTTAACAATACTATAACTTTTCTTCTTTTTCATAATAAATTACCTTCTTCCTTAATTATTTCTTCATCTCTTTTTTTAAGTATATCAAAAACATAACTTTTTATATCATCTATACTTAGTGACATAATATCACTTACCATATCATTAAGTGACAAGTTTTCTTTTTTAGACCATACATTCTTACTTAAATAATTCCATATATCACTTTCTTTTACATAAGATATATGGTTTCTTTTTAATTCCATAACTTTACTATATAAAGCAGGTTTAATTCTGTTATATAAGTCATCTAAATTCTTAAATTCAGTGTTCATTTTTCTTCACCTATTTAAGTATACTACATTTTTATCAATTTGAAAAGAAGACTTGATATTTTTTAGTCTTCTTTAATCTATATAAACCGATTCCCGGTATAGTTTAATATATGTAAGAACTACTTATTTATTACATCATTTATTATATAGTTAGTTATTAATAAACCACTTGTAGCAGGAACAAAGCTATTGCTACCTAATACTTTTATATCTTTTACTTGTTCACTACTAGATACAACTTTTATTTTTCTTTGTATTTTTTTATCAACTAAAGTTCTTAATTTTTTAGCAAGCTTATCATAGTTTGTTTTATCAAGTGAAGTAATGCTAAGTTTAGTTGCATCCATTTTTTTAGCAGTACCCATACTACTTATTATTTTTATATTTTTTAGTATACACTCTTGCATTAAAAGTACTTTAGTATTAACTGAGTCACAAGCATCCACCACATAGTCATATTCTTCAATGTTAATTTTGTTTATATTGTCTTTATTTAAGAAAATAGGTAAACACTTTAAATTTAGTTTATTATTTATGTTAGAGTATCTTTCTTTTGCAACTTCTACTTTTAACTTACCAATATTAGTTAAAGAACTTATTATTTGTCTATTTAGGTTACTACTTTCTACTTTATCAAAGTCTACTATAGTAATATTTTCTACTCCACATCTTACTAAACTTTCAAGAGTATAGCCTCCTACTCCACCTATACCTACAATTAATATGTTTAAGGATTTTATTTTTTCTAAGTTAGTACTTCCTACTAAACTTTCTAATCTTTCTAAATTCATTTATTTCCTCCAAAAGAAAACCAAGAGTGACTGCAGTAATAAAACTCGCTCTTCTGCGAGGTGGTAGTCCACATAATGATTTTTAGGATTCTTAAATCAAAAGCATTCAACACCAATCATTAATTAGGTCTCCAAATTACTTATTTGTCGGTTTATTATGACAAATCATCTTGGTAAATTAATTATAGCATACTATTTAGTATATTGCAATTTTTTTGTATGACTTTTTGTATATGTTAAGTTATTACTATCACACCATTCCATATATTGTTCATCTAAGTTAGTTGGATTCCATTCACCAGCAATATAGAATTTATAGAATCTATTCTTTAGGAATTTTTGTACATTTTGATAGTCATAACCTTTATCTGTTAAGTAGTTAAAGTATGCATTTACTGTTTCACTATTTAGTCTATCTTGTACTTCATAAGCACCAGCCATAGTTAAATAGAAATATACTAAATCATCTATTCTTCTACCTACTATATAACCCTTGTTTTCCATATTAATTATGTTTTTTCTTATTTCAGTATATAAAACACCAGTTAATTTAGTAAGTTCTCCTTTAGTAGCTCCTTTCTCTTTCATAAGAGTTACAAATATTTTGTCTTCAGTTGATAATAAAGACTCACTTGTTATTTGTAAATCTAATTCGTTTGTTAAGTCATTTTTCTTAAACATTTTCATCTTCCTTTCTATTTATGTAACTTATAATTGTATTCAAGTTTACATTATAAGTAGCATTCATTATATTTAAGTCAGCACCCCTATAGTAGTTATTTAAAATTGAAACTAATTCTTTCATTTCTCTTCTTGCACCAATTTTCTTTTTAGTTACACTACATGCACAATCAATGAATTTTAAATTATTGTATTTACAGAAACTAATAATATCCTTTTCCCTTACAAAATAAAGTGGTCTAATTAGATACATATTTTCAAAATTTGTACTTTTTATTTTAGGCATCATTGTTTTAAATTCGCCATTATATATTAAACTCATTAAAATAGTTTCTACTACATCATCAAAGTGGTGTCCTAAAGCAATTTTGTTACAGCCAAGACTTTGTGCTTTGTTATATAGTGCACCTCTTCTTTTTCTTGCACATAAGTAGCATGGATTTTTTTGTCCATTAATTAGTTCAAATATGTTATAGTCAAATTCTTTCAAATTTATTCCTAAGGTTTCTGCATTTTTATGTATTAAATCAAGGTTTTCTTTACTATAACCTGGATTCATTAAAATGAACTCTAAACTAAATCTTTTATTGCCATGACGACATAATTCTTCCATACATTTTGCAAGCAAGAATGAATCTTTTCCTCCACTTATACATACTGCGATTTTATCGTTTTCTTCTATTAAGTTAAACTCTTGTACTGCATGTACAAACGGACTATAAATCTCTTTTCTAAATCTTTTTATTAAGCTTCTTTCTATATCTATTAAACTCACATTAACCTCTTTTTTAAAGTGAAGTCTTCTTTATTTTGTACAATATTTTCTCCTAGAGAGACTTCTTCTACATCTTTTATTCCATTAAATATTTCATATAAAACATTTTCAAATACATTATCTACAACTATATTTAAGCCTCTTGCACCTGTTCCATAAGAATGAGCAAGTTTAGCAATTCTTTCGTAAACACTATCAGGAATACTAACCTTGATTCCCATGTTTTCTAGTTTACTTAAATACTTTTTCATTTCACTCAAGTTACTATTTTTAATTATATCAACTAAGTTTTCTAATGAAAGGGTATTCATTCTAATAATAGTCTTAAATCTTCCCATAAATTCTAGTGGCATACCAAACTTTTCAAAATCTTTTATAGTAAGTTCTGTACCATATTTAACTTCATTACTTATACTTGTAACGTTGTTTCCAAAACCTACTGAGTTTTTCTTTTCACTTGCTTTTTGATTATATAAGTCGGTGAATGCTCCACCTGCGATTACAAGAAGTTTACTAGTATCAAATTTAATTGTGTCTCCAAACATTGGATTAGTTTGTATTTCAAACTCTCCACCTTCAATTATTTTTAGAAGGGCTTTTAATACATCTCCATTTGCAATATCACTTTGTGCATCTTTACTTGCTTTTTTATCTATTTCATCTAGAAAAAGTATACTTCTTTCAGCACGTGCTATATCTTCATCAGCATTTCTATATATGTGAAGTAATATATCTTCTACACTGGCACCTTGGAAGCCACTTGCTGTATAACTAGTCATATTTTCAACGTTTACTGGTACATCTATTAACTTACTAATTTCATTAATAAGGGCAGTTTTACCACATCCACTTGGTCCATATATTAAGATATTACTTTTCATATCATTACCAAATAATACATATTTATATATAGCAATTACTATTTTCTTTATTGCCTCATCTTGATTAATTATACTTTCTTTAATTTTAGATATTACTTCATTTATTGGTTTGTTTAGACTTTCAACCATCTTCTTTTCAATATCTTCTGCACGACTAGCAGAATTTTCTTCATTATACGAATCTATTAAATCATCTAATTCTTCTGGTTCAACTGTACCATTTAGTATTCTATCAATGATAGCATTTTCATCTTTTACAAATACAATATTCATATGTACATCAAATTCTTTTTCAAATTCTTCTTTTTCTACTCCTATGAATGTTTTATCTTCACTATATAAGAATACTAGTTTTTCTAAGAAGTCATAGTATTCTGTACATTTAGAAACATCTAACTTTTTAGTGAAAGTTTTTACTTCATTACCATCTTTGTCCTTCTTGGTTCTTTCTTCATTAAAGTTTTTAAAGTCACTCACTAGGTTAAAACCAGTAGTTAGACCATATTCTGCACATTTTGAAGTGTTAACATATTCTTTACCAGTAAATAATTCTATAAAAGAACTTCTTTCTTTGTTATAAAAACCTAGTACTATTTCTTCAGCCAAATAGTATGGAAAGTCTAATTCTTCCCTCATGTAGCATCCAAATAATACTGCTACTTGTAATTCTTTCTTTTCTTTCATAATTCCCCCACATATAACTATTAAATATTTGTATTTAAGTAATCTATTAAATCACTTGTTTTTACTTTTGTTTTTTCTTTAGTAATAAAGTCTTCTATAATTAGATAATCATTATTTTCTATTGTAAGAATAAATTTTGGATTTAAATGATTAATTAACTCTTCTGTTTCTTCTAAAGTACTTAAGTAATTAGTTTCTACTGAGAACTCAGATAGTCTTAAATCATCTATTATTTGACTAGTAAATACATAGTCATCATTTTGTATAACGAATACATCAAGTTCATTCATCGGTACAAAACACTCTTGTTCTTTCATAACATCTATTAAAGTGTTTAAGTTTATAAGAGAAGAAACCTCTATATAATTTTCACCAGTTGATTTGATGCCGTAAGTTAGTAGATTCTCTTTATATGCTATTTCAAAATAGTTTTCATTATTTTTTAAAGTGCTTATTTTATATGGAATATCTAAATATTCTAAAGTGCTTTTTATTACATCTAAGTTTAACATACTATTTAAGTTTACTGATAAGTCAGTTAATCCCAAACCTGTTAGAAATCTATATGACATGCTTATTAACTCATTAATTACTGGTGTATCTATTGTAGTAAAATATTCAATATTTAATGTTGTATCTTTAATAAAGTAGAACTTTTTAACATTATTGGAATTAAATTTTTGAATGTTTGATATATCTTCTTCTTTGTTAAATAACTTAATAAAATCACAATTATATAAAGACATAAAAGAAGAAGTGTAATTTGTTATGTATTCATAAATTTTAGAATCTGTTAGAATAGTACTTTCTATATTAGAAATACTATTAGTCATATGTATCACTTCCTTTAATAGTTATTATTATACATATTAAGAAGTAATAAATCAAGAAAAAAAGAACACAATTTGTTCTCATTTTCTTCTAATTAAACAATATAATAATTGTTTGATTGTACTTTTATTTATTGTTTCAACACAATATACATTTTAACTTGACAACTCAAAATGTTTTTGGTATATTATTTACGTGGGTTAAACCCTGGGGCTCGTGTATCACGGGCGGTAAAGACTATTTATAGTCTTTATTTTTTTATGTATAATAAAAATGTAGAGTTCGTCTACATTTTTTCTATTACTTATTATATTCACTAACAATATTATCAAGTGTTACTTCTTTTTGTTCACCAGTTACCATGTTTTTAAGAAGTGCAATACCTTTTTCTACCTCGTCATCACCAATTATAAGGGCGAATGGAGATTTTTGTCTATCAGCATATTTTATTAATTGTTTAAATTTACTTAAAAATACCATGTCAACTGTTATATTATTCTTTTTAAGTGTATTTACATATTTATAAATATATGCATAGTTAGTAGTCATTGGTAAAATAGTTATGTCTGCCACACTACTTTCTTCTGTTTTGATAACATTTGCTTCTTTTAATTGATAGAATAATCTAGTTAAACCAATAGATATACCTACTCCAGGTAATTTTTTATCTGTGTAATAAGTTGCTAGGTTATCATATCTTCCTCCAGAACAAACACTACCAATACTAGGATAATCTTTTAATATTGTTTCATAAACTGTTCCAGTATAATAGTCAAGTCCTCTTGCAATTGTTAAGTCAACATCATAATAAGACTCATCTATTTCTCTATCTTTAATGTTAGTTATAACGGTTTCTAACTCACTTACTCCTTCATTAAATACTGGGTCAGTTATAGATAACTCTTTTAATTTATTAATTTTTTCAAATGGGTTACCACTAATTCTAATGAAATTCATTATTTTACTTACTTTTTCATCATCTATTCCTAAATAAGATAATTCACTTCTTGTAGCGTCTTCACCTATTTTTTCTATTTTATCTATTATTCTTAATATATCTGTTACTATATCACTAAGTTCTAATGAATTAAAAAAACCAGTAAGTACTTTTCTATTGTTTATTCTTATTGTAAAGTCTCCAATATTTAATTTCTTAAATAAATCATATATGATACTAGGAATTTCTGCATCATATAGTATTGAAAGAGTTTCATTACCAATTACATCAATATCACATTGATAAAATTCTCTGAATCTTCCTTTTTGAGGTCTTTCTCCACGATATACTTTACCTATTTGATATCTTTTAAAT
>ENA-OOWZ01000932-OOWZ01000932.1-human-gut-metagenome-genome-assembly--contig:-NODE-932-length-14943-cov-2.389038_pt1 | contig 14943 bp, 18 predicted proteins | sample MGYA00241580_ERZ501329 | MGnify/ENA primary metagenome ERZ501329 (study PRJEB25962, sample SAMEA2042923) | human gut metagenome | biome: human gut; feature: human-associated habitat; material: faeces... | reverse complement strand
AAGGTAAAGCCGGTTGACACTACGGGTGCAGGCGACACCTTTAACGGTGCCTTTGCTGTTGCCCGTGCAAATGGCAAATCCATGCAGGAAAGCATCAGCTTTGCCAATGCTGCCGCAGCTCTTTCGGTGCAAAAGCTGGGAGCACAGGGCGGTATGCCTTATTTACATGAAGTAGAGGAGATGCTTAAGTAATGCAAAAGGGTGGAATGTTGAACAGCTCTATTGCGAAGGTGCTGGCTGATTTGGGCCACACCGACACTATCGTTATCGGTGACTGCGGTCTGCCTGTGCCTGCAGGCGTGCAGAAAATCGACCTGGCTCTGAAGCCGGGAACTCCTTCCTTCCTGGAGGTTGTTGAGGAAGTAGCCAAGAATATGGTTATCGAAAAGGTAGAAATTGCAGCGGAAATGGAAGGCAGAAATCCTGCTGTCTACGGCGCTATGAAGCAGCTTTTCACTGAAGAGCAGTGGATTATCGATGCAGACCACGAAGCCTTCAAGGAGGCAACCAAGCATGCAAAATGCATTATCCGCACCGGCGAAATTACTCCTTTTGCCAATGTGATTCTGCACAGCAATGTTTTCTTTTAAAAATTAGCGTAAGGTAGGAATAAGGAAAAGTATGGAGATTGAATTAAGAAATATCCATAAGGCCTTTGGTTCTAATGAGGTGCTCAAGGGTGTTGACCTGAAGCTTAAAAGCGGTGAGGTACACGCTCTGATGGGTGAAAACGGTGCCGGCAAATCAACACTGATGAATATCCTGACGGGTATTCACAAGCAGGATAAGGGACAGATTTTTGTCGACGGCAAGGAAATCAGCTTCAAAAATCCTCTGGAGGCAGAAGCTTACGGCATCGCCTTCATCCATCAGGAGCTGAATATCTGGCCGAACCTGAGCATTCTGGAAAACCTGTTTTTGATGCACAGCGTAACCAACGGCATGGGTATCCTGGATTTTAAGGCTATGCGTGCTATGGCAGAGCAGAAATGCCGTGAAATTGAAATTGAGCTGCCACTGGATATGGAAGCCGGCGAATGCTCGGTAGGACAGCAGCAGATGACGGAAATCGTCCGTAACCTTCTGCTGGATGCCAAGGTTGTTATTATGGACGAGCCTACGGCGGCGCTGACCGAAAGAGAAACAGAAAAGCTCTTTGAGGTTATGCGCTCCCTGAAAAAACGTGGTGTAGCAATGGTGTATATTTCGCACCGTATGGAAGAGGTTACGCAGAACTGCGACACGATTACCGTTATGCGTGACGGCGTATCCGTTGCAACCAAGCCTGTTAAGGAATACAGCATGGAGCAGATTGTCCGCGATATGGTAGGACGCTCCATTACGGAATTTTATCCCGACCGCCGCAATAAGCCGGGCGAGGTGCTGCTGGAGGTTAAGCACTTTGAACAGCCGGGAGTTTTCCATGATATTAACTTTAACCTGCGCAAGGGCGAGATTTTGGGCTTTGCCGGCCTTATGGGCAGCGGCCGTACCGAAATCATGCGCGCCGTTTTCGGCGTTGATCCTCATGCAGGCGGCGAGCTGGTTTTCAAGGGCGAGCCTTTGAAGATTACCAAGCCTGAGGATGCTATTAAGGCAGGATTGGGCTTCGTAACCGAAAACCGCAAAACAGAGGGCCTGATTCTGGACTTCTCCATTTTGCGTAACATTGCTCTGCCGAGTGTTGACAGCTTTGCCCAAAGCGGTGTCATCAATTTTAATATTCTTAATGATTTTGCCGATAAAATGGCAAAAAAGCTGGGCGTAAAGACCAGCAGCCTGGACCTTGAGGCCGGTGCGTTGTCCGGCGGTAACCAGCAGAAGGTGGTTATTGCCAAATGGGTTGGCAGACACCCGGAGGTCATTATTATGGATGAGCCTACCCGTGGTATCGACGTAGGTGCAAAACGCGATATATATGAGCTGATGAACGAGCTTACTGCAAGTGGCGTTTCGATTATTATGGTTTCTTCGGAGCTGCCGGAGGTATTGGGCATGAGCGACCGAATCGTCGTTGTCCACGAAGGCCGCATTGCCGGCGAGCTGCTGCACGATGAAGCAGACCAGGAAAAAATCATGACACTTGCAACGGGAGGGCAATAAAAATAATGGATGTAAAAGCAATCTTAAAAAAATCCGGTTCCATAATCGGACTTATTGTGTTGTTTGTGGTCATTTCCTGCCTTAACAGCAGCTTTATCGATCCCAGCAACCTGAAAAACCTGCTGCGTCAGGTTTCTATCAATGCCTTAATTTCCTTTGGCATGACCTTTGTTATCTTAACCGGCGGTATTGATTTGTCCGTCGGCAGTATTCTGGCGCTTTCCAGTGCACTCATGGGCAGCTTTATCAAGGGCGGTATGGATCCTGTATTCGGTATCGTGCTGGCCTGCCTCATCGGTGCTGCACTGGGCAGTGTCAACGGCCTGGTAATTACCTACGGCAAGGTGGCGCCCTTTATCGCAACCTTGGCGACGATGACTATTTTCCGTGGTCTGACTTTGGTATATACCAACGGCAACCCTATCAGCAGTCTGTCCGAGGATGACCGATTCCTGGAATTTGGCCAGGGCTATGTTGCCGGTCTGCCGGTTCCTGCTATTATGATGCTGATTATGTTTTTCATTTTGTGGTTCATCCTGCACAAAACTCCGCTGGGACGCAAAACCTATGCTGTCGGCGGTAATGAGAAGGTTTCCTTCATTGCAGGTATCAAAATCAACCGCATTAAAATATTTGCTTATACCGTAACAGGTTTCCTTTGCGGTATGGCAGGCGCTATTCTTACCAGCCGTCTGAACAGTGCTCAGCCTACTGCCGGTACCGGCTATGAGCTGGATGCTATCGCAGCTGTAGTATTGGGTGGCACCAGTCTTTCCGGCGGTAAGGGCCGCATCTTCGGTACCATTATCGGTGCGCTGATTATCGGCACTCTGAACAATGGTCTGAATATCTTAAACGTATCCAGCTTTTACCAACAAGTTGTCAAAGGTATAGTAATTTTGCTGGCTGTGCTGATGGACAGAAAGAAAAACTAAGCGTGATGCGGACGTAAAGCACCATCCAGTGCTTTTCAGCCGCAGCCTGCTTAATTCAAGTTTTTGTCTGCATAGTAATTTCTAATTCCGGGAGGTATTTTCTCACATGAAAAAAATTTTATTGGTATTAACCTGCATTGTAGCAATGGCTATGATGATTGTCGGCTGCGGCGGCAGCGACAAGAAGGATGCTGCAAAAGGCAACGACAAGAAAATCACCGTTGGCTTCTCCGTATCCACTCAAAACAATCCGTTCTTCGTTTCCCTGGCTAAAGGCGTAGAAGCTAAGGCTAAGGAGCTGGGCGTAACTGTAAAGGTTGTTGACGCTCAGAACGATCCTGCAAAGCAGGCTAATGATATTGCTGACCTGCTGCAGCAAAACATCAGCGTTCTGCTGGTTAACCCTGTTGACTCTGATGCAATTTCTACGTCCGTAAAGGCTGCCAACAAGGCTAACATCCCTGTTATCTGCCTCGACCGCAGTGCTAACCAGGGTGATGTAGCATGCCTGGTTGCTTCCGATAACGTAAAGGGCGGCGAAATGGCTGCTGATTACATTATCAAAAAGCTGGGCGAAAAGGTTAAGGTTGCTGAGCTGGAGGGTATCCCCGGTGCCAGCGCTTCCCGTGAACGCGGCGAAGGCTTCCACAAGCTGGCTGACAGCAAGCTGACCGTTGTTGCTAAACAGACTGCTGAATTTGACCGCAGCAAGGGCCTGACTGTAGCAGAAAACATGCTGCAGGCTAACCCGGACATCAAAGCTATTTTCGCGCAGAATGACGAAATGGCTTTGGGTGCAATCGAAGCTGCTAAGAGTGCTGGCAAGCAAATCTTCATCGTTGGCTTTGACGGCACTGCTGACGGCGTAAAGGCTGTAGAAAGCGGCGCTATGAGCGCTACTATCGCTCAACAGCCGGAAATCATGGGCCAGCAAGGTCTGGAAGTAGCTGTTAAAGCTGCTAAAGGCGAAAAAGTAGAAGCTAAGATTTCTGCTCCGCTGAAGCTCATCGAAAAGAAATAATAGCCGCTTAATTTATATTAACCTGACAACTTGAAGCAATAATGCCTCTGCGCGTTCGCGTGGGGGCATTTTGTTATGGTGAAAGCTGATACATTTTTGTGAGCGTTATTTACAAAATTATTTGCCGCACTTGACAAACAGCGCTGCATTTTATATACTAACAGTTAAGCTAAGAAGAAGAGTAGTAGTCTGCAACCTCAGCGAGCCGTGACAGTGCAAGGCGGCAAAGGCGGATGAAGGCACTTTGGAGCTGTAAAAGTATATTGATTGAGGCGGGCTGCATTTTTTGCAGTCAAGCAGGGTGGAACCGCGGAGTCCGAGCTGTATGCACTCCGTCCCTGTAACATTTAAGTTACGGGGACGCGGGTGCTTTTTGTTTTTCGGACCAAGCTGCTGCCATTGCCGTCTTTGTAACAAATATAGGAGGTAAAACATGGATTTTCAGACAATTATTTTGAAGCTGCAAAAATTCTGGGCAGGCCAAAACTGCATTATGGCACAGCCCTATGACATCGAAAAAGGCGCAGGCACAATGAACCCGTCTACCTTTTTACGCGTACTCGGACCTGAGCCCTGGCGTGTAGCTTACGTAGAGCCTTCCCGCCGCCCGGCTGACGGCCGTTACGGTGATAACCCAAACCGTCTGTTCCAGCATCATCAGTTCCAGGTTATCGTTAAGCCCTCTCCGGAAAACATTCAGGAGCTGTATCTGCAGAGCCTGGCTGAGCTCGGCATTCATCAGGAGGAGCATGATATCCGCTTTGTAGAGGATAACTGGGAATCTCCGACTCTGGGCGCTTGGGGCCTTGGCTGGGAGGTTTGGCTGGATGGTATGGAAATCACCCAGTTCACCTACTTCCAACAGGTAGGCAGCATTGACGTTAAGCCTGTTACCGTTGAAATCACGTACGGCCTGGAGCGTCTGGCTATGTACATCCAGGGCGTAGAAAACGTATTCGATATCCAATGGGTTGGCGACATTACCTACGGTGACGTTTTCCACACCAACGAGGTAGAGCAATCCTTCTACAACTTCCAGGTAGCAGACACCGCGCTGCTGTTTGACCTGTTCGACAAATATGAAGCAGAAGCTAAGCGCGTTATTGAGCTTGGTTATATCCGTCCTGCTTATGATTACGTTCTGAAATGCTCCCATGCATTCAACCTGCTGGATTCCCGCGGAGCAATCAGCGTAAGTGAACGTACTGCCTACATCGGACGTGTACGTGCGATGGCCCGCCTGTGTGCAAAGGCTTATGTAGCACAACGTGAAGAAATGGGCTTCCCGCTGCTCAAGAAAGGGGAGAATAAATAATGGAAAAATTACTTTTTGAAATCGGTACAGAAGAGATTCCTGCGAAATTTATGCCTGCCATTCTGGCACAATTAAAGGATTTGACAGAAAAGAAAATGACTGAGCTGCGCATTCCCTTCGAAGCAGTTAAAACCTATGGCACTCCCCGTCGTATGACCTTCATTGCCAGCGGCGTTGCCGAGGCTCAGGAGGACAGCACTGTTGAGGCTAAAGGTCCTTCCGCAAAAATCGCTTTCGTAAGCGGCGCTCCCTCTAAAGCAGCTATCGGCTTTGCTCGCGGCCAAGGAGTTGACGTAAAAGAGCTCGTTGTTCGCGATGATTATGTATATGCTGTTAAGCATCTGGCAGGCCAACCGGTTAAGGATTTGCTGCCGGGCCTGCTGACTGATATCCTCACCAGCCTGAACTTCCCGAAAAACATGCGTTGGGCAGATCATGAATTCAAATTCGTCCGTCCGATTCGTTGGCTGGTTGCACTGTTCGGCGATGAAGTTATCCCTGTTGAAATTACCGGCGTAAAATCCGGCAAATTCAGCCGCGGTCACCGCTTCCTGCGTCCTTCCGCACTGGATAACGCTAAAGCTCATGAGTCCATCGGCGATGCTGCCAAGGCTCTGTTCGACACTGTAAAGAGTAAGGCTAAGAACGCTGTAGCTTCCGCTGCTATCGGCACCATCGGCGCTGTAGAAATCCCTGATGCTGATTCCTATGAAAAGGTTATGTATGACAACTATGTAATGGTTGACCAGGACGCTCGCCGTGAGCTGATTCGTCAACAGGTTACTGACCTGGCAATTGCCGAAGGCGGTCATGCAGAAATCAATGAAGACCTGCTGGAGGAAGTAAACTATCTGGTAGAATGGCCGACTGCTCTGTGCGGCAAATTCGAAGAAAAATTCCTTGCTCTGCCGAAGGAATGCATCATCACCCCGATGCGAGAGCATCAGCGTTACTTCCCGGTACTGGCAGAGGACGGCTCCCTGCTGAACAAGTTCATCACCGTCCGCAACGGCGGCAAGGAGCATTTGGAAATTGTTGCTCACGGTAACGAGCGCGTACTGCGTGCACGTCTGAGCGACGCTGAATTCTTCTTCAACGAAGACAGAAAACAAACTTTGGCTGACCGTCTGGAAAAACTCAAAACTGTTTCCTTCCAGGAAGGCCTGGGCAATATGAACGATAAGAGCAAACGTCTGGTACAGGCTGTTGATATGCTGGCTATGGCTATCAATGCCAAGGTTGATAAAGAAAAGCTGGAGCGCACCGCTCTGCTGTGCAAATGCGACCTGGTAACCGGCATGGTTATCGAATTCACCGAGCTGCAGGGCGTTATGGGCCGCGAATATGCTAAGCTCGACGGTGAAGCTCCTGAGGTTGCACTGGGTATTTACGAGCATTATCTGCCGCGCTTTGCCGGTGACGAGCTGCCGACTACCGATATCGGCCGTCTGACCGGTATTGCCGATAAACTGGACAACATCTGCGCTACCTTCAGCCGCGGTCTGGCTCCGACCGGCTCTCAGGATCCGTACGCACTGCGCCGTCAGGCTCTGGGCATCATCAACATTTTACTGGACGGCAACTACCATGTATCCCTGTACAAGGTTATCGCCGGCGCTCTGTACCTGCTGAATATCCCGGCAGAGGACACCAAAAAGCTCGTACCGCAGATTGCTGAGTTCATGAAACAGCGCCTGCGCAATATGCTGATGGATCAGGGTATCCGTTATGACGTAGTTGACGCAGTTCTGGCTGACCAGATGAACGACGATTTCACCGATCTTGTTGCCCGTGCTAAGGCTCTGAACAGCTTTGTTGCTTCCGCAGAGGCTCCGGCACTGATTCAGGCTGCAACCCGTGTTGCTAACCTGTGCAAGAAGATTGAAGAAGAATCTGCAATCAACCCGCAGCTCTTTGCAGTTGAAGCTGAAGGCGCTCTGCACAATGCTGCTATGGCAGCCAGCAAGGAAGTGCTGGTTGCAGCAACCAAGTATGACTATGCTGCAGTTATGGCTGAAGCAGTTAAGCTGGTTGACCCGATTAACAAATTCTTCGAAGACGTTATGGTTATGGACGAGGACGTTCGCGTGAAGAACAACCGTCTGGCACTCTTGGCAGCAGTTAAGGATATTACCCATGCTGTAGGTGACCTGAGCGTTATCGTACAATAATAAAAACTAAGGAGATTAGTCTAATGGAACAATTTAATGCAGAAGCAAAAGCACTTGTAGAAATGCAGAACGAATACGTTTTGCTCACCAGCAAAAACCCCAGCGAAATGTGCCACGATGATTTCATCCGCGCAGAAGAGCTGAACGTACAGATCAAGGACGCAACCAAGGTTATGGCTGCGTTGGCAATCGAATTTGCTGGCTACAAAAAAGACGAAAAAGGCCTGTGGGTAGAAAAATAATTCTCTCGCTGTGCTTTTTAACAGCCTTTGGGGCTTAAGACCATAAGCCTGGCGTGATTGTTTTTGTAATTTAACCGGTCTCTGATATGCTATTACATATAGCTGTCGGAGGCCGGTTTTATTTTTTAGCTTTTTGAGTAATAAAAAAGCATCGGAGCCCCTGACCATTATCGGTCGGGACTCCGATACTGAGAAAAGAAGTGTTTTATGAATGTAAGGCATCAGCTGTTACAGCTTTGCCGCCCACAATCCGTGCAGATTGCAATAAGCATAAGCGGCGAGCGGAGCTGCACCCTCGGCAAGAGCGAAAACAGCCTCCGGCTTGTCACCGGGCTTTAAGATATAGCGCTGACCGCCATGAGTTGTCTGCAGATAAATCCATTGGATGTAGTGCTTTTCAATCATGGGATGCTCCACGCTGCCTACAGCTACACGCACAGTGCTGCCGTCAACGGTAATTACGGGCACATGCTTTTCCTGCGCTGCGTCTTCAGTGTTGGCAACAAGCTCCTGCATGGGCTTGCCGCAGCAGACAAGCTCACCGCCGCCGTCGTGAATCAGGCCGACAATATTACCGCAAATACTGCATTTTAAAAATTTTACTGTCATTGTGCATCGCTCCTTTCGCAAAATAAAACCTTTATAGACCCGGAAACTCAATGTCCCTAATTTAATTATAGCTTATGTTATATGAAAAGTATATAGCTTTACAGAAAATGTTGCACACTTCTCACAATTACAGGAAAGATGCAAAGTGATATTTTGGCGTTATGTAGGCTGCGGAATTGATGTAAAGCATTATCTTAGCGTGCTGCTGTTTCTTTGCAGGCTGTTTTTGTGATATAATTAGATATATATACAATAAAATCGAAAAAGTCAGGTGGAAATATATGAAGCAGATAATTCCTGTAAAACAGGGGGATAATATTACGTTAACTGTCAATGGTCTTGGCAGCAGCGGCGAGGGCGTTGGCAAGTATGAAGGATTTACAGTCTTTGTCAAAGGCGCGCTGCCGGAGGAAGAGGTGCGCGTAACTATTACGCTGGTGAAGAAAAGCTATGCAGTTGGTGCGCTGGAGGAGATTGTCAAAGCATCTGCCGAGCGTGTGGAGCCTGCGTGTCCGGTGTATAAGGAATGCGGCGGCTGTCAGCTGCAGCATATGTCTTATCCGGAACAGCTGGCGTTCAAGCGGCAGAAGGTGCAGGATGTCATCACCAGGATCGCCGGGCTCGATCTGGAAGTGCTGCCGGTGATCGGCATGGACACGCCGTATTTTTACCGCAATAAGGCGCAGATCCCTGTCGGCATCGTCAAGGGAGAAACCGTGAGCGGCTTTTACCGCATCAACAGCAACGATATCGTCGATATGGAGGAATGCTGCATCCAGAGCCATCTGATCAACAAGGTGTATGGGACCGTCCGCGCGCATCTGCAGGAGGATCAGGAAATGGCGGCACAGCTGCGCCATGTATTGATCAAGCACGCTTTTGCGCGCGATGAGATCATGGTCGTATTGATTACCCGGGAAATGAAAAGCGACAGATGGAAGCAGCTGGCGGAAACCTTGATGGAGGTGCATCCGCAGATCAAAGGCGTCGTACAGAACATCAACCAGCGCAAGGATAATGTCATCCTGGGCGAAAAAGAGATCCTGCTGGCGGGACGGCCTTATATCGAAGATGAGATCGACGGCTTCACCTTCCGCATTTCTTCGAAGTCTTTTTACCAGGTCAACCCGATCCAGACGCGCGTCCTGTATGAGCAGGCGCTGGCGCATTGTGAACTCAGCGGCGATGAGCAGGTGCTGGACCTGTATTGCGGCGTAGGCCATGCGGCAAAGGTGACCGGCATCGAGATCGTACCGGACGCCATCCGCAACGCAAAAGAAAACGCAGCGCGCAACGCGTTTGATAATCTGGAATTCATCTGCAGCGATGCGGCTGCTTATGCGGACCGCTTAGCGGCCGAAGGCAATAAGCCAGATGTCATCTGCGTCGATCCGCCCCGCAAAGGCTGCGCTAAAAGCGTGCTGGAAGACATTGCCCGCATGGCGCCGCAGCGCATCGTGTATGTTTCCTGCGATCCGGGCACACTGGCCCGCGACCTGCGCATCCTCGATGAGCTGGGCTATGAGACCGTATCGGTACAGCCAGTAGACATGTTCCCGCAGACAAGCGGCGTAGAGACGGTAGTCTTGCTTTCCCACAAAAAACTGACAATACAATCAGCGTAAAAGTGGAGTTTGGCGAGGGAGAGGGCAAAGTGCCGCTTGATCATATCGCTAAAAGAGTCGAGACGTATAAGCTGAAAGAGCGAGTTGCTTACAAAATGATAAAGGAATACATAGAAGCTAAATATGGCTTCAAGGTACATACTGCTTATATAGCGGAGGTAAGGAGAAGTTTGGGCTTGCCAATGTATGATGCCCCTAATGCGGTAGAAGAATTGAAACATCCAACAGCGGAGAAAGAGGAAGCTATAAAAGATGCGTTGAGGAGTTTTGGAGTAATATGCGAAGAGTAAATAAAATTCCACACTTTCATATAAATTATATCAAACTGACTATAAATCAGAATTAAAGAAAAGCCGGAAGTGGCTATGATGGAAGATATAGAAAAAGATCCTCTGTTTGATTTTAAGGCTATGTATGAAGAAGATTTGAAATCATTGGAAGAGGCTATTTCTGATTCGTCAAATCGAGAAACATTTGAAATAGCAAAACAGCAGTTATATAAAGAGGTAACTGCAAAATATGATGCATATGTTCCTAAATTTAGTGATGGTTTGTATGGATATGAAGAAAATTGTAAATTCTACGATGAATTATCGGGAACGGAATTATTTCATGATTTAAATCAAATATATAATAAAATGTTATCATTTAAAGCTTTAGGGTATCCTTCATTAAAAGAATGTATTTCTCAAAATGTACCGATGGTACAGATAACAAATACAAATGAGAACAAAGTTGATATTAATGTTTCTTTTGGCACTGTCAGAAGGGAAATTGAAAATATGTCAGCACTACCTGATGCTGAAATAAGGGAAATTTTAAGTAGAATAGATGAATTGGAAGAAATTGTTAAATCTTCAGAGAGAAGGTCAAAAAAGTGGGAAAATGCAAAAGAGATAATTAAGTGGATTGCAGATAAAGGTGTTGATGTGGGAATTGCACTGTTGCCATTATTGTTACAAATTAAATAAAAAAGATCAATTTATGTCTTACATATAACAGTTTTGGATGGAGGATATTGTGTATGAATCAAAAATTTTATGAAGAAATAAAGAATATATTGGTAACAGCAAGAAATAAAGTCTATCAAATAGCTAATTTTACAATGGTTGAAGCCTATTGGAATATAGGAAAATCAATCATTGAAGAACAAGGCGGAAATGAAAAAGCGGAGTATGGTACAGGCTTGTTAAAAGAGTTGTCAAAGCAAATGACACAAGATTTTGGGAAAGGATTTACTGTTTCCAATTTGAAAAATATGCGGCAGTTTTATTTGACGTTTCCAAATGGCTACGCACTGCGTAGCGAATTGAGTTGGACGCATTATCGGCTTCTAATGCGAGTGGAGAATGAAAACGCACGAGAATTTTATATGCAGGAAGCTGTAAAATCTCAATGGAGTACAAGGCAACTTGAGCGTCAGATAAATTCCTTCTTTTATGAAAGGTTATTATCTAGTAAAAATAAAGAGCAAGTTGCGGAGGAAATACAGTCATTAGAGCCAGCGAAGAAACCAGAAGATGTTATCCGTGACCCGTATGTATTGGAATTTCTTGGATTGACACCTAATGATGATTTTTATGAAAGTGATTTAGAGCAAGCGCTTATTACACATTTGCAAAAATTCCTTTTGGAACTTGGCAGAGGTTTTCATTTGTAGCGAGACAGAAAAGAATAACATTTGACGGACGTCATTTTAGAATTGACCTTGTATTTTATAATTACATCTTAAAATGTTTTGTCTTGATAGATCTAAAAGTTGGGGACTTAACACATCAGGACTTAGGGCAGATGCAGATGTATGTTCATTATTATGAACGAGAACTTATGAATGAAGGAGATAATCCGCCGATTGGTATTGTTTTGTGTGCGGATAAAAGTGAGTCTGTAGTTAAGTATACATTGCCTGAAAATGAAACACAGATTTTTGCTTCCAAATATAAATTATATCTTCCAAGTGAGGAAGAATTACTACGAGAATTAAATCAGGAATATCAAGCATTGGAAGTTAGTAAGGTAGCGGAAGAAAACATTGGCGACATGGAAGAAAAATAAATTTTGCATCAGGGTGGTGCAAAATTGATGGAACTTATATTTTGTGGGAAAGGGATATATCAGCGGTATTAGTACTGTATAAACATTGCCTATATTTCTATGGTTTTGTGAGGATATGTTTTAATTTGGTATGCATGTGGAGACGGTCTGCTTGATGTCTAGGAAAGATAAATAAATAGCGAAAAGTAGCGTATTTACGGGCTTTTTTGAGATTAGGCAATAGCTCAGGAGAGTCCGTATTTCTTATATTGAAACATATCCACTGTGAAAACGGTCGGAGGGTTTAGGCTGTGGATTAGATGTCATAGGTTGTGGCACTAGGATAGACGTTATCTAGGGTGCAAACTCAATTTGAGTGGGTGATTTAGATGTTGTCTAATCCGGCAACTCGACTGTTGGCTATATGGCAGGCAGTGGATTAGATGTTATGGAAGGGGGGATTTCTGGTGGGTAGAGCAAAGAAAAAAGCAAAGAGCAGAAAGCGAATGATTAATAGAAATTCTATAAGGACAAAAATGGGAAAGCCTGTATTTTTTACATTGACTCACTGTAGCAAAAAACTAGGTGGCACCTCCAATAAATACAATTATAAGGCGAATATGCATAATCTCTGTTTTGTAGATGCACGATTTTACAATGTTAAATATCAAGCCTCTATTATGACCGATTGTAATTATCGAAATGCAAATATACTAGGTGTCGATTTTTTTAATTGCAACATGAGAGGGACATCCTTTAAAAACGCAAAGCTAAAAAATGTAGTAATTTATAATTGTAATTTGAAAGGCACTGACTTTACTGGAACTACCTTTGACGATGTGGTGTTTATTTGTACTAATATGGATGATATCAAAAATTTAAATCTCAACACTCCGGGAATTACAGTATTGCGTACATATAAAACCCTCGAACTGAGTGAAACGGTAATGTTAACTCTATTAAACTTAGGAAAAAATAAATCTGTGTTTAATGCTAGAGTGCTTCACGTAAATCAGAATAAGTTAAACCATTGGACACTTGGCTTAATTCATCAGAAATACGGATACGATGGAATAGAAATGCTTAGCAATATTCTGTGCAAAAAAGAAGATTGGAATAATATGTATACTGTCTTTTCGTATATGCTGCTAATTGAAAAATGGAAAAAAAAATGATATGATAAATAAGTCCTGCTCCGGAACCAGAAATGGTGTATGCTAACATGTATAAACGAGGACATATAACATTAGCAAGTATACGAGGAGGGATGTCTATGATTAGTAATATCTTAACTGTTTTATCTTTTGTGGTATTGGTGTTGAGCTCTTTAATTGATTGTAACTTCCTATCCCGTTTACTCGGGGTTTCGAGCATATATAACTAAAAACAACCCTCCCATCCATCATGGCTGGGAGGGTTTTATGATTCTAGAATTTGTTGATACAAAATTTACAATTTAATACTACAATATACATTGTAATACTACATTTGTTGTGATATATTATTACTACAAGGAGGGAGTTTGATGGATACTTATAGTGTTAAGGAAATAGCAGATATGCTAAATACAAATCCAGAAACCGTAAGAAGATGGATTCGTTCAGGTAAGCTAGAAGCAATTCAAGAATCGAGAAAAGGCGGAAATGTAGTAACAAAATCAATGCTTGATGCTTTTCTTAAAACCTCTCCAAAGTACGCCGGTATTGCTACAGGGTTATTGGCTTCGCCAGTCGGCTTAACAACAGCTACAGCTGCGATTGTTGGAGGCATTCTTGCTCAACAGCTTATAAAGAATGATGAGATAAAAAATGCTCACGTTAATACTTCAGAAATACGTAAGTTGTTGTTAGGCAATATCCAATCTTCCAAAGAAATTATTGCTAGAAAGAAAAAGAGTATCAAGCATCTTCAGGAAGAGATTGACGAAGAACAACAGCGTATTAATGAAGCAGAAAGACTTATAAAAGAGCTCGATGAAAAGACTAAAAGTCAAGAGGAGGAATAGTATGGCTCAGAATTGGGATTATGCAGAATTATCAAAAGCTGCAAAAGTAGCAGGAGGCCCAGAAAAGTATGTTGAAATGCTGGAGCTTGCAAGCAAAGAGGCAGGTAAAATGGAGATGCTGCCTTGGCTTGGAGTAGCGGCAGTTGGTGCTTCATTATTGACTGCGGCAACTATTAAAGTTGTTGACTATTTCAAATCGAGAAAGAAGAACAACGAAACCGAAATAGAAAAAGCAAAAGCAGAAATCATAAATGGTATTAAAGAATATGATGCTGCACATCCAGATGAAGAAGGAGGTAGCGAAGATGAGTGAAAGATTTCCGGGAATTGATTGGTACTGTGACCGTTGTAATGCCTATTTGAATGACCAACCGGGATTTGATGACCATCATTATGTGTGGAAGTGTACCGAATGTGGTCATAAGAATAGTATTTCCGCTGATGATATTTATGAATCAGAAGAAGACTTTAGAAACTATAACAAATAATTTAAGGGAGCGAAAAGATGACTAGAGAAGAATTAAAAGAACAGATTGATGAGCTTATGCGACAGTATGCTGATGAAGAAATTGATGGAGCTACATACGCACAAAAGATGATGGAGTTAACTTCATCTGCTCAGAACGATAACGATTAAACTTGATTATTCGATAATGTGCTGAGGTGGTGAAACTATGCCTTATAATTACAAGGGTGATTTGTACAAAAGAGAAATTGTAAAAAAACTGCAGGATATGGGACTAGATGTTAAAAGCGTAAATGCTCTAAACAAAATCATGGAAAAAATGGGATTGCTTATTCATTACGGCAATGGTTGGGGCACAACGGATGCCGGCGCTAAGTTTTCGATGTGGCATAAAGGTGGATTAAATTCCGACTCATG
>ENA-OOWZ01000931-OOWZ01000931.1-human-gut-metagenome-genome-assembly--contig:-NODE-931-length-14956-cov-3.520435_pt1 | contig 14956 bp, 16 predicted proteins | sample MGYA00241580_ERZ501329 | MGnify/ENA primary metagenome ERZ501329 (study PRJEB25962, sample SAMEA2042923) | human gut metagenome | biome: human gut; feature: human-associated habitat; material: faeces... | reverse complement strand
CATCCGGGGTCTTGCTTGTGTTCAGGCCCTCAGGCGGGGCGGGGGAGTCTTACTTGGCTTCCTCGACGGCGTAGGCAGACGGAGCTGCGGGGACGCCGCGCTTCCACTCGATCAGGTTCACAACGTAGAACGTGATGACGGAGACAAGGCTGCCGAAGACGACCGGCATCATGAACCACAGCGTACCGCCGTTGGACAGCAGCTGCCAGACGACGAAGGCGATGGTGCCGGTGAAGATAGAGATCATGCCGGAGTTCTTCGTGGCCTTCGGAACAGCAAGGCCGAGGCCATAGGCCGCGAACGGGCCTGCGCAGCGGATGCCGAATGCGAAGGTGTTCATGGCGACGAGGGAGACACCGAACATGGAGATGCCCATGGCGATGAGCGCCGCGATGACGTTGCAAAGACGGGTGTAGAAGATGGTCTGCTTGTCATCCAGCTTCTTCTTGCCGCCGAAGCCGGGATAGATATCGTTGATGATCATCGTGGACATGCACAGCAGGTTGGAGTCTGCCGAGGACATGGTCGCGCAGATGATGGCGGCGGAGATGAGGCCGGTGATGATGCCGGGCGCGTAGGCGCCGGTGACGACCATCATGGCGTTGGAGCCGTTCTCAGCAAGGCCGGGCAGCTGGTCCTTCAGAGCGAAGGCAGCGAGGCCGAGGAGCGTCGGGAAGATGGACATGGCAGCCATCAGGATGGCGCAGAGGAAGGAAGCGCGCACAGCGGTCTTCTCGTCCTTGCAGGTCTCGAAACGGGAGACCATCTCGGGGCCGCAGAGGAAGGTGCAGAAGTAGTTGAAGAAGTAGCCGATGATGGAGGCCCAGCCGATCTGGGTCATGTTCAGCTTTTCACCGGGCAGAGCCGCGGAGATGGCCTGCCAGCCGCCCGCGTACTTCAGGACGATCGGGGTGGCGATCGCCAGGCCGACGAGAATGATGCCGAACTGGATGAGGTCGGAGACCTGGTCCGCGATCATGCCGCCGAAGGTGGTATAGAAGATGGTGACAAAGCCGGCCAGCAGCAGGCAGACGTTCAGGGGGATCGACGGGATCAGAGCGTTGATGACCGCGCCGGAAGCGCCGATCTGGGAAGACGTCAGGCAGAACAGCGACAGAACGCTGAGCACGGCGGTGAAGTTGCTGGAGAGCTTGCCGAAGCGGCGGCCAACGACCTCGGGAATCGTGACAGCCATGGTCTTGCGGATCTTGGGAGCAAAATAAGCCAGGGGGATCATCGCCAGGGACGCCGCCAGGACGTACCAGATCGCGCTGATGCCCCATGCGCCGAAGGCCTTTTGGGCCAGGCCCGTGGTGGAGCCGCCGCCGATGTTGTTGGCGGACAGGGAGAACGCGACCATGAACAGGCCCATTCTGCGGCCTGCAACGAGATAGTCAGCGCTGCCCTTGATGTTGATCTTGCCGACGACATAGCCGACGATCATCATGCCGACCATGTACGCAAGGACAATGATCAATGCACCAGTTTGAATTTCCATATGGTTCCTCCTCAATTTCTTTCCTGAACGACAAATTCACAATTCGTTCATATTGCGTATTTTATCCGACAATGCCGTACTTTGTAAATTGACGATTTCCACAAGGAAAATTGCCCGCTTTCTTGCAATATAGACAAACAGTGAGAAATGCTCAAAAAATTTCTGATTTTTCTTGGAACTGGATATTTTCGTTGTCCCGCGCCGCGTCGCGGAAGACCGACAGCAGCTTTTCCGCGTATGCGCCGAGCAGGGGATAGAGGCAGCTCGTGCCCGCAAGCGTGATCCGGCACGGCGGCAGGCTCGTCAGCACGTCGTAGAGCGCGTCGAGATTCCGCCCGTAGCCTGCCGGCAGGGAGAATACGCGCGCAAAGCAGTCGTGCGCCGCAGCGCGGGAGACCAGCTCCCGGCAGTCGATCGTAAAGCTCAGCGGCTCCATACGACCGTCCCTCCGTCGACGGTGAGCTCCGTAAAGCTCGCGTAGTGGTCGGACGTGTAAAAATACAGCCCGTCGTTCGAGAAGATCAGGCGCTCTGCCCCGCGGGAATCTGCGCCGTCGGTGTTGATATCGCACTCGGTATAGCTCCGGCCGGTCTGCTCGGGCAGCAGCCCCTCGCGGTTGCCGAAGCGGTCGCCGCCGATGGCGGCCCCCTCCTGATAGACCTCGACGCTGCCGCCCTCCCAGCCGAGCGCGCGGGCCTCGTCCTTCGTGATATAGTTCTCCGGCAGATGGCCGTAGGTGTCGAGATACAGAACGACATGGTCGACATCATAATAATAGCTATGCTCGCCGACGGTGTCCGTGGTCTCGGAGATCTCGTCCGCCGGGGCCGCTTCGTCCTGCGGCGCTTCCTCAGGGGGTTCCGCAGGGCTTTCCGCGGTGACGAACTGGTCGCCGGATTCCGGGGCCTCGGTCTCATCCGACAGGGCGGCGTCCGCCAGCTCTTGCAAAGTTGTAGTTGAGACCCCCACTACCTGCACCATATCGCGCACTGTGCAGCCGCCCAGCACCAGCAGCGTCAGCGCCAGCAAAAGCGCCAGTATCCGTTTCTTCATGATCATTCTCTTTTCAGTTCGCGAGCGATGGCCTGCATCAGCGCCTCCGGCAGCTTTTCCACGCGCCGGTCATAGGTCACGAAGCCGTTGACCTCGTCCTCCACGTCGCTCAGCTGCGTGTAGACGTCGGCGGCCAGCCCGGCCTTCCGCGCCGGGATGATCTGCGTCTCATAGAGCTTCCGCACGGCCTCGCCCAGCGCCTCGGGCGTCTGATAGCCCTTGTAGCCGAAGTTCTTTTCGTTCCACGTGTGGCCCGCGACGGGCAGATTGTACCCGCCAAACTCCGAGAGGACAACGGACCGGCCCTTCTTGTCGGGCCTAAAGCGGTAGGGCTTGAAATATACGTGCAGGCTCCTGACGTCGCTCACGCCCTGGTCATGCCAGCCGCTGGCGTGGTCGACGAAACGGGAGGGGTCGTAATTCTTTATCGCGGTGCCTATCTCCTTGGCGTCAAACTGACCCCAGCCCTCGTTGAAGGGCACCCAGCAGCAGACGGAGACGCAGTTGTAGAGATTGTCTATCATGCCGAAAAGCTCGTCTTTGAATTCCTGTCTCCATTCGGGCTTGTCGCGCTTAAAGCTCTTATACATATTATCCTTGACATGGATGTTGATATTCGGGAGCACGCCCGCAAGGACGTTGCCGATATACTGGCCGCCGCTTATCATATCCTGCCACACGAGCATACCGAGCCTGTCGCAGTGGTAATACCACCTGAGCGGCTCCTCCTTGATATGCTTGCGGAGCATATTGTAACCGAGCTCCTTCATCTTCTCAATGTCGAATATCATTGCCTCGTCGGTCGGAGGCGTGAGCTGGCTCTCGGGCCAGTAGCCCTGGTCGAGCAGACCTCTCTGGAAATAGGGCTTGTTATTGAGTCCGAGCCTCGGGATACCTGCGGAGTCCTTGACTATCGAGAATTTACGCATACCGAAGTAGCTTGAGACCTCGTCCTTTTCGCCGTTGCAGTCGAGGGTGAGCAGCAACGTGTAGAGGAACGGAGCCTCGGGGCTCCAGAGCCTTGCGTCGGGCACGGGGATCGCAGCCTTGTCGGCGATCTCGCTGTCAAATACAACCTTGTCGCCCTCAAGCGCTTTGGCATAGAGCTTGCCGCCGCACTTGCAGGTGCGTTTGATATTTATGCGGATAACGCCCTCGTCGATGTCGGGCACAAGGCGCAGCGAATCAATGCGGCAGCGGTTGACCGGCTCAAGCCACACGGTCTGCCATATGCCGGAGGTGGCAGTGTACCAGAAGCCCTTGGTGACGAGTATCTGCTTGCCGCGCTGCTGGTGGCCTGCGTCCGTCGGGTCAAAGACCTTGACCACAAGCTCATTTTCGCCCTCGACGATGACGTCGGTTATGTTAAAGGTGAAGGGATTGTAGCCGCCGATGTGCTCGCCGACGAGCTTACCGTTGACCCATACGCTGCACTGCCAATCCACCGCGCCGAAGTGAAGCAGGGCTTCTTTGCCGCTGAATTCCTTGCCGACGGTGAACTTTCTGCGGTACCAAAGACGCTGCTCGGGCAGCAGAGCCTTGCCGACGCCCGAGAGCTCGGATTCGACCGAGAACGGCACAAGGATCTTGCCGTCGTATTTCTTCGGCGCATCGGCGGTGTCGCCCGTGACGGCGTAGTCATATTCGCCGTTGAGGCAAATCCAGTCTTTGCGCTCAAACTGCGGTCTCGGGTACTCCGCAAGCGGGAGACGCCTGTCAACTTTATCAAACCATGGAGTTCTTATATTGCTCATTTCCTTGCTCCTTATCCTTCGTAAATATCGTTAAGACGCCAGCTGCCGTCAACTTTGACCGCGGTGAGCGTCACCTCTGACTTGGTTGAATCCGTGCGGGTAACGGGGACTTTAAGCTCGCATTCATCATCGGATATCATGCGTGCGCTCGCCGACTCAATATACCACTCGGGCGCGGGGGCGGATTGATTGAGCAGGAAAGCGTCGACGCAGAATACGCCGTCTATCTGGGCGTATTTGCTGCTTTTCAGCAGCTTCTCGGCCGCCTGCTCGGTATAGGTGGAGAGCACGGCGCTCTCAAGTGAAGCGTAATCGGTGAAATTCTCGGCGGTAACGCGGTAATAGATGTGAGATTCCTTCTCGATGCTCTTGTCGTATGAGACGGGCAGGCTGCCGTTGATGAAAACGTCGTTGACGAAATATTCGTTTGAATAGACGAGCACCTTCAATGAGGTGAGCAGCCCCTCGCCGACATAGCCCTCGGGCGCGGCAACGGTGGTCTCGGCGCTGTCGTCCGCTCCGCCGCAGCCGGCAAGCAGCAGCACGCAGGCACAGAGCAGCAGCGCAATGATTTTTTTCATATCAATATCTCCCTTACTTTGATTTAGTGGGATTTACACCGTCAGCGCAAGCTCGACTTCATCGTCGTCTTCGCCGCCGGTCAATTCAAATCCGAAAGATTTATAAAGATTAAGTGCGGCGGGGTTATCTTTGTTGCAGGTGAGGGCAACTCTGCCCGAATCGCCGAAGGGCTTACCCTTGATATACTCAAGCACAAGCTCAAGCGCCGCCTTGCCGAAGCCGTTGCCCTGCTGTGAGCCGTCTATCATCATGTGCCATATGTCGTATTCCGGGACGTCGCGATCGTAGATGACCATCACATAGCCGACCATCAGCCCGCCGCTGTAGATGCCGAACGGCTGACACTGGTCGCGGTAGACATAGGCCTGCGCGAGACTGCGGACGGGGTGCGAGACGAAGCGCTCCTGCCCGTCTTTCAGCTTCAGGTTGAATGCGTCAATAAAGTTGTCCTCGGTAATGGGTCGTAAAGTAATTGCCATAAAAACTCCTTGTGTTTTATGAAATGTTAAGCAGCGCCGCCGGCTCACATGATTATCTCCGAATCAAAATATTGCTCCGTAAACGCTGTCTTTTTTGCAATCTCTTCTGCGGTGAAAAATGCTTGCTCAGGCGCAACCACGAGCTTTTCTTCCACGTCGTCGTTACGGTGAATGACAGCTATCACCTTGCCGATAAATTCCTTTAACGGTTCGTCGACACCGAGAATATAAGCGTCCTGTTCTTCACCGTCAGGGGCGATGATCCCCTCAATGTAGCCGTAGTTTATCGGATAAATAATGTTCTTATGCTTCGGATGACGGCTGCCGAGCGGCCTGTCAACCGTTACTTTTACAATATCACCTATCACTAAACTGTTCCTCCGCGGATAAAATTTGATTTCCGTTGTGCCGAATCAAGCGGGCGAATTGCGTTCACAGTCAAAAACCGCCGAGCTTGCAGGTGCTCGAGCCTCCCTCTGATGAGGGAGCCGATTTGACTGCGAGTCATCAGTTAAATCCGCCTTCTCCTTGAGGAGAAGGTGTCGAGCAACGCGATACGGATGAGGTGTGCCGCAGACGGGTCAGATACAAATAAGCGGTTTTTAATAAAAATACTTCCTCAACCGTCAATTGCACAATTGTCAGCCATTTTCGCCCACAAAAAGCCGCCGAAACAAATTAAAGGAAATAATACGGTCATTATATATCTTCTTTTAGTTATTATATACAATTTATATGGTTTAGTCAATTGCTTATCGTCATTTTGCTCATAAAAAAGCAAGAAAAAGGGGTTGACAAACGCGGAAAAGGGGACTATAATAAAACCAACATATGAATATGTGTTCATATATCGAACGGAGGATGAACCCCATGGAGAGAGACAAGGTCAAAAAAGGTCACATCTGCGACGCAATAAACGAATCGGATGAGCCGAATATCGAGGTGCTGTATGACCTCTCGGAGCTGTTTAAGGTCTTCGGCGACAGCACGAGGATACGCATTCTGACCGCCCTGACGGCGGGGGAAATGTGCGTGCTTCATCTTGCGGAGCATCTTGATATGGGTCAGAGCGCCGTCTCGCACCAGCTCAGAATTCTGAGGGCTGCGGGGCTTGTGAGGCCGAGGCGTTCGGGCAAGACAGTATACTATGCACTTGATGATGACCATGTCAGAGAGATCCTCGAATCGGGGCTTGAGCACATTTTGCACAAGCAGCAATATAATGTTAAACAGGGGAAGTGAGCTTATGAAAAAAGAGAAAGAGCACAGCGTTCATAGCCACGAGCATGAGCACGAACATTCACACGAGCATTCATGCGGCTGCGATTGCTGCGGCTGTGGCGAGCATGAGCACAAGCATTCGGGCGGTGCGTTGGAGATAGTCATAACGGTGATCGGCGCGCTCCTTATTGCCGTTTCGTTCCTGCCGATGTTCGGTGATACGGTCAAGGATATCCTGCTCATGGCGGCGACGGTTATATGCGCCCTGCCGATATTCATTGACGCGATTAAGGATCTCAAGGAGAGAGAGATAAGCGAGGAATTCCTGCTTGTTGTGGCGGTCATGGCCGCCTGCGCCCTCGGCGAATTCTTTGAGGCCGCTACGGTCTCGGTGCTCTTCAGAGCGGGCGAGCTGATGGAGGAATTCGCGGGCGACAGAAGCCGCAAATCAATTGAGGCGCTCTTCAGCATTGTCAGCGACACGGCCAATCTCGTTCAGCCTGATGGCACGGTCAAGAAGATAGACGCGGACGAGGTCACGGCGGGTGCAAAGCTCGCAGTTATGCCCCACGAGGTAGTGCCCGTTGACGGCACTGTCACCGAGGGTGAGGGCAGCATGGACGCCTCCGCGCTCACGGGCGAGAGTATGCCCATAGCGGTCAAACCCGGCGCCACGATCCTCAGCGGCATGATGAACGGCGACAGCATCATATATTTTGAAGCCACCGCGGGCAAGTCACAGTCCTCCGCGGCAAGGATAGTCGAGATGGTCGACGAGGCTTCAAAGAAAAAAGGCAAGGCGCAAAGAGCCGTTGCCAAATTCGCAAAGTATTATACACCCGCAATTGTCGGTGCGGCAGTGCTTATAGCCGTTATTCCCTCGCTCATCACCGGCAATTGGCATGATTGGATACACAGAAGCCTTATCCTCCTTGTTGCCTCCTGCCCCTGCGCCATAGTTATCTCGGCGCCCCTTGCGTTCTTCACGACCATGGGCGCTGCGGCAAAGAACGGCATGATAATCAAGGGCAGCCGCTATATCGAAGCGCTTGCCAAGGTCGATACTGCTGTATTCGATAAGACCGGCACGCTCACCACGGGCGAGCTCAAGGTCGGCGAGATATACGCGGCCGAGGGTCACACGGCGGATGAAGTGCTTGCCTATGCGGCAAAATGCGAATACTACTCAACTCACCCCATCGCCAAAGCGATAGTTGCGGCGGCGGGCGAGACGGATATTTCCGATTGCTCCGATTTCTCCGAGGTCGCGGGCGGCGGCACCTCCGTCACCGTGCCCGAGGGCAAGCTGCTCTGCGGCGGCGTGAGGCTGATGAAGAATAACGGCGTGGATGTCTCCGATATGCCGAAATCCCCCGTGTATGTGGCGCTCGGCGGCAAGGCTGTCGGCGCTGTCGGGATAGACGGTGAGGTCAGACCCGAGGCAGCCGAAACGATAAAGAAGCTGCGTAAGCTCGGCGTTGAGCACAGCGTGATGCTCACGGGCGACACCGCCGAGCAGGCGAGGAAGGTCTGCTCCGTTTGCGATATCGACGATTTCAGAAGCGGGCTTCTGCCGCAGGATAAGCTGAGCAGCCTTGAGGATATCAAGGATGGCTCAAATGGCGTTATATATGTCGGCGACGGCATCAACGACGCCCCCGTGCTCGCCTGCGCCGATGTAGGCGTTGCAATGGGCCTCGGCACTCAGGCGGCGTGCGAAGCGGCGGATGTTATCCTCACCGATTCAGAGCTGTCAAGGCTTGCCGATACGGTCTATCAGAGCAAGCGCGCAATGAGCGTTCTCCGCTCCAACATTGCCTTTGCCGTGGTAGTCAAGGTTGTCGTCGTCGCTCTCGGCGTTGCGGGTTTCGCTCCTATGTGGGCTGCGATATTCGCCGATGTCGGCACGATGATAATTTCCGTCGCAAATGCGGCGAGACTTCTGAAAGTTAAGCGCTACGAATAATTTCATGTGATAAAACGACCCGGGCGGGTGCGTAGGAGCACTTGCCCGGGTCGTGCTTTATTTCATTATGATGAGCGCCGCCGCCGAGATGAGGGATTGGAGGATGCAGAGCCTGAATATGACCTGCGAATTCGACCAGCCCTTGTTCTTGCGGAAGTGGTCGTGCAGCGGGGTGCGGATATTCTTGAGCGGATTGATGTGCAGGAAGCGGATGGTGACTATCTTGACTATGCCCACCAGACCGTCAAGGCAAAGCATGCAGCACATCGGGATTATCAAAAGGGCGTTGCCCGTCTTAAACATCGTTATGCAAAGGAAAAGTCCGAGCGCCCTTGAGCCGGCGTCGCCCATGAGCATCGTGCTCGGCTGAGCGTTCTTCCAAAGGTAGGGGAGGAGCGAGACTATCATCAGCAGCGCCGCGATGAGAGGAGCCTTGCCGGTGCCGTTTATGAGGATCGCGCCCGAGGCGGAGAGCAGCGAAACTATCGTCAGGCTGCTGCTGTAGCCGTCGATACCGTCGGAGCAGTTGACCGCATTGACGAGCATCCATACGGCGAGAGCGCCGAGGATGACATATATTACGGGGTGGACGCGGAAGCCGAAGCCGAAGAAGCTGAGATTCAGCAGCTCGGGGTTATAGTGGACGAAGCAAAGAGACGTGAGAGTGGAGATGATAAGATCTATAACGCCCTTTTTGTATTCGCCCCACGGTTTATCCGAGCGGTCGTCGAGGTAGCCCGAGAGCATTCCGAAGAAAACGAGAATGTAGTAGAAAACATATTCGAGCGTGACGGGCACAAACAGCAGTGCGCTGATGATGAAGCAGCAGACAAAGACGATGCCTGCGCCCCTGACCTTGCCCGCGGAGAGGGCGCCGTCCACGGCGAATTCCCTGCCCTTGTCACGGGGGAGTTTATTCTTGAATACCCTCAGCGCCAGCGCCGAGAGAGCCGCCGTAAAGACGAGGGCGGCGAGCCATAGCCATTTGGTGTCGGCGTCGGGGAGACGCTCGGCGAAAAGGCGATATATCATAAATTTACCTCCGAATCCTCACATAAAAGCCGACGGTTAACGAGTAACCGCCGGCTTTGTGACGTTATTGATGAACGGTTACTTGAAAAGAATACCACAATTCTTCGCCGCTTTCAACCGTTATTTTATTTTGCTACATAATTTTCCTTCTTCACAAGCTCCTTGCCCTGCTCGGAGATTATCCAATTATAGAGCACACGGGCGGGGGCGTCCTCGGACAAATTTTTGGGGATAACGACATAGAAATCGTTGACAAAGGGGTATTTGCCCGATGCAATGGTGTCGTTGGTCGGCTTAACGCCGTTCACGGCGAGGATCTTGGAGGTCGAGAGCTTGTCGTTCTCCATATTTGTCAGATAATAGTAGACCGTGTAGCCCAGGGCGTTCTCGGAGCCGTCGTATTCGGCGACCGCCTCAAGCAGGCCGATCATAGAGCCGATTATCCTCTCTTTGGGGGCGTCGGTCAGCTCGTCGCCGAGGTTGATGAGCTTGTCAAAGAGGGTCTGGCTGCCGCTGTCCTTATTGCGCTGATAGGGGATTATTGCGCCCTTTTTGCCGCCGACCTCGCTCCAGTCGGTTATCTTACCTCTGTAGATATCCTTTATCTGATCCACCGTCAGCGAATCGACCTTGTTAAGATTGCTGCAAATGAATACAAGGGCGTCTGCGCCGATGGGGGTCATCTCAAGCTCCGCACCTTTCTCGGCGATATAAGCCTTTGCCTCCTCCGACGGCTCATAGGCGAGCAGGATGTCGAATTTGCCGTCCACTATCGCCTTATAGTTGTCGGTCGTGGAGCCCTCAAAGACTATCAGCTTGGAGGCTTCCTCACGGCTGATGCCGAGCGCATAGGCGGTTATCGCTTCGCCGAGGGGCAGAGCGGCAAGAGAGCCGCCCATCTTGGGGTAGTTGCTCTCGGTGAATTCAAAGTTGCCGGTATTTTTGATCGCAGAGGGGCCGGAGCAGGCGGCAAGAGAGAATACAAGAATAACTGCAAGAAGAGCGCAAATGAATTTCCTCATAATTGTCCTCCGTTCTTTTGTGTGTCTGTCAGTCGGTGTAATTATTGGTCACTTTAAGCAGCAGGCCGAAGCCGCTGTCATATATTTTAATAAAGTCGTCGTTGCAGACGTTGACATAGGCGTTGCCGCCCGCCCTGACGATTATCGCAAACGGGCAGCTGTCAACGAGCACCTTGTCGGTGGCGAGATCCACCACGCGGTAGCTTGTGGTCTGATCGTCGGACTGCCAGAGGACCGCTACGCCTTCGGGCGTTATCGAGGCGATGAATGACGAGCTGTTGCCCTCGTTCACGGTGAAGCGGTAAACCTCCTTGTGAGTGTCTGAGGAGAATACAACGCCGACGGAGTTGGAGCCGTTTGCCACATAGAGCACATAATAGTTGCCGTAGTCCGCGCCGGAGACGGCATCCATGCCCGTCGCGCCCTCAAGGCTCGCCAGCATTTTGCCGCCTATGTCGAATACATAGCCCACGCCGTCCTTCGAGCCGAAAAACAGGCCGAGATATTCGTTGCAGTTCACTGCGACCGCGCCGCTCTCCTTGCAGGTGATAGGCTTGCCGTCAATATTATAGTAGGTGACGTCGTCGTCAAGCATACGGTTGAATACGAGGCTGTTGCCGGCGATGATATAATTGCGGCCGTAGCTTTCGCCGTCATATCGGCTGATTATATTGCCCTTGCTGTCGAGCAGCACTCCGCTGCCGTTGACGCCCGCGTGATAGTACTGAGTATCAACGCCGATAGTCTCGACATTCTCATAAACGGGGTCGAGCAGCCATGTACCGTCGCGGCGCACGATGCCGAAATAATCGCCCTCACGGGCAACGGCGAGGTCGTTCTTTAATGCGGAGCAGAGGTTGTAGCCCTCAAGCACGGTGTTGCCGTTGTCGTCGATAAGCTCGGTGACGTAATTGTAGTATTCGTCAAAATCCGGACTTTCTTTCAGTATATAAAGGATCCCGTCGAGGTAGCCGTAATCGGATATCGCATTGTCATATGCGGCAAGCTGTTTGCCCTTCAGGTCAAGCACCTCAACGCAGTTGCAGCCCTTCTTGTCGTCATAGATGTTGAGCACTATTTTGCCGCCCGACGATGAAACAACATAGGCGTCGATGCGGTTGACGACCCATGAGCCGTCGGAGGCGGCGACAGTGAGCAGGTTGTGGAAATTATTCGGGTCGCTGCTGTCGCCGGGCACGCTGGTGAGCGCAAGGATGCTCTTGCCCCCGCCGATATCATATATATCAAAGGCGGTGTAAACGGGGTCGACCACCACTTTGCCGTCCACCGTCATCAGACCGTAGAGGGACTCGCGGATAACGGTCTCTGGGTCCTCGGGCGGCGAGAATTCGCTGTCTCTGCCGACAAAGGGGATAAGTGTGCCGTAGTTGCCGGGGGTCAGCTCCCCGCAATAGCTGTCTGAATATCTTTTATAATTTTGAGCAGGCTCATATTTGCCTATATCGGGCAGCGAGGACAGCATAAAAACGGGTGCGTCGTCCGCCGTGGCCGTTAAGGCTGTTTCGGCTCCCTTGCCGCAGGAGCCGAGGGGGAGCACCATTGCCGCCGCAGCCGCAAGCGCCGCAATTCGCTTTATACGATACATTATATCGCCTCTTTCCGTCTTGCTGATTTAATTATATACATAAAATCGCCCCGCCGTCAATAATTGTAACAGGATTGTAACTTAGTGCTACAGAATTGTTACCTCTTGTGTTCTAACTGCGGACAAGGCGCAATATACATTAAACATCAGCGAAGGAAGGGAAACGCAATGGATAATATAAAGCGATTTGAGGCTGCGGCGGGCTTCCTGCCGCCGGGGCTGAGGGATATTTTCATGTCTCTCGGCGATGATATAAAGAATGATATCAGAGAAATACGCCTGCGAAGCCGCAGACCCGTGGTGGCGGTGACGAGCGAGGGCAGCTTCTTCATAGCCGGGGCGGGCAGGCTGACCCGCTTCTGCTCGGATATTGTGCTCGGAGCGGATGAGAATGAAATAGAGGAGACCTTCAGGCGGCTGTGCGGTTACTCCGTCCACAGCTATGCGGACGCCATAAACAGCGGCTATATAACCGTCTCGGGCGGCAGTCGTGCGGGCGTTGCGGGCACGGCGGTCACGGACGGCGGCAAGGTCACCGCCGTCAGGGATATAAGCTGCATCAATATCCGCATTGCGAGGGAGATAAAGGGCGCTGCGGATAAAATACTCAGCGAGAATTTCGCTTTCGGGCTGCGCTCGATCATCGTTGCGGGGCCGCCTGCAAGCGGCAAGACCACCGTATTGCGCGACCTTGCCCGCCAGCTCTCGGGCGGCAGGCTCGGTGAGAGCGTCAAGGTGCTCGTGTGCGACGAGAGAGGCGAATTGGGCGCCTGCTATGGCTCGGTGCCGCAGAATGACCTCGGCAGCAACTGCGACCTGCTGACCGCATACCCAAAGGCGGAGGGGATAATGATAGCGCTGCGCTCGTTTTCGCCCGACATCATAATTTGCGACGAGGTTGCCTCAGAGGAGGAGGCCGCCGCGATAGAGATAGGGCTCAACAGCGGGGTCTGCTTCGCCCTGAGCCTCCATGCGGGCAGCGTTGAGGAATTAAGGCGCAAGCCCATAGCCCGCAGGCTCGCGCAAACGGGCGCGTTCGACACTGCGGTGCTCCTGTCGGGGCGGGAGTCAAAAAATATCAAGGTGAGTGATCTGTTTGATTAAGACGGCGGCGGCGCTCGCGGTCGCTTTGGGGTTCGCCCTCGGCGGCAAATGCGTCGCTTCATTCTATGCGGGGCGGGTGAGGGTCATCCGCGAATCTCTGCTGCTAATCTCCGCCGTTGAGACGGGGGTTCGGTTTGCACATCTGACCGTTGAGCAGCTTCTGCGTGAGCTTGACAAAAACGGCGGCTTTGTCTACCTCGACTTCATTGCGGATTGCCGCAGGAGGATGGAGTCGGGCGAGCCCTTCCCGTCGGCGTGGAGAAAGAGCATAGAGCAGCGCGGTGAGCTGTGCCGCCTTTTGGGGGAGGCAACGGAATATCTTGCCGCCCTCGGCTCCGACATCGGGGCGACGGACGTTGACGGCCAGCTCAACAGCTGCGGCTATTATAAACGCCTGCTGACCGCCGAGCTTGAGCAGCGGGAGGAGAAGAACCGCCGCAGCTCAAAGCTCTTCCCCGCCCTCGGCGTGATGCTGGGCGTTTCGGCGGCAATAATGATGATCTGAGGTGAGGCAAATGGATATAACGGTCGTTATCAAGATAGCGGCGGTCGGCATAATCGTAGCGATCCTCAACGCCATTCTCGTGCGCTCGGGCAGGGACGACTATGCCATGATAACCATCCTTGCGGGTATAGTGGCGGTGTTGATGATGCTGATACCGCAGTTCTCAAACCTGCTCGATTCCGTCAAAAAGCTGATAGAATTCTGACGGCTTATGAATATAGTCAAGATCGTCTTTCTCTGCTTGCTCGCCGTGCTGCTTTATGCGCTTATGCGGCAGCTACGCCCCGAGTTTGCGCCGCTCGTCGCCCTCGCGGGGGTCGGCGTGATACTCGTGCAGCTCATCGGGGTGCTGCTGAACGTCTCCTCAACGGTCGAGAATCTGATAAGCCTTGCGGGGCTTGAGAAAAAGAATGTCGAGATACTTATAAAGGCTCTCGCAGTGTGCGTGATAACGCAGTTCGCCTCCGACGTGTGGTATGATAATTCGTTCTCCTCGGCAGCGGCGGCCGTGGAGCTTGCGGGCAGGGTCGGGGCGATAGCCCTCGCCATGCCGATGATAAAGGCTGCTGCCGAGATAGCGATAGGATTGATAAATGCATGAAAAAGGCCGTTTTCCGCGCCCTCTCGGCGCTGATATTTCTTGCGATTTTTACCTTGCCGTCGTTTGCGGCGAATACGGATGAATACTATAAAGATCAGCTCGAGGCGAGCGGGGCAAAGGAGCTGTCGGAGCTGCTCGATGATGAGACAAAGGACTATCTTGAGCGAGTCGGCTGCGGAGATATGGACTTTGCGACAATGCTTGATTCCTCACCGAAGGCGATATTTTCGCTCATGGCGGAGATAACCGAGGGCTGCCTTAAAGCTCCGCTCGCGGGGGCTATGAAAGCGGTCGCGGCGGTGATGCTGATAAGCGTTTGCGGCGGATTTTTCCCTAATGACGAGCGCAGCAGGGCGGTCATGGGCTGCGTCTGCGGCTGCTTCCTGATGCTGAGCGTATTTTCGGGCGGAGTTTCCGCCGTCAAGGCGGGCGTGTCGGCGATATCTGCCTGCGCCTGTGCCTTGGTAGCAGGATCTACGGTGAAATTACCGGAACGTAAAAAGGACCAGATGTCATTGGCATTGCCGTAGGTG
>ENA-OOWZ01000922-OOWZ01000922.1-human-gut-metagenome-genome-assembly--contig:-NODE-922-length-15025-cov-3.467535_pt1 | contig 15025 bp, 15 predicted proteins | sample MGYA00241580_ERZ501329 | MGnify/ENA primary metagenome ERZ501329 (study PRJEB25962, sample SAMEA2042923) | human gut metagenome | biome: human gut; feature: human-associated habitat; material: faeces... | reverse complement strand
ACCGCCGAGTGAAGGACGGACCTGCACCCATTGCCACGGCAGTGGTGGATGAGAACCCTGAGACGGCGTGCGTGTTGGACGGAACCTTCGATGAGACCTGGGGAGACAAAATGCAGCTGACAACGGTGGCAGAGCACCTGCCCTATGGGGAACACCGGGTACATGTGGAGATCACGGAGACCCATGCGGAAGACAAGGCAGAGTTCTATCTGGTGTCGGTGATCGTGTCCGGGGTGAGGGAAGAAGGTAACACGAAATGATTGACAGCACCGTAATGTTGAGCTATTAGTATAAATAAAAATGTATCACGGACAGATTCAAAGAAAGCAGGAACAGGAGCATGAATAAAGATATTATATTTTTAAATCCGGTGTGTACCCACAATATCTGGGGCGGCACCCGGCTGAACAGAGAATTCGGTTACCCCATTGAGGGAGATGACATCGGGGAGTGCTGGGGCATCAGCGCCCATCCGAGTGGAGATGGTACCGTGAGAAACGGAGCCTTTCAGGGAATGAAGCTGTCAGAACTGTGGGAGAAGCACCCCGAGCTGTTCGGAAACACGGGAATGGATCGTTTCCCTCTGCTGGTCAAGATCATTGATGCGAAGGACGATCTCAGCATTCAGGTGCATCCGGATGACGCTTATGCGAAGGTACATGAGAACGGATCCCTGGGCAAAACAGAGTGCTGGTTCATCTTAGACTGTAAGGAAAATGCTACGCTGGTGGTTGGACACAACGCGAAGACCAGGGAAGAACTGGAGCAGATGATCCAGGAAGGAAAGTGGAAAGAGTTCATCCGTGAGATCCCTATTAAGCCCGGTGACTTCATCCAGATCGATCCCGGTACCGTACATGCCATTAAGGGCGGTACACTGCTTCTTGAGACCCAGCAGAGCAGCGATATTACCTACCGAGTGTATGATTATGACAGACTGAGTGGTGGTAAGCCCAGACAGCTGCACATCGCACAGAGTATCGATGTGATCACCGTTCCGGCAAAATCCGCAGAGAACAGTGTGGTGCATACCGAGAAGAAGGACGATGTCATTCAGCAGCTGATTCAGTGCCCTTACTACACCGTATATCGTATTGATGTGGAGCATCGCGTGGAGACCTGGCAGGATAAGCCATTCATCCTCATGAGCGTGGTAGAAGGCGAAGGCACCCTGAATGGTACTCATTTAAAAAAGGGCGATCACCTGATCCTGCCCGACGGCTACGGTAAGGTAGAGTTACAGGGCAGGATGCAGATCATCGCATCTACGATCTGAGTTCACGACAGATCAAACTCCGGTCACTTGATTTATTTCCCAAGTACAACGGATAGCTTGATTTCTTTTTCTGTTTCGCTCAGGTCGAGATCACCGCCGTCGGAGACGGTCACACGCAGTTCATAGAGCACACCGTCTGTCAGCTCCGTCACATTCGCTCCGGTCTCGTCTGTGAGCGACCACAGTTCAGAGTCAACCTTTTCCAGCTTGCCGTCTGCACCATAGGCGTAGAGCGTCAGATCGGAGGCGTTGCCGGCCAGGTTGTTCATACGGAAGGCTACCATGGTGTTGGGATGCACGTTGCAGATGGTCGCAGTGTTGTGCCAGCTTGCAACCGTACCTTCACCGCCATCCTGCGCAAACTGATCCTGCGAAAGAACATTTCTTGCCGCCTGATCAAGATCAACCTCACGGTACGGAAGCTCTGGCAGGTACACAAAGCGATCCTGCAAACGCAGCAGTTCCAGATAGCCTGTCGGGCAGTAGAGCGTATTTCCGTTGCTGCCGGTGTACATGCCGATGGCCATATTATTGTAGCCGTATTTGTTGGACACATCCATCGTGAAGACGGTTTCGCCTGTTGCAAAGTCCAAAATAATGTACTGCCACATGCCGGTATCCAAATCCTGTACGTAACCGTAGATATAGCCTGTTGCAGTGGAGAGCTTCATGATCGCCGTGTCGCGCAAATCGTTCCGGCTCCAGATGCTCTTCATTTCATAGCCATCGGCGGTTTTTAGGGTGTCCACCCGCTCAACGCCCGGGGCGATCATAACATTACCCTTCATCAGCCAGTTCTGGTCATAAATGTTGGCGTAGCTCTGAATCGAAGAGTCATTGTCAGGGTCGGCAAGACCTGCGTTACCAGCGCCGAACCAGTTGCAGACGATCGTGCTGACGGTGCCTTCACCGTCGTCATAAACGATTGCAGAGTTCTCAACCGCCACCTGATACCCATCGGGCAGATCATCCAAAACAGGCATGCTGGCTACGACCTCTCCGGTCTTCATGTCGAGCGCAAGAAGCTTAACGGGGTCTGCGTTGTCGGTGAACAGTACAAGGTTTGGTGTCAGTGTGGGCGAGCAGCCGCCACCCCAGGCAAGTCCGCCGCCGGTAGTCTTATCGCCATCATGACTGACCTTCGCACCGACACTCTCATATGGCGTGCACCACACAACGTTCACACCTTCTTCCGCGCGCAACAGATAGCAGTTCTGGTTCGTCAGAATGACCGCACCGTCTTTGGAGGCAGCAATGCCGTTTTCTGCGCCCTCGCCAAGGGGCAGCCCGTAAACAAAGACAGCCTTTGAAAGATCGGTTTGTTCGCCATTCAGAATCGATTCTATCGCTGTGTGGGCAATGTAGCCGAGAACACCCTGCTGCTGCCGCTCAGGATAGATTCGGAAGCCGCCGGTGGCGAACCAAAGGTTTCCGTCGTAGTCAAAGACCACGGACAGAAGATTCTGTGTCAGCTCTTTGCCGAGCGCGGTCTCAGCAGCTGCCTTGATATCGATATCCAGAACCTTTTCAAATTCCGGAATGACGCTGCCATCTTCCTCTGTCGTACGCAGTATCAGTACATGGTTGTTGCTCGTCGGGCAGACGACACGGTTTTTAGAGTCAAGGAATGTGTAGGAACTCTGGATGACGTAACCGCCGCCATCATGTTGCATCGGTGAAAAATAGCCGAGCGTCTTCGTCTCTGTTGCATTCAGATCACGGATGGCGATGCCGCCGAGCAGTGGCACGACCGCGTGACCGTAGTTGTCAAAGTAAATCGCGGGTGAGGCGTTCGGGTTCGTTGTCTCAAAGGAAACATTGATTTCCGGATAGATGCCGAGCGGCAGAATTTCATCCGTTGAGTCGGTGTTGTAGCCGTCGTGATGGATGTTTGCATCACTTTTTGCCATATAAGGGTTTTCATCCACGTGTTTGGGGTGTAAAGCCTTCACGGGCAGTGCACCGGATAACGGTGCAGAAGATGTTGTTTCGTCCTCTGCCGGTGTGGGCGTTCTACCGCAGGCCGCCATAGATAGGCACAGTGTTCCCGCCAGAAGAAAGCTAAATACAGAATAAATCTTTTTTCTCTTGTTCATCAATAATCCTCCTCATTGTTATGTTTGTTGTGAGCCGTTCGGAATAAGGCAGACGTTTTTTTCCCATCTAACCATGTAGAAAGTCCTTGCTGAAACGCTTCTTCTGTTATTGGCTCTAACAGAAAATAGTCTACACGCAGCCGAAATGCATGCAGGGAAAAATCCAGATCGCTGCACCAGATGATGCGTGTTTCGGGAAAAAGCGTTCGCAGATGCTCCACCGCATTCAACCCTTCTACTCCCGGAAGTGCGATCACAGTGCAGGTTGGCGCATTTACACGCGCCACATCAAAGAACAACTCCTGCCCACGGTAACAGTCCATTTTGGGAAACAGACCGCGTTCAAAGCAGAACCGTGAAAGCTGCTCTATATAAAAGGCTTCCTGTGTTTCACTATTTGTCAGCACGGCAATGTGGTACACAGCACTCCCTCCTTTCTGCCGTCATTGATGCTTTCTGCTTGTCAGTATACGGATATGCAAACGCTTTTCAAGCCGTTTGGCACGAAACCCTTAATTCCGTCACGAAATCTGAGTTTTTCACTGTGCCGGTGTTGGACAGGTATGATATAATTTAGTCACTGGAATTTTTTACAAAGGAGTCAGTCCGATATGAGGATAGCAATAGTGGATGATATCGAGACCGAACGTGCGCTGTTGAAAATGCGGCTTGAGCGACAGCTGAGCTTGTACGGTGTAGAGACGGAGATCTTAGAATTTGATAGCAGCGAGAGCTTTCTCGCAGCAGAAAAAGAACGGCACTTTACTGTGGCATTTCTGGACATTTACATGAAAGGATTAAGCGGCATGGATGCCGCAAAGGAACTTCGGAAGACGGATGCAGACTGCTTTCTGATCTTCACCACAACATCTACCGATCATGCACTGGAGGGCTTTCAGGTGCGGGCATTTCACTACCTCGTGAAGCCCTTTTCCGAGGGAGAACTTGCCGCTCTGCTTGCTGAAATGCTCACTAAACTTCCGCGTCCGGAGCCGATTCTGACGGTGAAAGTCAGTGGCAGCGACGTTCGCCTTCGCTATAGGGACATTATCTTTGCCGAGCATTTTGCTCATATGATCAACATTCGCACAACTGCCGGAAAAACGCTTGCCACGCGGCAAAGCTTTAAGGCATTTACCGAGCCGCTGAAAAAAGATCCACGCTTTTTTGTCTGCGGCCGCGGTACGATTGTCAATTTAGAACATGCCGCTGATTTTCAGGCCGCCGCTTTCTGCATGACCGACGGCAGCCGCGTATATGTCAACCAGGAACTTTTGAAGCCTGCCAGGCAGGCATTTATGGAATTTCTGCTGCAAGGGGGTGTATGAGATGAAAGATATTCTGCGTCCGATCCTGGAGTTGTCCGTCGTACTCCCCGGTCTTTTACTTGCATATTTACCTGTAAAATCCTATCTGAAGCAGTCTCCCGGAAAGCTTGCCGCCCGGATTCTCCCCCTGATGGCAGGATTATGTATCGGTGGTGGGATCGTCTGCTATCAGCTTCATGCGTCCACTGCGTCTGCCCTGGCAGGGATCACATTGCTTGCAATTGGGCTATATACCGGAACACTCCAAATCTCCCTCTGGAAATCCGGAACAATTGCACTGACTGTCTGCGCAGTATTTGCATGCATCAACAGCTTGTCCCGGGCTATCAGTGCTGCGATTGTTCTGCATAAGCAGCTGCCATCGGACGAACCGTGGTTCTGCCTTGCAGCCTGTGTATTTTATAATGTTGTTTGCTGGATTTTGGTGCTGACAGCGTTCTATCCGTCAACCCATGCAGTTCGTGTGATGGTCGAGGATGATAATTTTGCGCAAACATGGTATGTGTTCTGGGTTTTGCCGCTGGTGTTCATTTTTTTGAACCTTTTTATGATCCCGCGCTATCAGACGACACTTAGGACCGGTCGTGTATTGCAGGGATATATTGTGATAAGTATTGCACTTCTTTTGCTTTTGCTCTGGTTCAACGCAATTTTCCTGCTAATGGCCACCAGTCTCAACCGCAACGCGAGATTACAGCAGGAAAACCAGCTTCTTTTCCTGCAGCAGCAACGCTATGAGAATCTCAAAACCGCCATCGAAGAAGTGCGGCAGGCGCGGCATGATATGCGCCATCAACTGAATCAAATTTCCGCACTGGCTGAGACCGGCGATATGGAGGGATTGAAAAGCTACCTTGAAAAAACCATTTCCCGCATCCCGAATCTCGGTATACACTTCTGCGAAAACCGCGCAGCAGATAGCGTCATCGGCTATTATTGTGCCCTGGCAAAGCGCGAAGGCATTCCCTTTTGTGCAAAGCTCGATCTGCCGCAGACTCTTCCGGTCGATGAGATCAACATGTGTCTGGTCTTGTCCAACTTGTTGGAAAATGCGCTCGAAGCCAGTATCCGTACTGCACCAGACAGACGGCAGATCAAAATCACTGCATACCTGCATGCCGGGCGGCTGCTTCTGATCGAAGTGGAGAATGCCTATGACGGCGAAATCAGGGAGAAGGACGGTGTTTTTCAATCCTCCAAACGAAAGGGAAACGGCGTCGGCATCCAGTCTATCCAACATATTGCAGAAAAAAGCGGCGGTGCAAGTACGTTTACCTATCAGAATGGTGCTTTTTCCGCTAAAGTTATGCTCTGTGGATAAATGCACATTTCTGCCGGCCGGATCGCTATGATGCATGCAGACACTGCGTGGTACACACGGAAGAAAAGGAAGATGCCATTCAACAGCTGATCAGGTGCTCCTGCTACACCGTGTAGCGCATTGATGTGGAGCATCGCGTGGAGACTTGGCAGGATAAGCTCTTTGTGCTGATGAGTGTGGCAGAGGGAGAAGGTACCCTGAACGGAACCCGCCTGAGCCGCTTATTTTTCATCAATCCGTTCGAATTAAAAACATTCAGCGTATCCACATCCGGGCAGGCAAAGATAGCGGTTCCCTTCGGATTTCCGGGGATTTCTCCACCGTACCGGAGAATGTCTACATAAGGGAATGCCACATGCATTGCCATGGGGCATAAGTTACCGCGTTCTGTGTCAAAATCGTAAGAATCGCCGATTTTATGTCCCCTGTGGCAGCCTTTTGTTCCTTTTTGGTCAATTAATGTAATCTGAATTCTGGGTCTGCTCATTCGTCCAATACCTCCAGACAGGTTTCTAAGGGAATTCCCTTGAATTTATCTGCATTCTCGCTGCAGAAATCCGTGATCATCTGCGTCTGTTCTTTGGATACGATAAAACCGGTGGAGATGGCATCAAACTGAAAATCAAGGGCTTTCCATACACCCAAAGTGTTCTTCATATACTGTGTGGTATCCAGAATGTCGAATTTTCCATAATCCAAAGTATTGGATACGATTGCTGTGGGGAGATTGTAAGTCTCGTATTTCAGATAGGACAAGTTTTCTCCTGTGCTCTCTGTAGTTTGCCGGACTTGCATTTTTTGATGAGGACACGCTCCCCGAAAATCTTGCGGTGGAAAAATGCACCAGGGAACAGATACTGATGTGCTTTGAGGCACTGCGGAATCCGAATGCGCCGACCGCGTTTGACTAAAGTGTATTAAGCTGTTTTGCTTATGCGATAAAATCATCAAGATTCAATGAAAAGAGGAATTGATTTCTCAACCCCTCATAGTGTATAATCTACTTAGAAAGGTGGTCGGAAGTGAAAATTCCGATTTGCCCTCAGTTAAATGTTAGAAAAGAAATAGCATTCACTTTGGTCGGTGGGATGCTATTTCTTTTTGTTATTATCGTCACCATGTCTGTCGATGTATGATAGAGCTGCAAAGACAACTAACAACAGAGTAAGTACTTCCATTGTATTCATGGGCATCCCCTCCTTTGTATTACTAGAGGGCATCTAACAATCGGAAAATCGCATCCGCTTTCGTTTCGATTACACAATAACATTATAACATAAATCGAACAAATGTTCAACTCGAAATATGGTGTCTTTCGGTGCAGTCTATCGATTCACTATGAAGTGATTGATACCGCCTTGTCTATGGTATATACTATGAATATACCGTATGCAAGGAGGCTTTTTTTATGATAATCTATGATTTATCATAGATTATCATAAAAAGACATTGATTAAAAAATAGACAGTAAAAGAGTGAGTTATATTATGGATACCATCAGAGGAAAATTTTTCAAACAGCATTTATTATCGGATCAATTTCTGGATCTGATTGAGAAAAACAAGCGCCCCATGGATGAACTGATGTCGTATTATCAGTGCGCCATCATGGAGGTGGAGACGAAATTCAAAGTATTGAATCAGGAGTATTCCCTGGAATACGATCGGAATCCCATCGAAGGGATCAAGACCAGAGTCAAATCGTATGACAGTATTCTGCGTAAGATCCGCCGGAAAAATATTCCCATGACGCTGGAAGGCATTGAGGAGAATATCCGTGACATCGCCGGTGTCCGGGTCATCTGTTCGTTTCCGGATGATATTTATGAATTGGCGGAGAGCTTTTTGCGCCAGGATGACATTACCCTGATCGAGCGCAAGGATTATATAAAGAATCCTAAGGAGAGCGGTTACCGCAGCCTCCATCTGATCGTGCAGGTGCCGATCTTTTTACAGAATACGAAGAAGCTGGTCTATGTGGAGGTACAGTTCCGTACGATAGCCATGGATTTCTGGGCGAGCCTGGAGCACAAGCTGCAGTATAAGAAAAACATTCCGGAGAGTCAGGCAAAGTTCCTGAAGGACGAGCTGTATGACTGTGCGCAGCAGAGTGCGGCACTGGATAAGCGGATGCAGAATATCCGGAATGTCATTGCGGAGAGTGAGACTAAGGAAGAGGAAAAACAGGATTTCCTGCCTATCTTTTTGCGGGAAAACAAAGGGTAATTACGCAGCCTGAAGGTATGTAGATGATGGAAAGGCGAGAAGAATTGTATGAAGATCAGAGATATTTTGAATAAAGATACCGCAACGATCTCTTTTGAGGTATTTCCTCCGAAGAAGAGCACGGATTTCGGAAATGTGGAGGCAGCAGCACTGGGGATCGCGGCATTGCAGCCTGCTTATATGAGCGTGACTTATGGCGCCGGCGGCAGTACCAAGGGACATACCATTGCTTTGGCAGGAGAGATTCAGAAGCAGCACAATGTGCCTACCGTGGCGCATCTGACCTGTGTCTGTGCTGACAGGGGCAGCATCGGTACCGCTCTTACAGAAATGCAGGCAGCAGGGATCGAGAATATTTTAGCTCTGAGAGGAGATATTCCCAAGGATTTCGACGGAGAAGTATTTACGGATTTTACGCACGCCTCCGATCTGGTGCGTTTTATTAAGAAAAACGGAGATTTCTGCGTAGGAGGTGCCTGCTACCCGGAGGTGCATCCCGATTCTGCTAACAAAAATGCGGATATTCAGGGGTTGAAGGCGAAGGTGGATGCCGGTTGCGAATACCTGACGACCCAGATGTTCTTCGACAACAATATCTTCTTCAACTTTATGTACCGTGTGCGGGAGGCAGGGATTACCGTGCCCATCGTTCCCGGCATCATGCCCATCACCCGCGGTGTACAGGTGAAGAATGCCGTAAAACTGTCCGGCTGTAATGTGCCGGAGCGCTTTAAGAATATCGTAGACCGCTTCGGAGACAATCCGGAAGCCATGAAACAGGCGGGCATCGTCTATGCCACCGATCAGATCATTGATCTGCTGGCCAACGGCGTAAAACATATCCATGTCTATTCGATGAATAAACCGGATGTGGCGGCCGGGATCCAGAGGAATCTGTCGGAGATTCTGAAGGCCTGAGATAATGAACGCAAGTGAGTCAATACATTGACAGATGAAAAAGATGTACTATTATCTAAAGCAGAGAATAGTACATCTTTTTATGTAGTGCTGAGGAAAGAAGCAGAATTGATGGGTGACGTGAGAAGGGCAGGATTTGTCAATGTGGCAAAATGTGTGGAAGAAGGAGCAGGAGAAGATGAAACAGATATCTGAGGCAGTGAAAAAGGATCAGATCCTGTATTATTTCAAAACCCAGTGGCCGGTGCTGCTGGCAGTCACGTTCTCCGGACTGATCTATAACCTCGGACTGCTGGCAGGACCGTGGTTCGAGGGTCGGATGACGGGATGTCTGGTGGACATTCTGGGTGGGAAAGCAGGATACCAAGATATGCTGGTGCTGGTGACCGCGTATGTGATGTCTATTGCCATCGTGCAGATCTCCCGTTATATCAAACGTTTTTATGTCAGACGTTTTGCCAATAATGTAAATCGTGACATGAAAGAAATCCTGTACCGCAGCCTGGTGCACAGAAGCCGTGCCGAACTGGAAGAAGAGGGTGCTGGAAATGTCATGACCAAGGCAATCCTGGATGTGGATGACTGCGCGGAGGGGATGAGGAAATTTACCACAGAGATCTTCGATACCGGTGTGGCACTGGCAGCATATGTGGGAATGTTGTTATTCTATGACTGGCGGCTGGCAATCTTAGGTATGCTGTTTTTACCGGTATCTTATGTGTTGGCGGAGAAGATGAAGCGTAACGTGCAACGCACCGGAGCTGCTTATAAGGAAAAGTCCGGAGATTTAAGTGCCGCAACACTGGACAGAGCCACTAACGCTATCACTTACCGTGTCTATGGCAGAGAAAAAGAGCGCAGGCAGGCCTATGAAGCGAACCTTACCGATTATGAGACATCTGCTGTGAAGGCCAATATCTGGAGTACTGCGTTCCCCCCGCTGTACCGGATCATCTCCATGACAGGCGTACTGTTTATCCTGTATTTCGGCAGCAGAAATGTGCTGGGAACCGGCTGGAAAATATGGGATGTGGCAGCCTTTACCACGTTTTTATCCTGTTTTTTGAAGTTAGCCGTGAAATCTTCTCATGCCGCGAAGCTATTCAATGCAGTACATAAAGCCCAAGTCTCCTGGAAACGAATCAAGCCACTGATGAAGGAAACCACTTATGAGGACGATAGCCTGGTACAGGAGCCGGGAACGCTGGAAGTATCGGATGTAAGCTTCGCTTATCCCGGCGGAGAGAAGATCTATGAGGACTTCAATCTGTCAGCCACTCCGGGACAGATCATTGGTGTCACCGGCGCAGTGGCGTGTGGTAAATCCACATTGGGAAAGACTTTCCTCTGTGAATACCCTTACGAAGGAAGGATCTGTTTCCACGGCAAAGAATTATCCGGGATGACCAAAGCAGAGCAAAACGGCATGGTGGGATATTTAGGACATGATCCGGAGCTGTTCAATGATAGTGTCCGTAACAATATACTGCTGGGCGATGATGACGATCCGGAGAAGTATCTGAAGGCAGTCTGTTTCGACGGTGAGGTGGCAGAGATGGAAGAGGATATGGACACCATTGTGGGAAATGGTGGCGTCCGACTCTCCGGTGGTCAGGCACAGCGGCTGGCATTGGCGAGAACCCTGTGCCATAAGCGTCCGGTCCTGATCCTGGACGATCCTTTTTCCGCACTGGATCGCAAGACGGAGGAAGAGGTTTTTGCCAATCTACGGAAGTTTACAGCGGACAGTATCGTGATCCTACTGTCCCATAGGCTGTATCTGTTCCCTGAAATGGATCAGGTGATGTGGATGGAGGATGGAAAAGTGACCGCAGGAACCCACGAACAGATCCTTGAAAAGTTCCCGGAGTATGCGAGACTGTATGAAGCACAGGCGGATGGCGCTGATGCACACAGTACGCAGGAGGGAGGTCCGGATCATGCAGAAAAATAAACAGATGCAGAAAAATAAGAGACAGAATGTGAAAAATGTCCGCAGCGTGATCCGGCAGACTGTGACAGGCTATGCAGGGTTGTCACTGGGAATCGTGCTGGCAGTCGCAGGTGCCATTGTAACCGCGCTTTTGCCGCCCTGGATCCTGGGAAGTATCGTGGATACAATCACCGCAGGAAACGTAGTTCCGGTTGCACTGGTGATACTCTATTTTGCCTTTACGGTGCTCACCGGACTGACAGAGAGTATCAGAGAGGGACTGTTAACGGTTTTCGGTCAGAAGATCACTCATGCACTGCGGAGCAGCATGATGGAGAAATACACGAACCTGACGGCAGGGGAACTGACGAAGCAGGAGCCCGGTACTATCGTATCCCGGTTCGTAGGAGATGTGGATACGGTGGAGAACCTGTTTACCTCCGGAATCATCAGCATGTTCGCCGATGCCTGTAAGATTATAAGTATCCTGGTGGTGATCTGGTTAAAAAACAGAGGACTGGCGATCGTACTTTTGATCCTGCTACCATTTCTGTATTGGTTCACCCGGACGGTGCAGAAAAACATGCTGAAAGCCCAGATCGAGAACCGTCGTGCTGTGGGCAGAGCCTCCGGACATGTGCCGGAGACGCTGCACAATATCCGCACCATTCATACGCTGGGAAAAGAGCGCTATATGGAGGAACGGTATGATGAATATATTGCGGAGAGTTATCGCGCGGTAGATCGCACGAATTTCTATGATGCTATTTATTCCCCGGTGATCCTGATCCTGAATGCTATCGTGGTGGCGGTTGTGATGCTGTTTTCTGCCTCCGGTAATGCAAAGGTGCTGACACTGTTCGGCATGTCTGCAGGTACAGCGGTAGCGGTAATTAACTATATCTCCCAGATCTTTACCCCAGTGGAGAGTCTGGGAATGGAGATTCAGACCATACAGTCCGCCATTGCGGGCGTGCACCGGATCAATGAATTCTATGCGCTGGAGGAATTGCCGGAGAGAGTACGGAATTTGGAGACTCCGGTGGTCACAGAGGAAGAGACGCCGTTTGTGGAACTGCAAAACGTGACCTTTGCTTATGAGGATGACAGCCGTAAAATCCTGCATCACTTAAGCTTCAAAGTGTATCCCGGAGAACAGGTGACACTGTCCGGAAGAACCGGAGCAGGGAAGAGTACGGTCTTCAAACTGTTGTTGGGACTTTATCAGCCGGGAGAGGGTAAAGTGCTGATTCAGGGAAGAGATGCTTTTCAGATTCCGGAAAATGAAAAGCGCAGCCTGTACGGCTATGTGGAGCAGACTTTTCACAGGGTACCCGGTACCGTGAAGGATCAGATCACGCTGTATGACGATTCTTTTACTATGGAAGAGGTACGGGAGGCTGCAAGAATTGCGGGACTGGATGCAACGATAGAACAGCTGGAAAAAGGCTATGACACGCTCTGTACTTCGGAGATCTTCTCGCAGGGGCAGTGGCAGCTGCTTTCCATCGCGCGCGCCATTGCAGCCGGGCCGCAAATCTTGCTGCTGGATGAAATTACCGCAAACCTGGACGCCGGAACAGAACAGACTGTTCTGGATGCTTTGCAGTGCGCCGGTCAGAACCGCACCGTGGTTTCCATCAGCCACCGGCTGTACAACCGCACCGGCGGGCGAAGCATTGAGATCTGACACTGACCACTTTAAGCACCGAAAAAGAGCAATTTTTGACCCTTTACAGCGGGCGGCGGCTGTACTAAAATAATCCCTGCTTTGGGGGTGTGGCTTGGAAATTGAGAATTCAGGTTCCCGGCACCTCCTGGGGAGGAAAGTACCATGGCAAAAGACTTAAGGCAAGCCGTTCCCGGTGCTGCTGCAGTTCACCATGCAAGGGCAGTGAGAAATCTGCTGGACAGCTCCGGTGTTCGATACATTTATCTTCCACCATATAGTCCTGATCTGAATCCTATTGAAAAGCTCCGGTCGAAGGTGAAGTCTTTCCTTCGTAAATTCAAGGCGAGGACGCTGGATGCTCTTCCAAATGCGATTCAGAATGCTTTCCACGCTGTTACTGTCTCTGATTGTTCCGGCTGGTTCCGCTTCTGCGGATATGCGCTTTTATTTTGAAAATTGCTATAAACAGAGCCTGACGGCAGCGCTGTAACCCAAAAAGGAGAACCGCCATAGATATGAACCGTTTGCGGACAAACTGGATCTGGCTGCCAAATTGGATACCGGAAGATGACAGCGATGCCCGCATTGTATATTTCCGCAAGGAAATGATGGTGGACGACGCATTGCCCGCCAAAAAAGAAATCAAGATCACCGCGGATTCCCGCTATAAGCTGTATATAAACGGGAAGTTTGTTCAGGAGGGGCCACAGAAGCCCCTGGATCAGAAAGAATGGTTTGTTGATACTGCCAACGCTGCGCCCTACCTTGTGCCGGGGGCAAACGTTGTGACGGTTGAGGTGCTGCGCTTTGCGGCAAGCCAGAATGATTCCCTGTACCGCACCAATACCCCCTGCCTGTACATTGAGGACTGCACGGCTGATAACCCTTCCTTTGCCGGGAAAAAACGGCTGGAAATGCACCATAAACCGTGAAATTGCCATTATAGGGGAAGCGGGCCGCCCTGCGCCGATCCACGCGCAGGAAAATGTCTATGCCACAGAATTTTTTGCGGGGTAGAAACTGCCCGGATGCAGCACCTAAGCTGATTTTTAACATTGCAATGGCAGATGCCATCAGCGCAGATGACCGTTTGGCACGGCAGGCAATGGAAGCATTCCGCTGCTCCCAGCGGCCAGATGGCTTAATCAACGCAGATGCCCCACCGTCAAGAGTAATGTGATCCCGGCTTTTTCCATTTATTATTTGCTGATGGTCCACGACCATATGATGTATCTTGGCGATAAAGCGCTTGTTAAGCGCCATCTGCCAGCCATTGACGGTATCCATGGATTTTTTGACAGGAATCTTTCGGAACAGGGCCTTGTGGGGAAAAGTGGCGGCCCGATCATGCGTCACCGCTATTGGTCGTTTATTGACTGGGCTGGTGTGTGGGATTCCGGTGTACCGGCTGCAACCGGAAAGGGCAGCAGTTCGGTTACAATGGAAAGCCTACTTTACCTGTATGGCCTGCAAAAAGCTGCTGAGCTGGCTGAATTTGCAGGCAGAACCGATACCGCTGCGGAGTACCGGCAGCGGGGCAGGAGCACTTTCGGATGCAATCCGTACCCATTGCTTTGGGCAGTATCAGGGCACAACACTGATTCAGGATGGGCCCGGCATTGAAGAATATTCGGTACACTGCCAGGTATTTGCCGTTCTGACTGGTATTGTTGAACCGGCAGAGGGAAAGCAGATGCTGGAAGCCGTTGTGGGGAAGCCGGAAGTTCCGCAGGCTTCTGTTGCGTTCATTTTCACCTGTTCCGCGCGCTGGAACGCTGCGGCTGGTACGAAAAGACAGATGACCTGTGGGAAATATGGCGCCAGATGGTAGAGAATCACCTGACGACCTGCGTGGAGAACGACACAGATACCAGTTCGGACTGCCATGCGTGGGGGGGCATTGCTCTGTTATGAACTGCCTGCAGTGATCCTTGGCGTTCGCCCAGCGGCTCCCGGCTTCCAAAAAGTGCGCATCGAACCCCAGGTGGGTACGCTCCGTGAAGCAAGCGGCGATGTCATCACGCCGCGCGGCTTGATCCATGTGGAGTGGAAGAGAGATGAAGAGAATGCTTTGCACCTGCACTGACGCGGCAGCGCCCTGCCTTCCCCCGGGGGTAGGCGTGAAGCGCCATAGGATCTCATCACTTGCCAGTGGCAAGTGACTCCGCAATTCCAGATGACCCGCCGTCAGGGGGTCGAATGAGGAACGGCGATATTTGGCAGATTGGCAGGTAGATTGATTCAGACGCAACATGT
>ENA-OOWZ01000913-OOWZ01000913.1-human-gut-metagenome-genome-assembly--contig:-NODE-913-length-15083-cov-3.413961_pt1 | contig 15083 bp, 8 predicted proteins | sample MGYA00241580_ERZ501329 | MGnify/ENA primary metagenome ERZ501329 (study PRJEB25962, sample SAMEA2042923) | human gut metagenome | biome: human gut; feature: human-associated habitat; material: faeces... | reverse complement strand
AGTGCCGCAAGCCACTGCGTCACCTTCCGCACCATCGGCTTTCCAATCCGCCCCATCAGCTCCGCCAATGCCGGGCCATCCACCGACAGCACATTCGTGCCCTGCACATCCTCCGGCGCATACTTCACCGTGCCCTCCACCACCTGAATCACCTTGACCGTCAGCGTCATCATCGTGGCGCTATGGTCAGGCTGAATCCGGCGGATGGTGATAGTATCGCCCTGCGCCTCGCCCTCAAAGGCAAGGTGGATGCCGTCGTCGCCCGTCATCATGCCATCCGCGTCGATTTGCGCGTAGAACGGCAGCGTGACGGGATAGCTTACAGGCAGCGAGAACGAAACCTGCGCATTCAGCACGTCCGATTGCAGGGAGAGCGCACCTGTGAAGAGCAGCGCATCCCGGCGAAGCGTCGCGGAAAAGTCCACCAAATCAGGCAAATGCAGCGAAACAACCTGCGTGCCGTCCGCCTCCGCGTACGAAAAGACGGTTTCCTCGCCGTTTTGCCAGCTGACGCCGTTTTCAGTGTGTTCGATGCTCAAGCCATCCGGGAAGTTCGCTTCGACGTACTCCGGCAAGGTTGCCAGCGCGTCAAAAATATTCGCATCCGTGCCGCTTTCCAAGCCGAACGCTTCAATATAATAATACAGCGCCCTGTCATCTTCGGACAGGCGGGCGATTTCTTCTGCGCAGGTTATCAGCGCCGTGTTTTCCAGCCGACCATCGTTTTCCTGTGCCGCCAAATCGGCAATCGCCTGCCGGAGACCTGCCCATGCGCTGGTGTGCGCGTAGGGGGACAGCCACAGGAACACCCGCTGCAAAGGCAAGTCGAGGTGATTGTACGCCTTGATGGCAAATTCCAGCCACGCCAGCTGATTGACCATCAGCGTTTCGCCTCCGAGGGTGGTGGACTGAATCCCCCAGTGGCTGTCCAGACCGAAGAAGCGGATGCGGGTCGCGGTTTTTTCCGGCGCATTCGTCAGGCCAAGGTCAATGCGCGCGTCAAAGCTGCCATCCGACGCCACCACGTCGCCCTCCACCGTCAGCAGGCGGAAGAGCGATTTCAGCCCCTGCGCCAGCTTTCGCTCCTGTGCGGGGTACTGCACGGGGTCGATGTCCGCGCTCAGGCGGAACGTGACGCGTTCGCCCAGCGCCGTGGACAGCACGAGCACCGCCGCCAGTGCCGCCACTGCCAGCCGCCGCATCAGCCCCATAGCAGCGCCAATGCCGGAACAATCTGCTTTTTCCGGCTGACAACTTTCGGAAGCCACACATGGTGACTGGAGGTGTCCTCATTGAGGTTAAACGCCTGCCGCACCGCGTCGTCGCCGCCAAGGAACACCAACTCCGTGCCGCAGCGCAAGACGTCGGTCAGCATCATGAGGAACATATCATAGCCCTTATTGTCCTTGATTTTCTGCATTTCGGGCAGAATTTCCGGCAGACGCTCCAGCATTCGGTCAGTGTCAAGGCAGGTAATCTGGCAGATGCCGAGGTTGTGCCCCGCGATGTGGAATTCCTTGAAGTCGGTATTCAGCAGCTGTTCGACGGGTTTGTCCGCGCCGCTGCCGGCGGAGAACATCTCGCGGCCGAGCGTCTCCAAATCAATCCCTGCGATTCGCGCCAGACGGTCCGCCATGCGGCGGTCGCGCGGCGTGCACGTCGGAGACTTGAACATGACCGTATCGGACAAGATCGCCGCCGCCATCAGCCCTGCCATCTTCTCAGAGGGCTGCAAGCCGCGTTCTTGGAACATCGTCGCGACAATCGTCGTTGTCGAGCCGACGGGCTCATTGCGCATGAACACCGGCGCGCCCGTCTGAATATCCGCCAGCCGGTGATGGTCGATAATCGCGATAATATCCGCCTGTTCCAGACCGGGGATGGACTGGCTCTTCTCGTTGTGATCAACCAGCACAACGCGCTTGCGCCGCGGCCGCAGCAGGTGATAGCGGCTCAGTGTGCCGACGACCTTCTCGTTCTCGTCCAGCACGGGATAGGAGCGGTAGCGGCTTTGCAGCACCGTCTCGCGCACGTCGTCGATGAAGTCGTTGAGGTGAAACAGCACGACCCCCGTATGCTGGGCAATGCGCTGCACGGGAATTGCCTGATAAATCATCCGCGCCGCGCGGTAAGCGTCGCAGGGCGTGGCGATAATGCACGTCTTGCTGGACAGACCGAGGTACTTTTCCGACAGTGAGCCTTGGCAGATAATGACGCACGATGCGCCGATTTCCAGCGCCTTGTCCACCACGTCCTTCTGCTGCCCGCAGATGACGACGCAGCCGCTGTTGACGCCCTTCAGGCACTCGCCAGGTGTCGGCAGGGCAATCACGACTTCGCCGGAAATGGTGTCGAACGTATCCTCTTCGTTGTTGATGATATGCCCTTCGAGCGCGGACAGAAGGTTGAAGATCGGCACGTCGCGGACTTCGGGCTTCGTGATGCTCTCCATATCCTTTTCGGCAATGCCGCCCGCGGTCAGCATCCCGTAGAGCGTGCCATCCTCATTCGTGACCGGCACCGCAGACAGATTTTCATCCTCGCGCAGCACTGCCCACGCGTGACTGATCGGGACACTTGTGCCGAGCGTTGGCGGACGGTCGTAGTCAATATCGCGCACCTGTGTGCGGACATTGGTGAGCAGTGTCGGCGCCTGAAAGCCGAAGCGGTCGAGCAGGAACTGCGTCTCGTCGTTCGGTGCGCCCTGCATGGCGGCGACATAGGCGTTGTCGCCCAGCGCATTATGCAGCGCCGCAAACGCCATGGCGGACACCACGGAATCGGTATCGGGATTGCGGTGGCCGCAGACATAAATCGGATCCATCTATGTATTCTCCTTTCACGGGGGAAAGCTGTCGTCAAAAGCACTTTCTGCCCTTACCAGTCCAAATCGTCATCTTCCTCGTTGTCATCCACGACACCCGCCCATGCGCTTGGATCGGTGTAGAGGCGCAGGCGGTACTCGTCGTTCAGCGCTTTCTGCGTGTCGATGTTTGCAATACCCAGCGTTTTCAAGCCCTTCTTGCCCTGATACGCCTTCACAGCCTCCACCGTCGCCGCACCATAGACGCCGTCCACCTTGTCCTCCGCCAGATAGCCCAGATACGACAGCTTCTCCTGTAATTCGCGCACCTTCTGCCCACTGTTGCCGCTGCGCATCGTCCAGTCGGCGACGTCATGCACCGTGCCGTATCCCAGAATCCGGTTGTACGTCAAGGCGTACTCCGCGCGCTTAACCGCAACGGGTGTGTTTCCCTCGATGACATGCACGGTGATGTTCCCCATTGCGTCCTGTGAGCAGTATTCCACCATGGCGACGTGGTCGGTATCCGTGCTGCTCGTCCAAGTGAAGAACACCCAGTCGCCGGGCTGCGGGATGTACGTTCCGGTGGTGATGTAGGTGTCGTCGTCCTTCATCCACTGGTATCCCCAGTTCGCCAGATTGCCGTTGCGGGTAACGTACCGTCCCTGCCGGATGAACCAGTCACGCCCAGCGTTCTGCCCGGAATACATGGGGTAGACATTGCGGAGCAGTTCCGTGCCGTGCTGCTGATCCACCTGATCGACACACCAGCACAGGAATTCGGCGCACCACTGCGCGTAGGCATCGCCCGCCCATTCGCCGTACTTGGAGTACCCGTGCGGCCCTTCCTTGTATCCGATTTCGCCGCGCGCCACGTCCAGCAGCCACTGCACATAGTCCGGCACATGCCAGAGCGGTTCAAGCACCGTGTCCTCCGCCTTCGCGCAGGGCAGCAGCAGCCCTGCCGTCAGCAGCAGGGTCAGCATCAGCGACAGCAAGCGTTTCATCGGGTGATTTCTCCTTTCAAGTGGAAGAGGTAACATATTTACATTCGACCTCGAGGGGCGAAATTCCTGCTGCATCGCCGGATTTCCCGCTTTTCCCATCCGATTTCATCAAAAAAGAGGCGATTGCTCGCCCCTTTTGCGTGTGGATTGCCTTATTCCTCGTCATACACCCGGTAAATCAGCATGCACAGCGCGCCGTCGCCGCTGGTGTGCGCTTCGACGCGAATCGGGAAGTCGTAGTCGTTGCGCCAGCGGAGGTTCTGCGTTTTGTTGCCGACCGCCGCGTCCACGCCGTGCGGCAAGTACGGCGCGGCATTCTCGCCATGTGCACGGCGATAGAGGATGTTGATTCCCGGCAGCTGGAGCAGCGCGTTGTACAGCGTCGAGGACACCTGACAGGTGCCGCCGCCGTATGCCTTTGATGCCGTGCCGTCCGACAGCGCGCCGGCAATCAGGTAGCCCTTCCCTTTGTTGTACGGACCCATGATTTTGTTGCCGTCAAAAACATCGCCCGGCTGATACACGCCGGAAATCAATTCACCGCCGCGCGCAATGTTGTGGATGCGGTTATGATTTTTTTCCGTGTCCACCATCGTATAATACGAGGTGTACGCTGCAATCGGGGTATCCTCGCGCAGGGGATTATCCGTCGGGGACACCGGCGTCAAGTCCGTCAGCTGCTCAAGATTGATATAGCCATAGCTGCGCATATAGTTGACAACCGCCCAGCCGTCATACATGCACCAGATGGAAATCGTCGTGCCGGGATTCAGCACCACCCAGCTTTCGTCCTGATCGCTCATGGACTTGCGGACGTAGCAGGTCGCGGCGGTCTTGGCGACATAGGCGTGCTTCTGCGTGCCGTAGGGCGGCGTCGTGGAAGAATCCACCGGCGTGACGCTGAAGATGCGGTGGCGCTTGACATACGCAAGGTTCCCCTGATAGCGCATGATGACCCACGTCGGGTCAATATACAGCACTTCGCCGCGCGCGGAAGCGTCGCCCACGCGGAAAACACGCTCGCTCTCAATATCACGTTCCACATAGCCGCTGGTATACGCGGTCATGCGGGCAGTATAGAGCGCTGGAGAATTGCTGTCAAAATCCGACAGCACTTTATCCGGATACACAGCTCCTACTACCGGAACAACTGCATCCTCGTTAAACTCCGAGTCGTCCACTTCCTCATACAGCTCATCTTCCGCCAGCGCCATCCCGGTCAGCGCAATGCACAGCATCAGCAAAAGGGCCATCAGACGTTTCATCTGTTATCCTCCCCTGTCGAAACAGTTTCCGCTTCTCATTATACCATTCCTTTGGCAGACAGGCAAGGGGGCGGATGCAGAATTTACAAGTTTGGCGTATATTCTGACGCTTTTATGCGATTTTCGGATATTTTCCCTTTCTCCCGTCCTTATTCACCACGCTCCTGATAAACCATCTCAAAGTAGCGGTTGCCTTCCTGCGTGAACGCTTCCACCGTCAAATTCCCCGTCGACAGGCGCTCCACCAATTTCTTTAAATCCGCCGTGAAATAATTTTCCTCCGGCACGACGATATTCCCCGCAACCTGCTTCCACGCGGCAATGTCCTCCGCATCAATCGTGTAGCGGTACTTCTCCGCTTCCGCCTTGCTTGCGCGAAGCTCCGACAGCTGCTCTTTGACTTCCGCCGTCTGCTCCTGCGCTTCCAGCGCGGCGATTTGGCTTTCCATCTCCGCAATCCGCTCCAGCTGATAGGTGTTCACCAGCGGTTCGGTCATGTCCGCGAAGATGCGGTACTGCGTTTCATCGTAGACGTTCTGCGCGCAGTATTCCAGATAGCGGATGGCTTCCTCCTTGTGCTGGGAGTACGGGTTCACCACCAGCACATAGACCGATGCCGGAATCGCGGCGGGCGACGATTCGCCGACCTTCATCGGCATGTGGCAATCCGTCGTGATCGGCATGGAGACGTCCATCTCGTAGAGCGAATACCCGTCCTCATTCTGCGGGAAAGCGTCTTCATCCTCCGGGACGTTCGCCACGATGTAGGTCAGCAGCTCCTGCAATTCGGCGTTGTTCAGCGTGATGCGATTGCCGAGCAGCTGCTGCTCGTTCAGGTAGCGCTCGATACTCATGTTCAGCATATTCAAGCGACTGTAACCGGGGTAGCCGAGGGGTGCCATGCCTTCATCCGCGAAAACGCCCTCATCCGCCAGCTGGGTGATTTGCTGGAACATCTCCAGCAGCGTATTCGCAAAAGTCATGCCGTTCTGCTCCAGCACATCCATTGCCGCGTCAGGCAGATAGGTTTCAACCGTCTCATACCAGCCGATAATTTTGCCGTCATCGGTCGTGAGACCCTTCTGCAAGCCGGGATAGAGGCGGCTGACCTGCTTGGAGAGGATTGCACTGCTGCTCAGGTCGGTGAAGTAGCCCTTGGTTTTCAGCAGCTTCAAACTCACCGTATCAAACGGCGTGATGCAGAGGATATCCACATCGCTGTTTTTCGTGTTGAGGATATCGGCGGTCGTCAGATCATAGACGCTGCGGAAGGTAACGCCGTTCTGCAGCATGTAGTCAGCCGCGTTGTGCGCTTCCGTCTGGCTCAGGACAAGCGTCACGGATGTCTCGGAGACAATACGGCTGCTCATCAGCAGCGTACCGTTGGCGAGCAGTACGTCATCATCCGTCACCAGCAGGATGCTGTCCATTGTCGTCAGCGGCGACGTGATGCACGTCATGGTTTCCAGCGTTTCGCCGCTGTACAGCCCGCGCACATTGTCGTCATACATCAGGGCGTAATAGCGTCCGTTCACATAGCGCAAATCGTCCGCCGTCCAAAGCGGCACAGTCTTCGATGTGTACGTTTCTTTGCCGACTTTGCCCGTCGCGGGGTCAAAGGTGTGCAGCGTCAGCGTGTGCTTGTCGTAATCCCCTTCGGGATTGCAGAGCGTATCACCGCGGAGGAACAGCTTCGTTTCGCTCCACTCTTCATCGGTGAAACTGCCGATTTGCCGCACTTCGCTCGTTTCCAGGTTCTCGTAAATCAGCTGCTGCGGCTTGCCCTCCACACGCAGAGTAAGGTAGATTGCCTTGTCGGACACCAGCAAATCGCCGACACCCGCGTTTTCGTCATCCAATGCTTCGCGCACATCCCAGCGCGACGTCAGTTCCCATGCGTTCTCCGCATTCAGTGTGTACGTCACGAGCAGTTCGTTCCAGTCGTCATCGTACCCGATGCCGGTTAGCGTCAGCTGCCCTTCCGCGTCGCGCCGCAGCACCGGGTGCATCACATTATCCGGCATATCCGCCAGCTTCTCCGCGCTGCCATCCGCCAGCGACACACGGTAGAGTGCCTTGCCGCCCGCAAGCAGCAGCGCATCCCCCTCGCGCAGGGGCGTTGTATCGCCCAGCCACGCCCCTTCCGGCAGCTCACAGCGGAAATGCTCCGCCATTGCCGCGCCGCAGAGCAGCACCAGCATCGCCAAACACGCGCACAAGACTTTCTTCATGATATTGACTCCTTTCGTTCTATCCTGTCTATAAACGAATTCCGCGCCTCCGGAAGCGCTTCACCCATTAGACGCGCGGCAGGCGGAATCGGTTGCGCGAAAATTGCATTTTCCGCAAAAAATCCGGAACACCGATTCGTACTGTCCGAAGGGGCATTATTCGTTGTTGTCCGGATGCTTCATGATGATACTATTTCCAAATGAGAATGCGCCGCGGAAAATAAGTTCAGCATCAGAAGGGCAAGGAAAACGCTCGTCAGTTTCTTCATCATTCGTTGCTCCTTTCTTCTACCAGTTCATTCATGTTTTCGTGCAACAATAGCATCAAAGGTATAACAATTCCCTCCAAAAAACGTGCAAGGGCGGAAGACTTTCCCGTCCTCCGCCCCAATGGTGGTTATGATTTGGATATTATTTTATTCCGCCGCAGCAGGTTCTGCGTCCTCCGGAACAGCTTCCATCAGGAAGTCCATTGTGGTGTCGCCCTGCACAAGTTCAAACAGCAACGTGCCGTCCGTCAGCTTCGCCACGCCGAACATCTGCGTCGTGTTCTTGTCCACCGGCAGCGTCACAGTGAGGATGCCATCCACAAACGTCATCGGAATCGGAATCTCCGCCAGCGCCGTCTGACCAACCAGATTCAGCAGATACAGCTTGCTGTCCTTCACTTCAATGATGCACTCCTGACCCACCATGCTCATCGGCACGCTCATGCCGTTCATGATGACGCTCGTCGCCTGCCACTTGCCTTGCAGTTCTTCTTCCGTCGTCTCCGTGCTGATGGTCAGCTCTTCGTCCTCGGCAGGCGCTTCACGGGTGAAGTCAATCTTCATGCCATCCTGCTCGGTGCTCAGGCCCGTTTCGGTCACGGTCACAAGGCCTTCGCCTTCCGTTCCCTTGTCCATCACGAGGTTGCCGTCCTCATTCTTTTCCCAGACGCCTTCCTCCGAATCCATGCCCGCAATGTCCATCTTGTAGGTACCGTCAGCGTTGATGGTCAGCGTCACCTGAATGCCAAGCAGCTCGCCATACCATTCGCCGGTCACATCCGCCGTTTCCGCGAACGCACCCACCATCATCGTCAGCGCCAGCAACAGCGCCAGAACCAAGGAAGTCAACCGTTTCATGTGCCTTTTCTCCTTATTTGGGGATTTTCCCCGTGTATTTTGCGGCATGTTTTTTCTCTCGAACGCCGCTCTCGATTGCGTTTATTTTATCATTGTTTCCGTGATATGTCAATGGAGGGGAGGAATTTTACAACTGCTGTGATTAAAAAGGGATTGAAACGATGTTATCCACCGCTTTTGCACATGGTTATCCACAAGGTTATGCACTTTCTGTGGATAAGCCGTGCGAAAAATCCCCCTCCACGTCTCCGCATGAGACAGGAAGGGGGGAATGCTGTGAAATTACTTGTCGAACCCCTTGACCTCGTAGTCGTTTTCTTCGACAACCGCTTTGAGCAGGGGCTTCAAGGCGTTTTCATCCGCATCGGCTTTCAGCGTCACGACCGCCGTACCCGCTTCGTGGCTTGCCGCCGCGCTCTGCACGCCATCCACCGCTTCCAGCGCCGCCTTCACGCGTGCCTCGCAGTGGGCACACATCATGCCATCAATGCGCATCGTCAGCACCTTTGCGCCGGGCTGGGCGGCTATGTTGGGCAGCGTCACCGGGTGCAGGGCACGGTCATGCCGGCCGTCGCGCAGGCGGAAGAGGTTCAGCCGCAGCGCGTTCGACACCACGCAGAAGCTGGACAGGCTCATCGCGGCCGCGCCGTACATCGGGTTCAGCGTCAGCCCCAGCCCGACGAACACGCCCGCCGCCAGCGGAATGCCGATGACATTGTAGCAGAACGCCCAGAACAGGTTCTCGTGGATGTTGCGCAGCGTCGCACGGGAGAGGCGAATCGCCGCGGGGACGTCGGAGAGTCGGCTGTTCATCAGCACCACGTCCGCCGCATCCATGGCAATGTCCGTCCCTGCGCCGATGGCAATGCCCACATCCGCGCAGGTGAGCGCCGGAGCGTCGTTGATGCCGTCGCCGACCATCGCGACGCGCCCGACCTTCTGCAAGCGGCGCACGACGTCCGCCTTGCCGTCCGGCAGAACGCCCGCGACCACTTGGTCAACGCCTGCCGCCTGCCCGACCGCCTGTGCCGTGCGCGGATTGTCGCCCGTAATCATCACGACGCGGATGCCCATTTTGCGCAGTTCCGCGACCGCTTCGGGGCTGTCGTCCTTCACCGTGTCCGCGACCGCCATCATGCCCAGAATCGCGCCGTCGCGGCTGAACAGCAGGGGCGTTTTGCCCTCGCCGGAGAGCTTTTCCGCCGCCGCAAGCAGGGTTTCCGGCACCTTGCACTGCCCCTGCATGTACTTCACGCTGCCGCCAAGGAGCACCGCACCATCGCGTTTCGCCGTCAGACCGTTGCCGGGCAGCGCAGCGAAATCCGACACATTCTGTGCCTTTCTCCCCTGCTCTGCCGCATACTGCACAACCGCTTTCGCCAGCGGATGCTCCGAGGGTGTTTCCAGCGACAGCGCCACATCCAGCAATTCGTTTTCGCCAATGCCGTCCGCCGGAAGCACATCCGTCACGCGCATCTGACCGGTCGTAATCGTGCCGGTTTTGTCCAGCGCGACAATCTGCACCTTGCCGGTCTCCTCCAGCGAAGCCGCCGTCTTAAACAGGATGCCATTCTTTGCGCCCACGCCGTTGCCGACCATAATCGCGACGGGTGTCGCCAGCCCCAGCGCGCATGGGCAGCTGATGACCAGCACCGCAATCGCGCGGGACAGCGCATCCCCGAACGGCGCGCCAAGCAGCAGCCAGACAATCATCGTCACCACGGCGATGGAAATCACAACCGGGACGAACACGCCGGACACCTTGTCCGCAACCTTGGCAATCGGCGCTTTCGTCGCCGCCGCGTCGGACACCATGCGAATAATCTGGCTCAGCGTCGTATCCTCGCCCACGCGGGTCGCCTCACAGCGCAGGAAGCCGGACTGATTGACCGTCGCCGCCGACACATTGTCGCCCGCTGCCTTATCCACCGGGAGGCTCTCGCCCGTCAGCGCCGATTCGTTGACCGCGCTCGTGCCGTCCAGCACGCGCCCGTCCACCGGAATGCTTTCGCCCGGACGCACGATGAACACATCGCCCTTTCGCACCTGCTCAATCGGCAGGGAGACTTCCTGCCCGCCGCGGAGGACGTTCGCCGTCTTGGGTGCGAGCTTCATCAGGGATTTCAGCGCGTCGGTCGTCTTGCCCTTGCTGCGCGCCTCAAGCATCTTCCCCACCGTGATAAGCGTCAAAATCATCGCGGCGGACTCAAAATAAAATTCGTGCATGTAACCCATGACGGCATCCATATTCCCGTGCAGCTGCGCGTCGGTCATGGCAAAGAGCGCGTAAGTGCTGTACAGGAAGGACGCCGTTGCGCCAAGCGCGACGAGCGTGTCCATATTCGGGCTGCGGTGCCACAGCGCCTTGAAGCCGCTGATAAAGAACTTCTGGTTGATGACCATGATGATGATGGTCAGGAGCATCTGCGTCAGCCCCATGGCGACGTGGTTGCCGTCGAACCACGCGGGCAGCGGCCAGTTCCACATCATGTGTCCCATGGAGAAGTACATCAGCACCATCAGGAAACCCAGCGACCAGCACAGGCGGCGTTTGAGCTTCGGGGTTTCGTGGTCTTCGAGGGCTTCCTCTGCGGCGGATGCGCTCTGCTTGCTTTCCGTGCCCTTGACGCTCGCGCCGTAGCCCGCGTCCTGCACTGCGCGGATAATTTCGCCGTCCGCCGCCGTCCCTTCGACGCCCATGGCGTTCGTCAGCAGGCTGACGGAGACGCTCGTCACGCCCGGCACGGCGCTGACCGCCTTCTCCACCCGCGCCGCGCACGCCGCGCAGGACATGCCGGTGACACAATATTGCTTCATTACATATATCACTCCTTTGGTTCTATCACTTCATCAGCTTTTGCAGCGTCTGCACCAGCTCGTCGATGGCTTCATCATGCCCGGCGCGGATGTCGTCCGCCACGCAGCTGCGGATATGGCTGGCAAGCAGCTCCTTGGTGAACGCGTTGAGGGCGGCGGACGTTGCGGCGACCTGCGTGAGAATATCCGGGCAGTACGCGCTGTTCTCCACCATGCCGCGGATGCCGCGCACCTGCCCCTCGATGCGGTTCAGGCGGTTGATGAGGGCTTTCATTTCCTCCGGCGTTCGCTCTTTATGCTTATGGCAGGCTTCACACTGATGATTGCAGCAATCCATGGACTGATTCCTCCTGTGATAAGATACCCTCGTGGGGTATGTCGATTATATACCCCATGAGGGTATTTGTCAATATGCTTTTTCTACAAAATTGTGCTTTTGCACTGGGGTTCGCCTCTGTGTAGGCGACAAGTGGGCGATGAAAACAGACGAGGTCTGTGTTCTCTCCCTTGACATATTGGCGTAGGATTTTCCCCTTTCCGCGCAAATTGTTCGGATGAATCCGAATTTACAGTATATGCCATATTTTCGGAAACCGGATGGATTTTCCACAAGTTTTAGTTCTGTTTTCATCATTATTTGATGATTTCATAGAATTCCTGTACCGCATGATTTTTCCCGCTTTTTCGAGCTTTTCACAGACGAAGAATATCGAATTTGGAAGTACATTGAAAAAACATTGACATGACCCGATTTCTGTGCTACAATTTTGGTGGAACGAAACGAAAGGATGGAGCTTGTTACCATGAATGCTGTATTGGCACTACTGGTTCTGATTGCGCTGCTGATTAGCCTGCTGGTACGACTTATGATTACGAAGCCGTCTCTCCGCGCTGAAAGTTACGCACTGCCTTGCCAGTATTGCCAAACCTGCTGATGGACTTTCCTGAACCCTGCAAAGGCGCATGGGATTTCCGCATCATGGATGGACAAGTTCTTGCAAAGCCTGCTGCCAAACTTCTCGGCGGCAGGCTTTTCTATATACCTGAATCAATCTTATGCGGCAATGAAGCCGTTCAAACAGCGAAGGAGGTTCTTTCATGCAGTGTACCGGCGCAAAGATTCTGATGGAATGCCTTGTCGAACAGGGTGTCGATACCATTTTCGGCTACCCCGGCGGCACGATTCTGAATGTATACGACGAGCTGTACAACTATGAGGGTGACGGGCGCATCAAGCACATTCTGACCGCGCACGAGCAGGGCGCGTGTCACGCGGCGGACGGCTATGCGCGTTCGACTGGGCGCGTCGGCGTATGCTTCGCCACATCCGGCCCCGGCTGCACCAACCTTGTCACCGGCATTGCCACGGCGTATATGGATTCCTCGCCGATTGTCTGCATCACCTGCAACGTCGGCACGTCCCTGCTGGGCAAGGATTCCTTCCAAGAGGTGGACATCACCGGCATCACGATGCCGATTACGAAGTGCAACTATCTGGTGCGCTCGGTGGATGAGCTGGCGGACGTGGTGCGCGAAGCCTTCGCCATTGCCCGCAGCGGCCGCCCCGGCCCGGTGCTGATTGACATTCCGAAGAACGTGACGGCGGAGAAGGCGGATTACGAGCCGCTGCCCCGCTCGGCGCACGGCACGTCCGGACGTTTGGGCAAGCTGATGAAGCGTTCAAGCCAAAATTTCAAGGCGCCCGAACCCGACCACCGCGACATCGACAAGTTAGTCGAAATGATTGCCGCATCGAAGAAGCCGCTGCTCATCTGCGGCGGCGGCGTTGTCCGCGCGCGGGCGCACCACGAATTCGAGGCGCTTGCAAACCGCATCGACTCCCCTGTTGCCATCACGGTCATGGGCGCGGGCGGCTTCCGCGGGCGCAATCCGCTGACGACAGGCATGATCGGTATGCACGGCTCACAAGCATCGAACATGGCGGTGGATGCATGCGACCTGCTGATTGCCGTCGGCTGCCGCTTCTCCGACCGTGTGGCGCTCAAACCCGCCACCTTCGCCCAGAACGCGAAAATCGTCCAAATTGACATTGACCGCAGCGAAATCAACAAGAACGTGCAGACCGACCACCACATCATCGGCGATGCGCGGCGCGTACTGGAACTGCTGCTGGAGCGCGTGCCGAGCATGAAGCACGACGACTGGAAGCAGTACGTTTTCTCCTTCAAAACGGAGACGGAGTACGACGAGGCGGACGACCACCTCACCCCCAGCCAGGTGCTTTTCTCCCTCGCCAAGCTCACGCCGCAGGATACCATCGTCTCTACCGACGTCGGTCAGCATCAGATGTGGGCGATTCAGCACTTCCACTTCGATTATCCGGGTCAGCTGCTCACCTCCGGCGGCTTTGGCACCATGGGCTTCGGCTTGGGCGCTGCCATCGGCGCGCAGGTTTCTCACCCGGACAAGGTCGTCCTGCACATCACCGGCGACGGCGGCTTCCGCATGAACTGCAACGAGCTGGCAACCGAGCAGTATTACAATCTGCCGATTATCAACATCGTATTCAACAACGGCACGCTGGGCATGGTTCGCCAGTGGCAGACGCTGATTTATGACAAGCACTACGAAGCCACAACGCTTGACCGTGCGCCTGATTTCGTCAAGTTGGCGGAAGCCTACGGGCTCTCCGGTCGGCGCGTGCGCAACCAGCAAGAACTGGAGGAAGCCATTCAGGAAGCACTCCAGTGCGGTCACGGCTACATCATCGACTGCATGATCGACATCGACGAGAAGGTTCGCCCGATGGTCGGCGGCGGCAGTCACATCACCGAATTTATGCTCAACTGACGAAAGGAGGCAGCCCCATGAACACCCCGACACGCAAAACCCTCGCCGTTCTGGTGGATAACGAGGCGGGCGTCCTTTCCCGCGTAGTGCGCCTTTTCTCCGGCAAGGGCTACAACATCGAGTCCCTCGCCGTCGGCACGACCGACGATCCCGCCATCTCCCGCATCACCATCGAAATCCTCGCCAGCGAAGAGCAGACGCACCTCATTTCTTCCCAGCTGCGGAAGCTGATTTGCGTTCACTCCGTCAAGACGCTCAACGCCGAACACGCAATCCGCCGTGAACTGGTGCTGATTAAGGTCAGCGCCGCCACGAGCGAAACGCGCAACGAAGTGATTCAGATTGCCAACATCTTCCGTGCCTCCATCATCGACGTCTCCGTGGCGTCGCTGACCCTTGCTGTCATTGGCGATGAGAGCAAGGCTGAAGCCATCCAGAATCTCCTTCGGGAGTTTGGAATCCTCGAACTGGTGCGCACCGGCATGGTCGCACTGGAACGCGGGCAATTCACCATTGACGAACAGACCAAAGTAAAAGGAGAATACGACTATGGCAAAAATGTACTATGAGAAAGACTGCGACATCAACTACCTCAACGGCAAGAAGATCGCCATCATCGGCTATGGCAGCCAGGGACATGCTCACGCATTGAATGCGAAAGAATCAGGATGTAACGTTATTATCGGTCTTTACAAAGGCAGTAAGTCATGGGCAAAGGCTGAGAAACAGGGCTTTGAAGTATATACAGCAGCAGAAGCTGCAAAGAAAGCTGATATCATCATGATCCTTATCAACGATGAACTTCAGGCTGATATGTATAAGAAAGACATCGAACCAAACCTTGAGGAAGGTAACATGCTGATGTTCGCACACGGATTCAACATCCACTTCGGATGCATCACACCTCCGGCATACGTAGATGTAACAATGATCGCTCCAAAAGCACCAGGACATACAGTAAGAAGCGAATATCAGGCAGGAAAAGGAACACCTTGCTTAGTAGCAGTAGAGCAGGATGCAAC
>ENA-OOWZ01000910-OOWZ01000910.1-human-gut-metagenome-genome-assembly--contig:-NODE-910-length-15099-cov-2.263826_pt1 | contig 15099 bp, 15 predicted proteins | sample MGYA00241580_ERZ501329 | MGnify/ENA primary metagenome ERZ501329 (study PRJEB25962, sample SAMEA2042923) | human gut metagenome | biome: human gut; feature: human-associated habitat; material: faeces... | reverse complement strand
GTTTTTTATTAGATAAATCATAAGCAATTTTTTCTTTAAATATTTTGCCTGATGGTGTCATCATAATTACTAGAGTGTCTTCTTTTTTTAGAGCGTCAATAGCTCTGAAGATGGGGTCGCACATAAGGACCATACCACCACCGCCGCCATATGGATAATCGTCTACTTGATTATTACTATAGACAGTGTAATCTCTGATATTATGAATATTAATTTGAACTTTACCGCTATCAAGAGCTCTTTTGATAATTGATTCAGTTAAGAAATTATCATACATATTTGGAAATAAAGTTAGTACATCTATTAACACTATAAACCACCACCAATAAACTAATTGTTATTATACTAAAAGTTACTTAATTAGTCAAATAATCCACTTATATTTTTTATATATATTTTTTTGTTAGTAATATCTATCTTATCAATTAAATTGTAATTGTAAGGAATTAAATAGTATTTATTCTTGCCATCTATTTTAAGTAATGTGTTTTTGTCATATCTTTCAATATCGCTTACTATTCCTTTTTCTATGTTGTTGTAGATTACTGTCATACCTATGATATCTTCATCTAAGTATTCTTCTTTACTTAGGGTAATATCTTCTTTGTTAACATAAACATTTTTGCCTTTATATTTTAATACTTCGTTTATGTTTGTATATCCTGTAAATGTTATCATATCGAAGTTTTTATGTTTACGATAGGTATTTATTGTTTCTATATCTTTTTTATCGATATATAGTTTCATATTTTTTATGAATATTTTTTCTTTATATGGGAACTTTGATAAAATTCTTAGTTCGCCTTTAATACCGTGGGTATTAACGATTTTACCTATTTTAATTAATTCCATTGTTTATCTCATATAGAATAATTGAAGTTGCAACAGCAGCATTCAAGCTTTCTACTCTTTCATTCATTTTTATATATATATTTTTATCACAAAGTTTGCTCAAAGTATCGCTCATTCCTCTACCTTCATTACCGATAATTAGGGCAAAGTTACCACTAATATTGATATCTTTTATATTGGTACCATTTCTAACATTGGTACCTAGTATTAGGTAGTTGTTAGTTTTTAATTCTTTAATCGTTGGTTCTAATTCTCTTGTGATAATGTTTAGGTGAAATATCATACCTTGAGTAGACCTAATAACTTTAGAACTATATAAATCAGCACATTTCTTACTTAAAATAATCGTATCTACATCAAACGCCACAGAAGATCTAATAATAGTACCAAGATTACCAGGATCTTGAATATCTTCAAGTATTAATACTCTATTACCTATATTCTCTTCTTTCTTTTTGTAGCAGATTCCCATAACCTTAGGATAACTATCCATACAAGATATCTTCTTCATTACCTTATCATTAACATATAAAATAGGTCCATCAAAAGGTATATTAACACCTTCTAAAAGTATTAATTCCTTAAGTAAATTACTACATATAGCTTCACATACCAAATGCTCTCCTTCTATCAAAAAAGTATTAGTATTATCTCTATATTTCTTTTCATTTAATTTACATATATCTTTAATTTTATCATTATTTACTGAAGTTATAATCATAATATTCTCCTTCATATTTATTATAATATAAATTAAAGAAAAAGAAAAGAATATTACTAAAAATATTCCTATTCTATTCTTCCAAAGAATTAAGTTTATTAATATTACTATAAGTAATAGTAACAATAGCCTTAGTAATATTATTATCATTAATTCTTAATAGATTAGTATAATCAATTTCTATAGTGTTATTTATATTATCTAATTTAATAGTAATATAATCTGAACTACTACTATTAAGAATAATATCACTAATTTTAACTTTATATATACCATTATCATTATTAGAAGTTTTAATATATTCTTTAATATTATTAATATCCATATAATCATAGTTGATAATATCATATATATCATTCTTATTAGATAAAATATATCCATTATCTTGATCTAATTTATAATATTTATCATTCTTTTTATAAAAATATTCATCTGTATTACTATCTTTCTTTTCAATAGTAGAATTATATCCAAGTACTTTACCAATATATTCATAATTATTATCATTAATATTAACCTTAGTATCATAGCAATAATTATCTTCTATTTGATATATAAACAGATTATCTAAATCATTTATATTATTATTATTAGAAATATTATTACCTACTCTAACAAAAATAATTACACTGATAAAAAAGATAACATATAATAGAAGTTCTATTTTAGCTCTCTCTCTTTTATCATTCCATTTTTCTTTTAAGTTAATTTTTTTATTATCTACTTTTTCATTTTCTTTCATTCAAATTTAACTCCTATATAATCTTCTTTTTTAATACCATTAATAAATTCATGTACTGGGCATCTCTTTTTACCTTCTAATTTAATATCAGTAAGCTTAATTATATAATCCTTAGTATTAACATATATACCATCATTCCTAATCTCCTCAATTATTCCAGGTAAATTTTTAGACTTAATATCGCTAATAGTGGAAGAATATACTTTCATTCTTTTGTTATTAATAATTGCATAAGCACCAGGAACACTAGATAAACCTCGTATCTTATTATATACATTCATTGAAGTATCATCAAAATTAATTTTTTCTTCTTCCTTAGTAATATTATAACCAAAAGTAACTTCATTCTCATTTTGATGAATTCTATTATTAGTACCATTAATAATACTAGGGATTGTCTCAATAAGTAAATCTCTTCCTATTATAGCTAGTTTTTCATATGCTATATCAAGATTCATATCAATAGTTAAAGGAATAGCTCTTTGACTAATGATATCCCCAGCATCCATTCTTTTATCCATATACATAATAGTAACTCCTATTTCTTTATCGCCATTAATAATAGCATGATGTATAGGAGCACCTCCTCTTAATTTTGGTAATAATGATCCATGTACATTTATAGCACCATATTTAGGATAATTTAATACAATATCAGGAATAATCTGTCCATATGCAGCAGTAATAATAATATCTGGTTTCATATCTAATATCTTTTGATATTCATCCCTAATCTTTAAAGGTTGAAATACCTGGATATTATTTTCTATAGCAAGCTTTTTACATGGAGAATATATAATATTACCCTTTCTATCTTTCTCTCTATCTGGCTGGCAAACAACCATTATAACATTATATTTCTTAATCAATTCATCTAATATAATAGAAGCAAATATTGGAGTACCCATAAATATAACTTTAATATCTTTCATTTATAGTATCATCCCTTTCTCTCTTACTATCTATATTTTAACAAAATATTAAAGTAAAGTCCATATTTAAAATCATTAAAACTTGTATTTTTTTAAAATATATTATATAATGTATATGGAAAGAAAAATTTACTCATAATAAAAATGGGTAACACCTATATTCAAAAGGTGTTCTCTCCATAGTATGTTATGGAGCACCCCCATGAGGGTGCCCTTTTTTTATTTCTTACGACTACTACTGACTATATAGACAATAGTAATTAGAGTAATCCAAGCAAAAGCTAAGACTAACTCCATCTAATAATAACCTCCCCCCTGAAGGTAAGAAATTATTCTTAGACATAAAATCACTCCTTCCTTAATTAATTTAAAAAAGGAGAGAACACCCATATAAGTATTACCACTTAACCATTATATATAAATTAATATTCATAGTCAATATCAAACAAATCATTTCCAAAATTAGTTTATAAAGCCTTTATTTATAAGCATTCATACAAAAGTATAGTACAAAACATATGTACTATACTTTTATTTAACATAAAAAGAAAGAGAATAATTTCTCTTCCTATATCATATTTTCTAGGTCGTTTACGGCTTTAGTTTTAGCGGAGTTCATTTTTCTAACCCACTTTTTCATATTACCATTTTTTACATTATGATATAGCGCGGCACTACCTACGCCTATACCTAAACCCATTAAAGCCATTCCCATTTTGGATTTCATAACACCAACTCCTTTAAAATATGACTATATCTAAATAAATTAGATACAATAATATTATTAACCTATTAAAACAATTTATACATTATTATAATAATTAATAATAAAATCTTTCAAAGTAGTTCTTCTATTATCAACATAATCATTATTAATACCATATATAAAAGAATTAGCATCTCCAACTATAACTAAACTTTTTTTAGCTCTAGTAACACCAGTATAAACAAGTTTATTATAAAGCATTCTCTTAAAAGAAGGAACTATAGGCATAACAACCATATCAAATTCACTACCTTGAGCTTTATGAATACTAATAGCATAACCATGCCTAAAATTAATAAATTTATCAGGAGTATACTCCACAATATTACCATCATAATTAATATCAATCTGATTAATAACTTTTTTATCCTTAGATATAATAATATTTTCTATATAGCCAATATCACCATTATATACATTATTATCCGGATCATTAACAAGTTGAAGTACTTTATCATATTCCCTATAAATAATACCATGATAATTAACCTCTACTTTTTTATCGCTTTTAGGATTAAAAAGTTCTTGAAGTATAACATTCAAATTATCAATACCATTAATAGATTTATACATAGGAGCGAGTATCTGTAGTTCTCTATCACTAAATCCCTTTTTAATAGCTTTAGAAACAACTTCTTTAACAATACCTATAGTATTATCATTATCACCATTAACAAACAAATAATCATCTTTTTTTAAAAATAATTCTTCTCCAATATTCTTCTCTTTGATATCATAAGCCAAGTTAAGAATATAAGAACCTTCTGTTTGCCTATAAATTTTATTAAGTTTAATAACAGGAATACAATCACTATCAATCAAATCCTTAAGAACTTGTCCCTCACTAACACTAGGAAGCTGATAATAATCTCCAACCAATATAAGTTTAGCATTTCTCTTAATACCTTTTAGTAAAGCCTCCATTAGAAGTGTATCAATCATACTGACCTCATCAACAATTATATACTTTTCATCCTTAGGAGAATATTCATCAGTAGCAAAAGTATTACTATCCTTATCCCATCCCAAATACTTATGAATAGTATAAGCACTTTTACCAGTAGTTTCCATAAGTCTTTTAGCAGCTCTTCCTGTTGGTGCCAGAAGAGCAATATCCTCATTTTTAAGTTTTCCAGCTTCCATAAGTATTTTAACAATAGCCTTAATAATCATTGTTTTACCAGTACCAGGACCACCAGTAATAATAGTAATATTATTATTAACTCCACTTTCAATAGCTTTTTTTTGAACATCATCATAAACAATATTACTAAACTTCTCATTATCAAGATACTTATTAATATTTGTATGACCAATAACACTCATGTCATTAAGAAAACATATCCTCTCACAAATATATTTCTCAGCCTCATAAAAATTCTTCAAATAATATCTATCTTCAATAATAACAATTTTCTTATCACGAGTAAGTTTAACCATTAAATAATCCAGTTTTTCAGAAGTAATACTTACATAATTAGAAATACCAAAAGATATATCCTCTAATTTCAAATAAGTATCCCCTCTATTAAAACAAGTTTCTTTCATAACATAAATAATAAGTGCTTTAACTCTCCTATCATCATCTTCATTAATTCCCATACCAAGAGCAATATCATCTATCTTTTTAAAAGACATATCATCACTATCAATAAGTTCATATATATTATTATTAACAGTATCAAGAATTTTATTATTGTATTTATTCAAAAAACTAAGTGATTCTTTCATATCAAAACCAAGTTTAGTAAGTTCAATAACAATATTAGAAGTATTCTGATAATCTTTAAGAACATTATAAATCTTATCTATTTTCTTCTCATTAAGTCTAGGTATCAGCTGAAGACAATCCTTATTATCTAAAATCTTATTAACAGTATCCTCATGAAACATATCAACAATCTTTTTAGCGGTAACTTCTCCTATAGGAAACAAATCACTAGACAAAAAAACAACCAACTCATCTTCACGTGTAGGTATAACAATATCAAAAGAATTAACATTAAACTGAATACCATATTTAATATGATTAACAATATCACCATATAAAATATATTCTTTTCTATCATCAAGTGCAGGTAAAACACCAGTAATATTAATAATATTATTATCATAATCAATATTACTATCATTAATCTTAAATAAACCAACCATATAACCATTCATCTCATTACGATATATTTGTTTATATAACTTACCTTTAATAAAATTCTTATCCATTATATACCTCTTTTCTTATTAATTATACCAATTAAAAATATCAAAGTAAAGACAAAATAAAAAGATAGAAAATTCTATCTTCTACTATGATTTTGTACCAATTTCTTAACAATAGGTTTATTCTCTTCACTATTATTAGAATCATTTTTTGACTTAGGATAAACTCCATCAATTGTTAAAGCCACCATCTTGGCAATTTCTTCCATAGAAAAGTGACTATTTATATACTTCATATTATTATTTTCCATACAAATAAACGCCTCCTTTTTAAAGCTAAACTATTATAATAAATTTTTTCAATAATGTCAACCCCATTAGCCCATAAAAGACAAAATACAGCATATAAAAGAACTATCAACTATGATAGTTCATAATCAAATTACTAGTTTTATATAAATATTCTATCATTTTATTAATTTTTATACACATTTCATATTCATCACTTATAATTTCTATTTTATACGGTATAGCCATATATGTAAACAAAAGTAATCTTTCATCTTCTTTTAAAGGATAACTTTTCTCATAAAGATGAAATAAATCATCAAAATCAAAATCCAAATAATGATTCTTATAAAAAGAAAGCAAATCATATATTGGACTATCAATTCTACTCTTATTCCAACTAATTAAATATGGCTTCTCATTTTTTATATAATGATCAAGACTAATATTATTATGAACATTAACAACTCTCTCATTTTTATTATTATCTATTTTTTTATACCACTCTTCAAGATTATGCTTAGCATAATAAATACTACCAAAAATAATATTAATATTTCTAGCAATCAAATATCCAGATGGTGACATATAAACTTCTTTTTCAATCATCGTAATAAGATCATTATAAAAATTATTTAAATATTCTAACTCATCAGATATATTTTCATATATCTCCTTATTTTTATCAATATCAATTTCCCTATAAAAAGTTGTCTTACTATGAAGTAATCCTAATAGATGCATAATATCAGTGGCCTTTTGTTCACTAGGTTCATAAGTATCTTCTAAAAATGGATAAACCTCATATAAATTATCTATTGTAATTGGTTCAGGAAAATAATCAAACGATCTAGATTTTAAATATTTATAAACATTATTCAAATCATTATTCTTCTTTTTCTTAAGAACAATTTTATCATCAATAATTCTAGTATTATTTTTAATAGTAATTTTATTTATAGGAATATTATATTCACTAGCAATTTTTCTAACATAATTATTCACTAGTTTTTGGAATAATTACTTTATCACCAGGTTTAATACTAGTTATATCATTATAATTTTCTATATCTTCTTTAGTAACCCCATATAAAGAAATAATCTTATCTATAGTATCCTCTTCCTTAACAATATAAACATAATAAGTAGTATAAGTTTCCGTATTATCTAAATTAGAAAATAAATCATTAGCAAAATCATCTACATCATTACGTTCAATATCACTATCATTCATAATGGCATCGTCATTCTTAATTTTTTCAGAAGTATCTTCTTCTTTTTCTATCTCTATATTTTCATCATTTTTACTATCACTTTTTGACTCCATCATGATATTTCTATCTTCTTCCACAGGCTCATCTTCTTTTTGAACATCATTCATTTCATTATCAGATTTATCTTCCTCTGTTAAAATATTATTATCCAAAGAAGTATCCGGTAAATATTCAGCCTCTATATATAAATCAATATTAACCTTTAAAGTATCCTCATTAATAACATCATAATAAAAATCCTCAATATCAGCCTTTACACTATTAACATCATATCTAGGATCAAGAGTAATATCAAATGGCAAATCAAAAGAAAACTTTTCTCTATTAATAGAACCTTCATTCATCTTATAATCACCAGTAATATAAAAAGTACCAGTAACAATACCACCATCTAATATTTCAATTTTTCTTTCTAAAGATATAGAAGTAATATCACTAACTTTAGTTTTAAATGGTAAATCTTTTTTAAATGGTATAATCTGTTTCATAATCATTCTTCCTTTCAATTAAGCATATTCCATATATATAAAAATATACCAAAAAATAGAAACCTAAGTTCCTATTTTCTCTAAAATCCTAATATTTCTTTTAAGTCTTTTTTTATAAAAGTAATGACCATTACCAATACCATTAACAATCATTCTAAGAGTATTAATTTCTTTTCTATTCTTTTTCCTAAATAAATCATCATTTTTACTAATAAGTATCGGTCCTAAATATAATTCCTTATAATTATATTTCTTCTTACCTTTAGAAAACTTAATAACAGTATAAATAATATTTTTATCTTTAACTAAAGTTTCATCAGCAATATAATATCCCAAAGAAACAATATTCTTTCTTAGAAAATATAAATCAGTATTACTTTGAACAATAATATCCTTTACATAAGTAAGTTTATTTCTAGCATATTTAAGCATTCCAACAATTGTATTAGATCCCATACCACTAATAATAATAGTATCAATTTCATCAGCAGTAACAACATCAAGTCCACTACCAAGTCTCGTTTCTATTTTATTCTGAAGATTTAGCTTGTTAATATTTGAAATAGCATTATTTAAAGCATTCTCATTAATATCACTAGCAATAATTTTAATATTATCATATTTCTTAGCCAAGAAAATAGATAAAAAGCCATGATCACAACCAATATCAATAACTTTAGAATTATCATCGACATAATTAGCCACAGCTTCCAATCTAACAGATAACTTATTCATTTAAGAAATCCTTTAATTTTCTACTTCTAGAAGGATGTCTAAGTTTTCTAAGAGCCTTAGCCTCAATCTGTCTAATTCTCTCTCTTGTAACACCAAACATTTGTCCAACCTCTTCAAGTGTTTTACTAGAACCATCATCAAGACCAAATCTAAGTCTAAGAACTTGTTCCTCTCTTTCTGTTAAAGTAAGAAGAACATCACTAATCTCTTCTTTAAGCATTTCATGAACAGTAAAATCTTCAGGAGACATATTACTTTCATCAGGAACAAAATCACCTAAATGTGAATCTTCTTCTTCACCAATAGGAGTTTCAAGAGATACTGGATCCTGAGCAATCTTAATAACTTCTCTAATCTTTTCAGGGGACATATTCATCTTTTCTGCAAGTTCCTCATCAGTAGGTTCCCTATTAAGTTCAAGTGTAAGTTGTCTTTGAAATCTTGATAATTTATTAATAGTTTCTACCATATGAACAGGTACCCTAATCGTTCTAGCTTGATCCGCAATAGCTCTTGTAATAGCTTGTCTAATCCACCAAGTAGCATAAGTAGAAAACTTATATCCTTTAGTAGCATCAAATTTTTCAACAGCCTTCATAAGACCAATATTACCTTCTTGTATTAAATCAAGAAAAAGCATTCCTCTACCAACATATCTCTTAGCAATAGATACAACAAGTCTTAAATTAGATTCAGCCAATCTATTTTTGGCCATTTCATCACCTTCGGCGATTTTTTTGGACAATTCAGTTTCTTCATCTAATGAAAGCAAACTAATCTTACCAATTTCCTTAAGATACATTCTAACCGGATCATTAATAGTTAATTCTTTAGCAATACTATCATCTTTTAGGATATCTTCTAAATTACCACCATCATCCTCTTCACTATCATCATCTAAATCACTCTCAGATATAACACTAATATCATTTTCCATAAGAGCATTATAAAGTTCATCAAGTAAATCACTACTTACTTCAAGTCCTTTTAATTCTTCTGCCAACTCTTCATATGTAATAAAGCCAACTTCTTTACCTTTTTTAATAAGTGTTTCTTTTCTTTGTTCAAAATCTTTAACTTCTGATATCATTTTTTCACTCCCCTTATCTTCATAATTTCTAAAGAAATCTTAGCTTGCTTTAACGGATCTTTTTCTTCTTTTAATTTTTTGTTTAAATCATTTATCTTCACTTCTTTATGATACTCATTTATAACAAAAATATAATCTTCAATTTCATCTATTAAAAAGTCTTCTTTAATATTCATAGCTAAAATTTCCTTCAAAGTATTTAAAATTTCATTTCTAGAAGATATATAACTAATAAAATCAGCGACATTTATTATACCATATTTATGAAAATAGTAAATAATTTCATTAGATAATTCCCTAATATTTTTATCAGGAAAATACCCAACTCTCTTTTCTACCATATTTATAACTCTATCATCTTTAAGCATATAATAAATAAGATAACACTCAGCTTGTCCATATCTATTATATACTTTTTTAGGCTTATTTACCTTAACATAACTATCTTTATTATTATTATCATTTTTAAGTTTCTCATATTTATTAACTAAATTATCATAATCAATATCAAAACTAGTAGCCAACTTCTTAAGATTAAGTTCTACTACAATATCATCTTTCTCATATACAAGTTCTTTTAAAGCAGAATTAACATAAGAAGATATATCTTTAATATTACCAAAATCTTTATTCTTTTTAAGAAGTTCCATTTTATAATCAATCAAATTAGTAGCATTACTAATTTGATATAAAAAACTATCTTTTCCCTCTTTAATAATATACTCATCAGGATCCATATCATTAGGTAATCTAACGATTTTAATATCAATACCAGTATCTTCAAGTAATTCTATTGCGCTAATAGTGGCCTTTTCACCTGCACTATCGCCATCAAAGCATAAAATAACATTATTAGTCATATTCTTAATAATACTTTTATGATCACGAGTTAAAGCAGTTCCCATCGTAGCAATACAATTATTAACTCCAATAGTACTAGCCCTAATAACATCCATTTGACCTTCCATAATAATAACACTATCATTCTTCTTCAAATGTTCTTTAGCAATATGATAATTATATAAAATCTTACCCTTCTTAAACTTATCAGTTTCTTTAGTATTAATATATTTAGAAGTATCTTTAGTATTATATATTCTACCAGAAAAAGCAACAGGATTACCAGCTAAATCGTATATAGGAAACATAATTCTATTAATAAAAATATCATTACCATTATCATTAGTAAGACCAACATCAATAAGTTTATCAATAGAATAATTCTTATTCTTTAAATAATCAGTTAAAGATAATTTTTGAACAGATAACCCAATTCCAAACTTCTTAATAGTATCTCTATCAATATTTCTATTTTTCAAATACTGAATAGCATTCTTACCCAAATTAGTAAATAAACTATTTTGATAAAATTTATTAGCACTATCATATATATCAAAGTATTCATCTCTTTTACTATTACCAATATAAGTATTATTACCAATACTAATACCAGCCTTCTCTCCAAGTAATCTAACTGCATCACTAAAAGATATCTTTTCAAAATCAGATACAAAAGTAAATACATTACCGGTAGCACCACAAGAAAAACAAGTAAATATCTGTTTTTCAGGACTAACACTCATACTAGGAGAATGATCATCATGAAAAGGACAAACTCCAATATAATTCTTCCCCTTTTTTGTGAGATTAACATATCTAGAGACAACATCAACAATATCAGTCTTATTTCTTATTTCATTAATAATTTCATTACTGATATAAGCCATAATCTCACTTCCTCACAAAAAGCCAATATAATTATATAACAAAAGTAATATTTTGTAAAGAAAAATCAAATTTTATACAATCATCTAGCATAACCATACACCTTACCATTTTCTAAAGATATTCCCTTATAATAAAAAAGTTCATCTATTGTAACAAATTCATACCCATTATCCTGAAGAATTGGAATAATATTACTAAGAGCATTAAGACTAGCACTATAAATATCATGCATAAGAATAATATCACCATCACGTACCTTATTAACTACTCTACTAGTAATCCTCTTAGAATTATGATACTTCCAATCCAAAGTATCAATATCCCATATAATAATAGGCATATTAGCCACTTTCTTAATTTTATTATTAACAGAACCATAACTAGGTCTTAATAATTTAGGCCTTTTTTTCGTAGCACTATATATAACCTCACTAGTATCCTCTATCTCACTTCTAATCTTATTCTCATCATATTTAGTAAGTAATAAATGATTATACGTATGATTGCCAATCTCCATACCACTATCAGCCATCTTTTTAAGAATATCCTTATTATTTATTGCCCTACTACCAAGAACAAAAAAAGTAGCCTTAATATCATATTTATTAAGAACATCAATAACCTTACTAGTATTATAATTAGGACCATCATCAAAAGTAAGAGCAATCATCTTTTTACTCTTATCTATCTTCCTATTAATAACAACATCATACTCATAATTAGTCTTATTAATTCTACTAACACTATTATTACTAATATCAATAACAAAAGAATCACTACCATCACTTACCATATTATCATTCCAAAAATACTTATAGAAGGTTAAATAATACAAATTATCATTATCATATATATCATAATCAATAATAACATTACCATCTATATAACTATCATAATTCAAATAACTACTAATATAATTATCAATATCATCATTACTAAAAAAAGGATAACTAATATCATAATTCAAAGATACAACCTCTTTATTAATAACATCATTATCACTATCAACAATAAAAATCATTAACGATATAACAATTATTGGTAAAATAAAATACCTAAGTTTCATATAATCACCAATACAATAATATGAAAAAATGACCCCTTTTAGAAGTCACTTATATCTATACCATCAAATTTAACATTAATAAATTTCTTACTCGATAGAAAATCACACATATGTACAAATCTTTGATACTTATCTTTCGGAATAGGCAAAACCTCATTACCATTATAATCCTTATTCCAAATACCCATATGAGAAGCAATAACTCTTGTAATCAAATCAATCTCATCATCATTTAAAGATAATTTATCCTTATTTTCTCTAACATACTCACTAGCAAGTAAAGGATGATCAAACCTTGTATATTTTTCCTTAATCTTTCCACTTTTAAAACCATCATGAAGTATTAAAGCCATAATAATAATATCTTTTTCACTATCTGTAAAATTATTAAGTCCAGGATTATTAAGAAGTTCATAAGCAATACGTGTAGCTACTTTAGTATGTTTAACAAGACCATGTTCAGTAGCGGCAAACTCCGGATGATATTTACCAGTACTAGAAGCAGGTATTTCAAAAAAATAATCAGGAAGACCACTAACAAGTAATATCAAATCATTTCTCTTATTAGTATCTTTAACATAATTATATTCTTTATTAAAATAATCTTTTTTTTCCATACTATTTTCTTATATTAATATCCACAGTTGTATAAGGAATACTAATACCCTCCTTATCAAATCTATCTTTTACCATTCTAAGAACCTTTCTTTTAATAACCACTCCTGTCATAGCCTTACAAGTAATGTCTACCATATATATAATAGCGGAATCACCAAGTTCATCAATACCTAAAAGTTTATAACCTTTAACATTATCAATTTTAAGAATATCTTCTTTCATGCTCTCCAATACCTTTTCAAGCTTATCAATATCAGTATCATAAGCAACATTAAGCTTAATAAATAAATCAGCATCAGATAAATTATAATTAATAACCTCACTAAAAGAAGAATTACCAATAGATTTTACTTCTCCAGAAAAAGATTTAATTTTCGTAGTTCTAAGTCCAAACTCAATTACAGTACCTTGAAATCCATTAATTGATACAGTATCACCAACAGCATATTTATTATCAAATAGTATTGCTACTCCCGCTAATAAATCCTTAATAATATCTTGAAAAGCAAGGCCAATAACCGCAGCAAATACACCTAAAGAAGCAATAATACTTGTAGTATCAATACCATATATTTTAAGTATTCCAAGAACTATAAATATAAGTATTAAATATTTAAATATACTTCTTCCTAAATTAATAATAGTGTCCTTTCTCTTATCTTTACCACTATTACCAATATGTCCCTTAGATATTCTATTAATAACTTTTTCTATTACCAAATATAATATAAGGCCAACAACTATATAAACAATTGGTAAATAAAATTTCTCATTAGTAATAAACTTTATAAATTTTTCCATAACATCTACCTCACATAATAATTATAAAATATTTAAGTAAATAAGTAAAGAAAAAGTCCAAATAAATATTGAACTATTATTTTTTTTTACTAAGTATCTTTGTATCATTTATATCAAAAGCAATTTCTTCTCTACCACAAATACTGCATACTCTCTTATAACAATATACTTTATTACCATTTTCATCATTAATCCAATTAGGATTAATAACTTGTTTCCAATCACCAAAACAATGTCCACCAATCTTACATATTTCATCATTAATATCATCTAAACCCTTATTAATATCATCTAAATTATTCAAAAATTCTTTAACACTTCTAGCACTATAAATACTTCTTTTTTTTACATTAATAGGAATATTATATATTTTAAATAATCTATCTATAATCTCTTCATACTCTTTAGATATAATAAGTTTAATATTCTCTGGTTTTATATTATTTCTAATTAATTCTAATATCTTATCAATAACAAATATAACTTCTTCATCAATATAATTAAATTCATAAATATTCTTAACTTCATAATCATTATATACATAATCAATAACTTTATAATTAAGCCCTTCTAAAACTTTAAGATAATATTTATTAAGATAATCATAACCATATATATATATTTCTTTATTCTTAACATACTCTTTAAAATATTTATCATATATAAGTAAATTATTATCATCTAAAAACTTTTTCATATTAATAAGAGTATCCATCTTTTTATTATGAATATTCATATCAATATAATATAAATTCTTAATATATACCATAGCACTACTTAAATTAAGATTATATTCACGCATTAAATAATATATTGTTTTATTATTATAAGAAAAAGTATA
>ENA-OOWZ01000909-OOWZ01000909.1-human-gut-metagenome-genome-assembly--contig:-NODE-909-length-15122-cov-2.783766_pt1 | contig 15122 bp, 20 predicted proteins | sample MGYA00241580_ERZ501329 | MGnify/ENA primary metagenome ERZ501329 (study PRJEB25962, sample SAMEA2042923) | human gut metagenome | biome: human gut; feature: human-associated habitat; material: faeces... | reverse complement strand
TGCTCCACATAGAGCTGCAGCTGGTTCAGCTTGTAGTACGCCATGCGGTCTGCCACCTGTTTTAAATAGGAAAGTGTCAGCACACGGCCTCTCGTCTCATCGAGATAATAGCCGCGCACCGGCAGATCCGGCTCATCCTCGATCCGCACAGCCGGAAGCAGTGCACCGTATTCGTGTATCATCTGGCACAGCGTCTGCACGCCGTAGAGCACGCCGGCTCCGTCACCGCCCTGAATCGTAATATTCTCTTCTGTCACCTGCAGTATGTACTGCTGGCTTTTCAGCGTCTCATCCAGTCCCAGTACAATGGCACCGGTCTCTTTTCTTCCCGGAACACCGTATCCCATCTCATACTGCATTCCGGTTTCCTTTTGGATTCCCTGCTGCAGCACTTTCGCATACGTATCCCCATTTCCCAGCAGTCTGCCCTCAAGTACGATTCTGCCGTCATAGCAAAGTGCATGTTCCCCCGTCAGGAGTTTTACCTCTTTCGGCTTTGGTAAAAATTCCATTTTCCTTCTCCTCTTGTTCTTTTGTTTTCTTTGTAACCTTAGAGCTTTCGTTGAACGTTAAGTAACATTTTGAAAACTACTTTTCTCTTCTCTCCCATCCTACCATATTTTTTCCACATATTCCACAATAATTTGTAATTTTCTTCAATTTTTTTCAAAATTTCTTCCTGTTCTGCTCTTTTATATGTAAAGTAACTTTTGTTTCCCATTTTCATTCCGGAACAAAATCTGTTTTTTCGGATGAATGCGATCATCGGCTTTACCGCTCTGGCTGCCGCCCACGTCAATCAGCCGGACCAGGTGCAGGAATACCTGAACAAGATTTCCACCTCCGGCCAGCACCTTTTTCCGCCTGAACCAGATTCTGCTGAATCTGCTGAGCAATGCCACGAAATTCACACAGAACGGCAGCACCATCATTGTCCGTATTATTCAGAAACCGTACTATAAAAAAGGGTATGCGCTCTACGAATTCCACGTCCGCGACAACGGCATCGGCATGAGCCGGGAATTCCAGGAGCACCTCTTTGAATCGTTTACACGCGAGGAGACTTCTACGGTCAGCGGCATTCAGGGTACGGGACTTGGCATGGCGATCAACGTCAGCCATATGGTACAGGAAATCGCGATGGAGCTCCTTTCGAACGCCGGATTTTCCGTCAGCCTTGCAGACGACGGCGATGTTGCCGTTGAGACGCTCCGCACCGCAGCGCCGGATCAGTTCGATCTGGTGCTGATGGATATTCAGATGCCGAAACTCGACGGATACTCTGCAACGCGCCAGATCCGCACGCCGGACGGCGCCATTGCCAAAGTGCTTGGCTGATTCCCCTTTCTTATCTGCCGGAACCGTGAATTTTCTCTTACTCGAAAAAGAGGAGAAAAAGTTCACGGCTCCGGCAGATTTTTTCTTGCATTCTTTCGGGGAAGTGTGCTAGAGTGAAGGTATCATATTTTATAAGAGGTGCTTATTTTGGATATTAATTACGAGTTATATAAGGTTTTCTATTACGTTGCCACCACACTCAGTTTTTCCGAGGCCTCCAAACTGCTTTTTATCTCGCAGTCGGCGGTCAGCCAGTCGATCAAGGTACTGGAGAAAAAGCTTGGAATCACGCTCTTTATCCGCAGTACAAAGCGCGTGCAGTTAACACCGGAGGGAGAAACGCTGCTGCGCCACGTAGAGCCTGCGATCAACCTGATTGCGCGCGGTGAAGCACAGATTATGGAAGCGGGAACGCTTGGCGGCGGCCAGCTCCGCATCGGCGCGAGCGACACAATCTGCCGCTATTTCCTTGTTCCGTACCTGAACCGTTTCCACCGCTCCTTTCCGAATGTCCACATCAAGGTGACAAACCAGACTTCGACCCAGTGTGTCGATCTGCTGGAATCCGGCCAGGTGGATTTCATCGTGACCAATTATCCAAACTCGCATCTTTCCAGCCGTCTTCACACGATTCCGATTCATTCGTTCCACGATATCTTCATCGCGAACGGCGAATATTACCCGGAACTGGAAAACAGGCCGGTTCACTTAAAAGAGCTGCTGCAGTACCCGATTCTGATGCTCGACCGCAAGAGTACAACGAGTGAGTTCCTGCACAGCCAGTTTCAGCGGTTCCAGCTCGACCTCGTGCCGGAAATTGAGCTTGGCAGCAACGATCTTCTGATCGACCTGGCGAGTATCGGCCTTGGTATCGCGTTTGTGCCGGACTACTGTCTTGGAAAAGAGACGGCGGCCTTCCAGCTCGACCTCGTGGAGGAGCTTCCGCCGCGCCAGCTTGTCGTTGCCCACAGCTCCCATCTGCCGATCCCGCAGGCGGCAAAAGAGTTCATGAGCATGCTGGAAAAAGGCGCCGAATAACTTTTTCCGATCTATACGTCAAAAGAGGCAGGATCCTCAAGAAATTTCTCTGGATTCCTGCCTCTTTTTCTGTTTTTATGATCCGTTCTGGATTTACTGCTCGCTGCCGTCTTTCTGCACCGGTTCGGATGCTTCCGCTTTTTCCGGGCTTTCTGCATCCGCTGCTGCCTTTCCGGCTTCTGCTTTCAGATACTCTTTGAGCTCTTCCGGGCTGGAGATCTGAATGTTGCGGTTTACTTTTGCATCGTACGTATCGGCTCTCATGATTTCGGAGAGATCGACACCGGTCGCCTCTTTCATCGACTCAAACAGCTTTGCCATCACCACCGGCACATTGCCCGCTACGGAGCCAATGCCGTTGTCCTCGCTTCCGCCGCCGATGATCGTAATCTTGTCGATCTGGCTGAGCGGCTCTGCGATCTTTCCGGCGATCTCCGGCAGAACCTTGATCATCATCTCTGCCATTGCGGCTTTGTTGTAGCGCTGGTAAGCCTCGGCTTTCTTCTCCATACCTTCGGCCTCTGCAAGTGCCTGGGCGCGGATGGATGCGGCTTCCGCCTCACCTTTTGCCTTGATACCGAGCGCTTCCTGCTCCATCGCATAGCGCTGGGCTTCTGCCTGGGCTTTCTTTGCCTCCGCCTCGCGGATTTTTTCGAACTGGTCTGCCTCTGCGTCTTTCTGACGGCGGTACAAATCTGCCTCTGCCTGCTGCTGTTTTGCGTAACGCTCGGCCTCGGCTTTCTTCTTGACTTCTGCCTCGAGGGATTTCTCGGTTACTTCTACTTCTCTGGCACGGAGCTCAACCTCACGCTCCTGACGGGCGATGTTCGCATTCGCGGAAGTGATTTCCAGCTCTTTTCTCTGCTGCTCTTCCTGAATCTTGTACGCTGCATCTGCCTCTGCCTTTTTGATATCGGACTCTTTTTTCAGCTCTGCCGACTTGATTGCCAGATCGTTGTTTTTCTTTGCGATCTCGGTCTCGGCAAGAACGCGCTCATCGTTCGCCTCTTTATTTGCACGCGCCTGGGCAATTTTGATTTCTTTCTCGGAATTGGCACGGGCGATCGCCGCGGATTTCTTGATTTTTACGATATTGTCGATACCGAGGTTTTCAATGACCTGATTGGAATCGACGAAATTCTGTACGTTGAAGCTGATGATGTCAAGTCCCATCGCAGCCAGGTCCGGTTCTGCATTTTCTTTGACCAGCTCCGCAAACTTCTGACGGTCGGAAACCATCTCTTCCAGACGCATCTTTCCAACGATCTCACGCATGTTTCCTTCAAGGACTTCTCTTGCAACCTTGGCAATATATTCGCTGTCGCGGTTCAGGAAGTTCTGGGATGCTTTCTGGAGCTTCTGCGGTTCGTCCCCGACTTTGATGTTGACGGCTGCATCCACCTGAATATTGATGTAGTCAGCGGTCGGCACGGCGTCGCTCGTCTTCACATCGATCGCTACCAGCTTCAGACTCAGCTTGTCCAGCCGCTCAAAGAATGGGAGCTTGATGCCGGCTTTACCGATCAGGATCCGCTGGCCTTTTTGGAAACCGGAAATAATAAATGCGGTATCCGGCGGCGCCTTCACATAACCGCTCGCCAGAATGGCAAGAATGATCACCACAACAGCGATCACGGCAATCATGGTTGCATGTTCGAATACAAATTCCATCTTGTTTCCTCCCTTTTTTCTGCGGATGCTTTTCGCTCCGCGTTCTGCTTTTGTGTCTGTGTTATTTTCACTATAGCATTTTTTGCGGGATAGATACAACTGCATTATTATTACGATTTTGTAAGATTTCTGTTCGGGCAAAAACAATCCGCTGGAGCAGATTCTGATATGCCTTGCAATAAAAAAACGAAGGAGCTTCTTTTTACAGAAACTTCTTCGCCTTTCCTTTTTTTCACTGATCCTGCTCTTATGCTCTTTCGACAATCTTCTCCAGCGCTTTTGTGATCGCTGCTTTCAGCTCCGTCTGATCTGCCGGTGTCTTGACAGCCAGCTGACGGATCAGTGCTGTTACGTGATCGTCTCCAACCTCACCAAGGCTCGTAACGGCCGCGATTTTTACGTCCACATCGTCTACTTCCAGAAGAGAAGTCAGAATATTAACAGAACCATCATTTCTCGAAGCTGCACAGGCTTTTGCAAGCGCTACCTGCGTTGTCTTGTCCGAATCCAGATACTGTTTTCTTAATTTGTCCCATTTTCCTTTTTCCACCATTTTTTTCAGCTTGTCTTCCGATGCCTCTTTTGAACCAAACATTGTAAATCCTTCTTTCTTTTTGCTTTTATTTTTGGTGGATGCAGCAACTGCCGCGGCGAATCAAAAAGGGGCGTAGTGTTTTTGCTGTCGTCCCTGTCATGTCCGTCACATTGTAACCATGCTCTCGTCCATAACAGAGATTATACTCCTTTTCTTCTGGTTTTTGAACAGAAATACTATAAAATTTTTATAAAAATAAGACAGCTTTTTAAAAGAAATAAGTATGCATTAGAAAATAAAGAAACTGAAAAAGTTGCTGCTGATCTAGACAATCAATTTAAAAATAATATAAAAGTATATGGTGATGAATTTGATAATGAATATCAAAAGAAAAAGTTTATGGAAAATTTAAAAAATAATCAAGAAATGTTAGAAAATTTTTCAAATGAAAGATTAAGAATTATTTTGAAATACTATTTAGACGAAAATGAAAAGAAAAGAGAAATATTAAAAAATATGAGTAATTAATAAAAAGAGGAAAGTAATGGTTAATAAAGAACAATTTGAAGAGATATGTAATAAATATGGACTAGATAGTAAGAGATTAATAAAAAATAATGAAAATATAATAAAGAAAGCTAATTATGCTGATATTTGCTATGTGTTGGATTATTTAATAGGCACTTTGAAAATATTTCCAAGTAATTAAGCAATTAAAAGAAAGTAAAGTTAGCGGAAGATAATTAATTTATTAAAGAGAGGTACTGAAAAATGAGTTTAAATATAGATATAAATAAGATGAAAGAAGTATTTGGGGATGAAATAGAAGATATAATAAACGAAAATATTGATATTGTAGAGAAAAATATTAAATTCTTAAAAGAATTAAAATTTGAATATGCTGAATGAATGCTTGAAATGTATCCAGAACTATTTATGAATTTTCCAAAGAAATTTGAAGAGAAAATCTTGAAATTAAAAGAAGAACTAGGAGATAATTATATTGAAATAATAGAAAATGATATGAGTATATTAGAAAAAATTATTTAGATATATTGAGTTTGGAAAAGAGGAAAAATAGATGGTTAATAGAGAACAATTGAGAGAAATATGTGATAAGTATGGTTTAGATAGTAAAAAAATAATAAAAAATAATGAAAATGTAATTGAAAAAGCAGATTACACTAGCATTTGCTATGTGTTAGACTATTTGAAAGATACATTAAAAATAACTTCTAATAATATAGAGAAGTGTCCAAGTATATTGTATTTAAATGTAGGGGCAATAAAAGAAAATTGGAGATTTTTAAATGAACAAAAAATTCATATGAATGATGTAGAAACATGTTTACATATTTTGAGTACAGAACCTAAACAATTAAAAGAAACGTACAAATATGTATCGGATGAAAATAGATATGGAAAAAAATATATAGAACAAATAACATCAATTTTAAGAGTACCAGTAGAAAGAATTCAAGAAATAGAAGAAAGATGTCCAGAATTAACAAAGAATAATGTGCTAAGTGCTGCAATTTCAAGAAGAACTATTCAAGAAATAGAAGAAATAATAAAAGTATGTAAAGAAAATGGAATAGAAGCTACCGGAACTGTGTTTATGAAGTCAGCAAAAGAAATAGAAGAAATAATAAAAGTATGTAAAGAAAATGGAATAGAAGCTACTGGAAATGTGTTTAAAAGAACAGCAAAAGAAATAGAAGAAATAATAAAAGTATGTAATGAAAATGGAATAGAAATAACTGGAAGTATATTCCAAAAAAGTTCAAAACAGTTAAAAGAGAATATTGAATTTATTAAACAAAATTATGGAGAAGAATATTTGACACCATTAATAATATCTAAAAATTTAAAAAATCTTCAAAAAATATTACCATATTTACAAAGTATAGGTGTCTTAGAAACAGTAAAAAATAGTGCATCAATATTAATTTTAACATTAGAAGAAATTCAAGAAAGACAAGCGTTTGCAGAGAAAATAGGAGAACCAATAGTTAAAAATGGAAGATTCAATTCTATTTTTGGACTTTCAAGAAAAAATTATCAAAAGAAAGAAAAAGAGTTTTCGCAAAAACAACAATTGATAGAAGAAATTCACGAAGCGATTCAGGATGGTCAAAACTTAGATAAGCAAATAAGCGATAGAAAGAAGGAAAGTAATAATGGAAGATAACAAAAATTTTGTAAAAGAAATAACAAACATAGATGAAGATTTTGCACAATGGTATACAGACATTGTTTTAAAAGCAGAACTTGCAGATTATACAGACACAAAAGGATGTATAGCAATAAGACCATATGGATATGCAATATGGGAAAATATTCAAAATTGTATGGATAAAAAATTTAAAGAAACAGGAGTAAAAAATACATATTTTCCTGTGTTAATACCAGAAAGCTTATTACAAAAAGAAAAAGATCATGTTGAAGGATTTGCACCAGAAGTAGCATGGGTAACAGAAGCAGGAGGTCAAAAATTAGATGAAAGATTATGCATAAGACCAACATCAGAAACAATAATAACAACAATGTATTCAAAATGGTTAAAATCATGGAGAGATTTACCATTTGTATATAATCAATGGTGTAGTGTATTAAGATGGGAAAAAGAAACAAGACCATTTTTACGTTCAAGAGAATTCTTATGGCAAGAAGGACATACAATACATGAAACAGCTAAAGAAGCACAAGAAAGAACATTGCAAATGTTAGATATATATGCAGATGTTGTAGAAAATCTTTTAGCAATACCTGTTATAAAAGGAATAAAAACAGAAACAGAAAAATTTGCTGGAGCAGAAGAAACATATACAATAGAAACAATGATGTATGATGGTAAAGCATTACAATCAGCAACATCACATTATTTTGGACAAAACTTTACAAAATCATTTAATGTAACATTCCAAAATAGAGATGGAAAGCCAGAATATCCATATCAAACATCATGGGGATCAACAACAAGATTAATAGGAGCAATAATAATGGCACATGGTGATAACAGAGGATTAAAATTACCACCAAGAGTTGCACCAATTCAAGTTGTATTAGTACCAGTTGCAATGCATAAAGAAGGTGTAAAAGAAAAGGCTCAAGAAATATATGAACAACTAAAAAATAAATATAGAATTGAATTAGATGATAGAGAAAAAGTTTCACCAGGATACAAATTTAATGATTGGGAAATGAGAGGGGTTCCATTAAGAATAGAAATGGGACCAAGAGATATCGAAAATGGAGTTTGTGTTTTAGTTAGAAGAGACACAAATGAGAAAATCGAAGTGAAACTAACAGAGTTAGATGCTAAGGTTGGAGAAATCTTAGAATTAATTCAACAAAATATGTATGATGTTTGTAAAAAAAGAATGGAAGCCAAAACAACTATTGCACATAATTTAAATGAGTTCCAAGCAAATATAAATAAAGAACAAGGATTTATAAAAGCAATGTGGTGTGGTTCAGCAGAATGTGAAGCTAAAATAAAAGAACTAACAGCTGCCAAATCAAGATGTATGCCATTTGAACAAGAACATATTGGAGATACATGTGTATGCTGTGGAAAGCCAGCTACAAAAATGGTAATATGGGGAAGACAATATTAATATGAATATTTTGTGAATTATTCATAAAAACAGTTGTAAAAAAATCAAAAAATTGATATACTTGAAGTGATTAAATTTGATTGAAAGGAAAGTGATTTTTATGGAAGAAAATCAAGAAGAAAAAAAAGAAGAAATAGTAGAAATTGAAGAGAAAACAGAAGGATCAAATGATGGAATAAAAATATCAAACGATGTAGTTGCAGTAATTGCAGGAGTTGCTGTATCAGAAGTTCCAGGTGTAGCAAGTATGTCAGGAGGATTTGCTGGAGGAATTTCAGAAGTACTAAGTGGAAAAAAGAACTTATCAAAAGGAATAAAAGTAGATGCTGGAGATAAAGAAGTAAAAATTGATGTAAACATCATAGTAGAATATGGTTCAAGAATTCCAGATGTAGCATTTGAAATTCAAAATAGAGTAAAAAAATCAGTAGAGAGCATGACAGGTTTAAAAGTATCAGAAGTAAATGTACATGTTCAAGGTGTAAAAACAGAAAAAGATGAAGAAGACGACAAAGAAACAGAAAAAGAAGATAAAGAATAAGAAATGAGGAATTAATATGAAATTTTTAGAAAGACTTGCATTAGTAATATATTCATATGTAATGATATTAATGTCTATAGTGTTAGGACTATTAATTTTTAATTGGATAGAATTAGATAAAGTAGCACAAATGGTAAGAATTTTAATAACAGGAAGTATATCATCAAAAGTATTATTAGGATTAAGTGTATTCTTTATTCTATTATCTATAAAATGCATATTTTTTGATGATAGATCAAAACAAAAAGCAAAAGAAGTACAAGGTATTTTGTTAAAAAATGAAAATGGACAATTAATGATTTCAAAAGAATCAATAGAAAACATTGTTAAAAACACAGTATTAGGATTTGAAAATATTCAAGAATGTAAGACTAGAATAGATGTAAATAGTGAAAATCAATTAAGAATAACATTATTTTTAACAGTTAATGAAAATGTAGTTATAAAAGAACTTGCAAGTAATTTACAAACAAAGATAAAAGAAGAAGTAAAGAAAGTATCAGATTTAGATGTTCAAGAAGTAAATGTTAAAGTAATGGGACTACAAGAAAATAAAAAGAGCAAAGAATAGGATGATTGAAAATGGAAGATTTTAAAAATTTTGTTTCTAAATACATAGGAGCGATAATAGGAATAATAGTAGCAATATTAATATTATGTACAAGATTATATGATGTTATTTTTGCTATAGTAGTAATAATTGTTGGAGCATTTGTGGGAAATTATGTTCAACAAAATAAAGATGAAGTAAAAGAAAAAATTAAAAATTTTATTGATAGGCTATAAAAAAGGAGTTGTAAAATGAAAAGATCAGCAATTAGAGAATTAACATTTAGATTAATATATAGTTTAGAAATACAAAAAGCAGAAAATTTAGAAGAACAAATAGAACTATATTTAGAATGTAACGAAGTAGAGGATGAAGAAGCAAAAGAATATATAAAAGATGCAATTTTTGGAATAAATGAACATATAGAAGAAATACAAGAATTAATAGAAAAAAATCTAAAAGCTGATTGGAAAATAGACAGAATATCAAAAATAGATTTAAGCTTATTAAAACTTGCTATCTATGAAATAAAATATAAAGAGATTCCATATAAAGTAGCAATAAATGAAAGTTTAGAGTTAGCCAAAAAATACGGAGAAGAAACTTCTAAAAATTTCATAAATGGAATTTTGGCAAGTGTTGTAAAAGAAATAGGAGAATAACCAATGAAATATAATGCAGTAACAGTAACACAGTTAAATAAATATTTAAAAGATAGATTTGATGAAGATGAAAACTTAAATGCAATATTAGTAAAAGGTGAAATTTCTAACTTTAAGAACCATTACACAGGCCATCTATATTTTACATTAAAAGACGAAAATTCGTTAATAAAATGTATAATGTTTAAAAGCTATGCTGAAAGGCTAGCTTTTAAACCAAAAGATGGAATGAAAGTAATGGTTTTTGGGTCTGTATCAGTTTTTGAGAGAGATGGAGTTTACCAAATATATGCTAAAACTATGATGGAAGACGGAATGGGAGATTTGCATGAAAAATTTGAGAGACTAAAAGCACAACTAGAAGAAGAAGGATTATTTGCTCAGTCACATAAAAAGCCAATTCCATTATATCCTAAAGTGATAGGAGTATTAACATCTCAAACAGGAGCGGTTATTAGAGATATTATTAATGTTTCATCAAGAAGAAATCCAAATGTCTATATTAGATTATTGCCAGTACCTGTTCAAGGACCAGGAGCAGCAGAGCAAATTGCTGAAAAAATCAAAATAATGAATGATAAGAAATTAGCAGATGTTTTGATAATTGGGAGAGGTGGAGGTTCGTTAGAAGACCTATGGCCTTTTAACGAAGAAATTGTAGCAAGAGCTATATATGAGTCTGAATTGCCAATCATTTCAGCAGTTGGACACGAAACAGATTTTACAATAGCAGATTTTGTTGCAGATTTAAGAGCCCCTACACCATCAGCTGCAGCAGAACTTGCAGTACCTGATGTATATGAATTGAAGCAAAAAATAAATGATTATCAAAATAGATTTAGAAATTCTTTAAAAAAGAAAATAGAACTAATGAAATTAAGATACGAAAAATGTATGAAATCAAGAGTGTTTACTGATCCAATGAGAAAAATTAGAGATATGAGTGTTTTATTAGACTCATATGTTCAAAGATTGGAAAAGAAAATAAAAAATACGCAAAAAGACAATCAAACTGCATATATTGAATTAGTAACAAAATTAGATACATTAAGTCCATTAAAAACATTAGCAAGAGGATATTCATTAACAGAAAAAGACAATAAAATAGTAAAAAGCGTGAATGAACTAAAAGAAAATGATAAAGTAAAATTAAAATTTATTGATGGCGAAAAAGATGCAAAAATTTGCTAATAAAAGGAGGAAGTCCATGGATACACGAAAGAAACAAAATATATTAACAGTTATTATAGTAATTGCTTTAATAGGATTAGCAGTAATTTTGACTTCAATGTTTTATGATGAAAAAATGAAGGCAGAAAAAACTTCTAGTGCAGTCTCAAATGAAGTAACTCCACCAAAAGAAGAAAAAGAAAACAATACTGTGAAAGATCCAGTAGAAGAGGTAAAAGAAAATACACAAGGAAATACTTATGTTGGAGAAGAGGAAAAAGAGAGTGAACAAGAAGAGGAGCCAAAACAAAGTAATGATGAGAAAGCTATCGAATTAGCTAAAAAAGAATGGGGAAATGACCATGATGCAACTTTTAGTATTGATGAGAAAAAAGGTAACAAATATTATGTTGCTGTAAAAAAAGATGGAAATACAGTAGAATGGTATGAGGTTGACACTGAAACTTGGAAGATTAGTGTTTATTAAAATAAAAACTGAAGGAGAAAAATGATGAGTAAAGAAAATTTTGAAGAATCAATGAAAAAATTAGAAAGCATAGTAAATGAATTAGAAAATGGCAATTTAAATTTAGATGAATCAGTTGAAAAATTTGAAGAAGGAATGAAAATTGCTAAACAATGCAATACTATTTTAGAAGATTCAGAGAAGAAAATAACTATATTATTAGAAAAAGATGGAGAATTAAAAGAAGAAAAATTTGATGCAAATGAATAAATAGATAAAAGGGGAAAGTAAAATGGAGGACATTCAAAAAATAGTAACTAATAAATATTTATATGTACCATTATTATTATGGTTTTGTATTCAAGTATTTAAAGTTATTTGCGATTTAGTAAAAACAAAGAAATTTAATTTTAAAAGAATTATGGGAGCTGGCGGAATGCCAAGTTCTCATACAGCAGTTGTAACAAGTTTAGCAATGCTTGTCGGTAAGAGTGAAGGCTTTGACTCAGCTATGTTTGCAGTTGCATTAGTATTTGCAATGGTTGTAATGTATGATGCTGCGGGAGTTAGAAGAGCTGCAGGAAAACAAGCACATTTATTAAATAAAATAATAGAAACACCTGGACTTACAGGAGTAGAGGTACAAGAAAGACTAGTAGAAGTTTTAGGACATACTCCTTTACAAGTAATTGTTGGAGCTATAATAGGTATTACAGTTGGACTATTAGCATAATTAGTATGCAAAAATGGAGGGATTAAAATGACAGATATTGAAATTGCAAAAAATGCAGAACTAAAGAAAATCACAGAAGTTGCAAAAGATATAGGAATTGCAGATGAGGATATTGAACCATATGGCAATTATAAAGCTAAAATATCAAAAGTTGATACTAGTAAAAATGATGGAAAATTGATATTAGTTACAGCAATGAGTCCAACTCCATTAGGTGAAGGGAAAACAACTATTTCAATTGCGATAGCAGATGGACTAAGAAAAATTGGAAAAAAATCAATTTTAGCATTAAGAGAACCATCTTTAGGACCAGTATTTGGAATGAAAGGTGGTGCAACAGGAGGAGGACATGCCCAAATTGCTCCAATGGAAGATATTAATTTACATTTTACAGGAGACATGCATGCAATAACATCAGCAAATAATTTGTTATCAGCAATGATAGATAATCATATTTATCAAGGAAATAAATTAAATATTGAAAAAGTTACATGGAAAAGATGTATAGATTTAAATGATAGACAATTAAGAAAAATAAACACAGGGCTTTCAGGAGAAAGTAAAATAGTTCCTAGAGAAGATGGATTTGACATATCTGCAGCGTCAGAAATAATGGCAATATTATGCTTAGCAACAGATATACAAGATTTAAAGACAAGACTTGGAAATATTATTGTTGGATATAATAAAAAAGAAGAACCAGTATTTGCAAAAGATTTAAATGCACAAGGGGCAATGACAGTATTACTAAAAGATGCTATAAAACCAAATTTAGTACAAACTCTAGAACATACACCAGCATTAGTACATGGTGGACCATTTGCCAATATAGCACATGGATGTAATTCAGTAATAGCAACTAGAATGGGAATGAAGCTTGCAGAATATACAGTTACAGAAGCAGGTTTTGGAGCAGATTTAGGAGCAGAAAAATTTATTGATATAAAATGCAGAGATGCTAACATAAAACCAAATGTAGTAGTTTGTGTTGCAACAATAAAAGCATTAAAATATCATGGAGGAGCTTCAAAAGAAAACATTAGAGAAGAAGATATGGTAAGTCTAGAAAAAGGAATGAATAATTTATATAAACATATAGACAATATAAGAGGTAGATTTGGATTAAATGTAATTGTAGCAATTAATAAATATAATACTGATAAAGAGAATGAATTAGAATTTGTGCAAAATGAATTAGCTAAAAGAGAAATACCATCAAGTGTTGTGGAGAGCTGGGAAAAAGGCGGAGAAGGTGCACTAGATATAGCTAATAAAATTGTTGAACTTGCAGATCAAGAAGAAGATAAATTTGAATATATTTATGATTTAGATGAAGCAATTGTAGAAAAAATAAATAAAATCGCTATGAAAATTTATGGAGCAAAAGCAGTTTTATATCCAGAAGAAGTTGCTAGAAAAATAGAAAAAATTGAAGAAATGGGATATGGAAAATTACCAATATGTATTGCTAAAACCCAATATTCTTTTTCAGATGATGCTAAAAACTTAGAATGTGAAGAACCATTTGAAATTCATGTAAAAGATGTAGAGTTAAAAGCAGGAGCTGGATTTATAGTTGTTCTTGCAGGAAATATTATGACAATGCCAGGACTACCAGTAGTTCCAGCAGCAGAAAATATAGATATTGATGAAGCTGGAAATATAGTAGGTTTATTTTAATTCGTAATGAATAAAACTTCCGAACTTAGAAATACTAACAAAAAGTATTTTTGAGGAGGAAGTTTTTTTATGTATAATTTTAGAACCGACTTAGCACTTGAAAGAAGAGATATTTATCAAAAGGCTAATAAATTAAATCAAATAGATGGGGTTGAAAGCACAGAAGAGGAGATTAATGATAATATAAAAGTATCAAGAGTAAAGATTACAAATTCTAAAGGTGAAGAAGCATTAGGAAAGCCAATAGGAACATATGTTACCATTGATGTAAAAAAACTAAAAATGGCAGGAGAAGAAGAAATTCAGAAAACATCAGAAGTCTTAACAGATGAATTGAAAAAAATAGTAGAAATGCATGTAAATAATCAAGAAGATATTTTAATTGTGGGATTAGGAAATATTTATGTGACTCCAGATGCTTTAGGACCAAAGGTAATAAATGAGATTGATGTTACAAGACACATAATAAAATATCTTCCTCAATATGTTGATGAAGGTACAAGACCAGTTAGTGCTATTTCTCCAGGAGTGTTAGGTACAACTGGAATAGAAACTGTTGAAATTTTGAAAGGAATCGTTGAAAATATTCATCCTAAATTGCTGATTGTAATAGATGCTTTGGCTTCTAGAAGTATTGAGAGAATTAGTAGTACAATTCAGATATCTGATACTGGAATTGTTCCTGGTGCAGGTGTTGGAAATACAAGAGAGGAGATTAGTGAGAATTCTTTAGGTATACCTGTTGTCTCAATTGGAATTCCTACTGTTGTTGAACTTGCTACTCTTGTTTCTGATGGGATTGATATTTTTATTGATAGATTACAAGAGAAAGCTGAGTCTAATGAGTATTTAAATAAGTTGCAGCAGAATGATAAGTATGAAGAGGTTAAAGAGGCTCTTAATGTTGGGGATTATAATATGATTGTTACTCCAAAAGAAATTGATGATTTAATTGAGAACATGAAAGATATTGTGGCTAGAGGTATTAATTTTGCAGTAAATTAACTCACATTCAGCTGCGTTCACCCCACGGTTTGCCCACTCCACCCAATTGCCAAGTATAACGTTCGATTGGAATTCAAAAATAGAAATTATTATATAAGAAAATGAGGGATGTT
>ENA-OOWZ01000904-OOWZ01000904.1-human-gut-metagenome-genome-assembly--contig:-NODE-904-length-15149-cov-3.283954_pt1 | contig 15149 bp, 14 predicted proteins | sample MGYA00241580_ERZ501329 | MGnify/ENA primary metagenome ERZ501329 (study PRJEB25962, sample SAMEA2042923) | human gut metagenome | biome: human gut; feature: human-associated habitat; material: faeces... | reverse complement strand
TTTGATTTATTATTTGGTGCCGAAGATCCTGTCGCCTGCGTCGCCGAGACCGGGGACGATATATCCGTGTTCGTTAAGATGATCGTCAAGAGCGGCAACATAGATATCGACGTCGGGGTGAGCCTTCTGAAGAGCGGCAAGCCCCTCGGGAGCGGCGATAATGCCCATGAATTTGATATCTTTGGGGTTGCGCTTCTTTATCTGGGTGATAGCGTCGATTGCCGAGCCGCCGGTGGCAAGCATCGGATCAAGGACTATAACCTCACGCACCTCTATATCGGCAGGCAGCTTGCAGTAATACTCAACCGGCATAAGGGTTTCGGGGTCTCTGTAAAGGCCGATATGACCGACTCTTGCGGAGGGAACGAGCGCAAGCACGCCGTCCACCATGCCGAGACCGGCTCTTAGGATAGGAACGAAGGCGAGCTTCTTACCGGCGAGCACCTTAGTCTTGGCGACCGCGACGGGAGTCTTTATCTCGGTGTCTTTAAGAGGAAGATCTCTGGTTGCTTCGTAGCAGATAAGGGTTGCTATCTCGCTGACAAGCGCTCTGAATTCCTTTGAACCTGTCTTTTCGTTCCTGAGGATAGTCAGCTTATGCTGGATGAGGGGATGATCCATAATCATTACTTTTGCCATTTAAATAACCTCCGATATATTTAATTGTTAATTAAAACCTGTTTTCAAGCTCAGTTATCTGAGCGATCCTGCGAGCGTGGCGCTCCTCGCCGCTGAACGGCGTATCGAGGAAGATATCGACAAGCTCGATAGCTTTCTCGGGAGTGACCACTCTGCCGCCGAGGCAAAGCATATTTGCGTCGTTATGCAGCCTTGTCATCTCGGCTGAGAATGCGTCCGAGCAGCAAGCCGCTCTGATGCCTCTGACCTTGTTCGCCGCCATGGAAATGCCGACGCCCGTGCCGCAGAAAAGCAGACCGAGGCTGCATTCGCCGCTCGCTACGGCCTTTGCCGCAAGCTCGGCGTAGACGGCGTAATCGGTGGATTCAGGCGTATAAGTGCCGAAATCCTTATACTCGATTTTCCTCATATCAAGATGATCCTTGATGATGTTTTTAAGCTCAAGACCTGCATGGTCGCAACCTAAAGCTATCATGTGTTTACTCCCTTTCTCAATTTAAGCTCACGCTCTGCCTGCGGCGGTCTGAGATAGACCGGAACAAGCTCCGAAGCAGGGCGAAACAGCTCATTATTATCCTCAGCGGCCGCGGCAACGCCGTAAGCGCGCTGATATCTTCTGTTCTCTGCGGCGAGATGAACGGCGGGAAGCCTGCCGCCGAATGCTGCAAAGCAAAGCTCGGCGCCGTCGCCTGCAAGATATATTTTTTTGTCACAACCTGCAAGGTCGGCTTCAAGCTCGGCTATAGGCACCGCTTTATCCTCGCAAATACGCGCAACCTTGCCGCCCGAGCACTCAAAAAGAGCGGTATAGACCTGATTGCAGCGAGCGTCCATTGCGACGCAGACAAGGCAATCGTCATCGCCAAAATTATAAGCGGCTGAGAGCAGAGTAGAGACGCCTGCGCAGGGTTTATCGCCACTGAGGGCAAGCCCCTTGACGGCGGCAACACCTATCCTTATACCCGTGAATGAGCCCGGACCGACGTTGACGCTCAGGGCATCTATATCGGCGAAGCTCATATCCGCCTGGGTCAGCGCATTATCGACCATTGGCATCAGCGTGCGGCTGTGGGTCAAAGCGGCGTTGACAAAGCATTCGCTTATCAGCCTGCCCCCCTCGGTCACGGCGACGCTCGCGGTCTTTGCAGAGGAATCAATCGCTAATATTTTCAAGAATTTCAGCTCCGATTATTTCGATTTGGCGTTCATCGGGGTCGTCGCATTTGGTGATAGTGACCCGAACGCAATCCTGTGGGAGAATGACTTCGATATTCTCGCTCCACTCGATGATGAGGGTCGCCCCCGCATCAAGGTAGTCAAAATACCCCGTGGAGTAAAGATCGTCCCAGCCCGTTATACGGTACATATCAAAATGGCAAAGCGCTTTTTTGCCCGAACGGTACTCGTTGACAAGCGCAAAAGTAGGGCTTGTGACCTCGGCGTCAATGCCCATTCCACGGGCGAAGCCTCGCACAAACGCCGTCTTGCCGGCTCCAAGTTCGCCGAAAAGCGCCACGACCGAGCCGACCTCCACAGTCTTTGCAAGCGAAAAACCGATATTCTCGGTCTCCCTTGCGCTGCGGGAATAATAAATTGCCATACTGCACCACCTTAATTAAGACCATAGCGCATTATATCACAAAGGCGGACGTTTTTCAACATTAAGATGGCAAAACTTCAAAAAAATTCGGCGAGCCAAAGCACGCCGAATATAAATCAATACCGCTCTACAAGAGCATTTATCATATCGGGGACGTTGGTGATAATGCCGTCAACGCCCCAGTCAAGCATTCTCTTGGCGATGCCGTCGCCGTCGACGGTCCAGACATTGATACCTATCCCGTTGTCATGGAGCTTTTTAACATAATGCTTGTTGACAAGGCTGAAATGCGGGTGCAGATATTCCGCGCCTATCTCCTTGGCGAATTCAACATAGCCGAAAAGCATCTTCTTATAGGTGATCTTCCTGTCGGGGCTGTAGAGGAAGCCCGTCTTGCACGCGGGGTCAAGCCTCTTACACTCCACAAGAAGCTCGGGGCTGAAGCTCGAAATAAGCAGCTTATCAAAGAGTCCGTGCTCCTTAACTGCGGCAAGGGTTTCTTTGACTATCCCCTTTTCGCCGCTGAGAGGAGTTTTAAGCTCGATATTCATTATCTCGATATCCGCCGTCGCACAGAGGGTGAGAAATTCATCGAGAGTCGGGAGCTTGGTGCCCCTGAATTCGTCATGGAAGTATGAGCCGAAATCATAAGAGCGCAGTTGCTCCAGAGTCATGTCAGAGATAGCGCCGATGCCGTTTGAAGTCTCGTCGATAGTGTAGTTATGGCAAATGACCGGCACGCCATCCCTTGACATATGCACGTCGGTCTCAAAGCCGTCAACGCCTATCTCAAGCGACTTCTCGAAAGCGGGAATGGTATTTTGCGGCGCCTGCTTATTGGCGCCCCTATGGGATATAACTTTGCAAACAGACATAATATCACCTTTCTATAAATACCGATATCAGCAAAACAGAGTGCAGCCCATTTTTTTGAAATTCTCAATCATTTCATGCGCCTTTTCCTCCGATAAACCGAAATACTTACAAAGGCAGGTTATGCACATGAATTCCTCGGCGCCTCGGTTGACCATTTTCTTATGGAAACCGATATCGTCGTTGGTCAGCTCTTTTTCACACGAAATACAGTATTCCATGTCACTTCGCCAGCTTGCAAATGTAGCATTCGCAGTCGTGAGCGGCGATCTTGCGGCGCATAAATTCCTTCTTGACGCCGAGATTTTTGCCTGTGAATACGTCCCTCATCTCAAGGCCGTAGCCGGAGGCGGCAGGAATGCCGATATTCTCAAAATAGAATTCAACATGGGCGTCGTTCTCGCCGAAATTGACAAGCAGCACAGCTATCTCATTATCCGAAAGCAGCTTGACAAACGACTTTGCTTCGCGGGAGCCGGTGGTGCAGAATGCGGGTCTCCCCTCCTCATCCTGATTTATCCTGATGAGGTCTTTATTCTTGACAAGCTCAAGCATTTTATCATTCAGATTTCTGATATCGCCGCCGAGCATGAGTGGGGCGCTGAACATACACCAAACGGCAAACTGGGTTTTATAGTCTATATCGGTGCAGCCCGAGGAGCCGACATTACCCTCGCCGTACATACCGATGGTGAGCATATCAATATCGTTGAAGCAGCCGGGTGCGGAGTAAGCGAGGTTGTCGACCTGGCTGAGCGAAATATCTCTCATCGAGGGGAAAGAATCGTTGATATCGCCTGTGGAGCGATACATATGAGCGCCTGCGGAACGAATCCATGTGTTGACCTCATCGTTGCCCCAGTTACAGGCGGAAAAAAGGATCTCCCTGCCGCTCGCCTTGAGCGCCATGCCCATCTTTCTGTAAAGAAGCGGACCGTTAGCGACATTCGGCTTATAGCAGAAGTCATATTTAAGGAAATCCGCGCCGTATTCGGCAAAGGTGCGGGCATCAAGGAACTCATGGTCAAAGCTGCCGGGGTAATCGGCGCATGTACGGGTGCCGGCGCATGAATACATGCCGAATTTAAGCCCTTTGGAGTGAACATAGTCGCTGACCGCTTTCATTCCGTTGGGGAATTTGATCTTATCGGGGACTATTTTGCCGGTCTCGGGGTCTCTCTCCCTCTCGCTCCAGCAGTCGTCGATGACGAGGTAATTATACCCTGCCTCAAGCAGACCTTTCTCGACCATTGCGTCGGCGGTCTCTTTGATAACGCTCTCGTTGATATTCTCGCCAAAGGTATTCCAGGTGTTAAAGCCCATCGGAGGGGTTCTTGATAACATAAGCTCGCTCCTAACAAAAATCATTTTGAAACTGCCTGTCGGCAGCTATACAAATAAAGTTTAACATAATGCAGTCTGTTTTTCAAGGAGAAAATCAATAAATTAAGGGGCGTTTTTCCTTGACAATAAATGCACCCTGTGATAATATGTAAATATTATAAAATATAAATGCGGGTATGGCGGAATTGGCAGACGCACAAGATTTAGGATCTTGCGCCGCAAGGTGTGCAGGTTCGACCCCTGTTACCCGCACCATAATTGGACCAAACATTGATACGATGTGTCGATGTTTGGTCCGTTTCTTTTTGCCCGAAAAGCTGCTTGCGGCAAGGCTTTCTGCTAAGAGCAGGTGCATTTGTTCTGACATCCGCTATGATCAAGCGCCTTTCAGAAGGTGTTTTCCAAAAAACACCTCGCTGCCCGGAAAAGCAACCGTTTCAAACGGCCATAATCGTTTCAATGAGAATAGCCTGTAATGAGGATCAAGTGGTCCCCACCACGGGCTATGATCGTATCTGCCGTTATAACGTTTCGGTGATCTCTGTTCCATTTTTGAATCGGAAGACAAGCCGCCCGTCCTCATAAACCGTTACCCGGTCGATCAGATAGAGAGACAGGCGATGCTTGTTTGAGGGCCGGGAGATCGCTCGCATCACCGCCCCGCAGATGGGGCAATGGATGCGGTAGGCGCTGGCCTGCCGGGTGGTATGTTCCTCACGGGCGATCAGGCGATACCGCTTCGGGACCAGCTCCTCCAGATAGAGCGCGGCGGTCCCGGCGACCTTTTCCCGGTCCGGGGAACAGAACAGTGGGGACTTGTCCAGTCCGGCCGTGTCCCGGTCGATCAGGGGATGGTAGAGTACATCCGTCATGCTTATGCCCTCACAGCCTTGACGGGCTTACCGTCCGGATCGAAGAAGCGTCCGGCGCAGAAGTTCAGTGCGTCCTGATACTCGGCAAAGACCACGCAGGCAAAGTCGTACTCGACCTTCCAGTAATCGTAGGCGGGATCGGTGCTGTGGGAGACCACGACGGGCATCCCTTTCCGCGTCTGGAACACAGCCTTGCATTCAAACTTCCCACGAGAGAGGACGAAACTTTTATGGTTTGCCAGCTTTTTTCACCATACGGAGAAACATGGGCCGTTTTGACCAGTGTTTTTCAAACTTTTTCTTCACTCTCCGCTATACGGAGAAACACAGACCGTTTTGAGCGGGTGTTTCCCGCTATACGGAGAAAAACATGCTGTTTTGATCAGGTGTTTTCCCAAAACTTTTTCTGCTTCCTCCACCATACGGAGAAACGCATGCCCTTTTGTTAACGTGTTTCCCCGAAAAGATTTGCTTCCCTGATATACGGCCACGGAAAGAGGAAAACTTAACCACTTTTCAAAAAGGATTAGAAAACGTAAAAACTGCCTCCGCAAAAGCTGCGGAAGCAGTAGATTATCCAGCTGGATCGTGATATAATATTATGTCAAAATATAAGTGTGATTTGTTTTTTGTTGTGCTGGGAGGCGACCAACATGACCCCTGAAGAAAGAGCCAGACAACTGATCGATGCCCGTCTTGCGCAATCCGGCTGGGTCGTTCAGGATCTGAAAAAAGTGAATCCCATGGCTTCTCTCGGTGTTGCTGTTCGGGAATATCCCACCAGTACCGGGCCAGTTGACTATGCTCTTTTTGTTGATGGGAAGCCCGTAGGCGTGATTGAAGCGAAGAAGGACGAGCTGGGTGAGAACATCACGGTCGTCGAGGGCCAGTCCGGGCGCTATGCCAACAGCACCTTCAAATACATAACCACCGAGTATAAGATCCGCTTTGCCTATGAAGCCACCGGGCAGCTCACCCGTTTTACGGATTATGCTGATGTCAAATACCGTTCCCGGCGCGTGTTTTCCTTCCACAGGCCGGAAACGCTGCTGGCCCTGCTCACAAAGGGCGATACGATCCGCAATAACATGAAGCATTTTCCAGCCTTTGATACCGCCGGATTCCGCAAATGCCAGATCACAGCAATCCGGAATCTGGACGCCTCCTTTGCGGATAATCGCCCCAAGGCGCTGGTGCAGATGGCAACCGGCGCAGGCAAGACCTTTACAGCAATCACGGCAGCATACCGTCTGCTGAAGTTTGGCAAGATGAAGCGCATCCTGTTTCTTGTGGACACCAAATCATTGGGCGAGCAGGCGGAGCGGGAATTCCTTGCCTATACGCCGAATGACGACAACCGCTCCTTTGCCCAGCTTTACGGTGTTCGCCGCCTGAACAGCTCCTATATCCCCAATGACATCCAGATCTGCGTCAGCACCATTCAGCGGATGTACTCCATCCTGAAGGGTGAGGAAATGGATGAATCCGCAGAGGAAGAATCCTTCTTCGAGCAGGCCGGAGCCGACACACAGGCCGCAAAAGAGGTCGTCTATAACGAAAAGGTTCCCCCGGAGTTTTTCGACTGCATCATTGTCGATGAATGCCATCGGTCGATCTACAACGTGTGGAATCAGGTGCTGGAGTATTTCGACGCTTTCATCATCGGCCTGACCGCCACGCCGGACAAGCGCACCTTTGCCTTTTTCAACCAGAACGTGGTCAGCGAATATTCGCGAGAGCAGGCCATTATCGATGGGGTCAATGTCGGTGAGGACATCTTCCTCATTGAGACCGATGTTACGAAAAACGGCGCGATGATCCTGAAGCAGCAGATCGAGTACCGGGACCGCCTGACTCGCGCCAAGCGCTGGAAGCAGATGGACGAGGACCTGATCTATACCACAGCAAAGCTGGATCGGGACGTTGTGAATCCCAGCCAGATCCGCACCGTGATCCGAGCGTTCCGGGACAACCTGTTCACGCAGCTTTTCCCGCATCGCCGCGAAGTGCCCAAGACGCTGATCTTTGCCAAGACCGACAGCCATGCGGATGATATCATTCAGATCGTCCGGGAGGAGTTTGGCGAGGGCAATGAATTCTGCCAGAAGATCACCTGTCAGGCGGAACGCCCGGAGACTGTTCTCAGCGCCTTCCGCAACGATTATTATCCCCGTATTGCCGTCACCGTTGACATGATCGCCACCGGGACAGATGTGAAGCCCATCGAGTGTCTGATCTTCATGCGCGATGTCCGCAGCAAGAATTATTTTGAGCAGATGAAAGGGCGCGGCACCCGCACCCTCGGTAAGGACGACCTGCAGAAGGTAACGCCTTCCGCCACGGAGAACAAGGATCATTTTGTGATCGTGGACGCCGTTGGCGTCACGAAATCCAAAAAGACCGAGACCCGCACGCTGGAGCGCAAGCCCTCCGTCAGCATGAAGGAACTGATGCTGAATGTGGCCATGGGTGCAAAGGATGAAGACACCCTCACATCCCTTGCAAACCGTGTGATCCGGCTCAATAGCCAGATGACCGACCGGGAGCGCACCGAATTCAGCAGCACCGTCGGCAGCAGCGCAGGGACTCTTGCCCAGCGGCTGTTGGATGCTTTTGATCCGGATATTGTTTCCTCCAAGGCCGGTGTCGATCTGTCTGACGATCATGAGCCGACTGAGGATGAGCAGCACCGCATGGATGAAGCAAAGAAGGCGCTGATCCAACAGGCCGTGCAGCCCTTCTATAATCCGGATATTCGCGATTACATCGAGAATGTGCGCCGCAGCCATGAGCAGGTCATCGATTCTGTGAATATCGACACGGTGCTCTTTGCCGGGTATGATACCGACAAGCAGGCGAATGCAGACCGCATCCTCAAGACCTTCCATGCGTTTATCGAGGAGAACAAGGATGAAATCCTTGCCCTGCGGATCATTTACGATCAGCGGTACAAGGACCGTCCCATGGCGATCACAAAGCTCAAAGCCCTGTATGAAAAGCTGAAGGCGCAGAGCATCACCATTGAGCGCCTGTGGGAATGCTATGCCATCAGGAAGCCGGAAAAGGTCAAGCGGGGTACCGTGGCGCAGCTTACGGACCTGATCTCCATCATCCGCTTTGAGATGGGCTATGCCGATTATCTCGCCCCGTTCGCGGACAAGGTGAATTATAACTTCATGCAGTGGACGCTGCGCCGGAACGCAGGCCATATCCATTTTACAGATGAGCAGATGGAATGGCTGCGCCTCATCAAGGATCACATCGCTGTTTCCCTCAGTATTGAGCCGGAGGATCTGGACCTCAGTCCCTTTGATCGTAAGGGTGGTCTGGGCAGGTTTTACGATGTGTTCGGGGACAGCTATGAGGCGATTTTGCGGGAAATGAACGTGGAGCTGGTGGCGTGATATGGAATGGCAATTGAAAACAATGGCAGATATAGCAGAGCCCGTCAACGGTATTGTTGATGGCCCGTTCGGGTCCAATTTGAAGAAATCTGACTATATAGATGATTCTGAAAACGGTATACCTGTCCTTACGACCAAAAACCTTCATGGTGATTATTCTAAGGATAGTGTGAGATACATTTCAAAGAAAAAATACGAGGTCATAAAGCGCAGCACCGTATACCCGGGAGATATTCTGGTTGCCAAAATTGGTTCAATTGGAACATGTGGTATTTATCCGTTATCATGTAAAAATGCATTGATTCCTGCAAACTTATTAAAAATTACTGTTTTACCGACAGTTGATCGTAAGTATGTTTACTACTATATTCAAAGTAAAGGGTTTCAGGAAAAAATCAAAGCGATTTCAACAGCTACCGCGCAACCTGCATTCAATGTTACAAAGTTTCGAAAACTTCCCATTCCAACCCCTCCCCTCCCGGAGCAGGAGCGCATCGTTGCCCGGATTGAGGAACTGTTTTCTCAACTCGACGCCGGGGTGGAAACGCTGAAAAAAACAAAAGCACAGCTTGCGGTGTATCGGCAGGCCGTGCTGAAAGAGGCGTTTGAGAAGGTATCTGCACGAGTTTTGCTTGGAAGCATATCTGAATCACGGCTCGGCAAAATGCTCGACAGTGAGAAAAACATAGGGGTACCTCGCCGCTATCTTCGTAACATCAATGTCAGGTGGCATAGCTTTGATTTGAGCGACCTTTCAGAAATGCCGATTGAGGAAAACGAAGTAGGCAAGTATTCGCTACGTAAAGGAGATCTTGTTATCTGCGAAGGTGGAGAGCCAGGACGCTGTGCGGTATGGGAAAGTGATGATGTTATTTTCTATCAAAAAGCGCTCCATCGGGTGCGATTTACTGATAGCTCAAACCCTAAGTTTTATATGTATTATTTGTGGTATGCAGCGCAAACTGGTCAACTCAAGTCCTTGTTTACAGGCACAGGAATAAAGCATTTAACTGGACAGTCTCTTGTAAAGGTACTTGTTCCGACTGCGGAAAGGATAACCCAAGACAGTATAGTAAATGAAATTGAAACTCATCTTTCCGTCTGCGACAGCATCGAGCATACGGTAGACTTGGCTTTACAACAAGCCGAGGCTATGCGGCAGAGCATTTTGAAAGATGCGTTTGAGAGAAAACTGTAATGAAAAAAACTGTCGAAGGAACCTGTAAACTCTGTGGTCAACAGAAAAAGCTGACCTTTGAACATGTTCCGCCAGAAAGCGCGTTCAATTCAATTTCTGTAAAAGAGTTTCCGCCCGAAGCCACTGTTGACATGATGACTGGTGCTGGTGGACGAAAACCATGGGATTTCTCCGGGCTTAAGGGGAAAGTGAATCAACGTGGGGGCGGCGGTTATTATCTCTGCAGTGATTGCAACAATAACACAGGTTCGTGGTATATTTCTGAGTACGCCAAGTTGGCCAATACTTTTCATCATATTATAACCACAAATGAAATGGAGCTTGGGAACACTTGCTCTTTTCACCTTAAGGATGTTTTTCCGTTAAGAATCCTCAAAGCGATCATGATCATGTACTGCGATATTAACAACGGTTGCATGGGAGATGACCAATTAAGGGAATTCCTAATGGATAAGGAATCTCGCAATTTTGACAGTGAAAAATACAAACTATACATTTATATGGCAAGCCGGGGAATGCGGCGGATCAGCGGAATTTCTGCCATGTTTATTGAAGGAATCGGTATAGTAATGGCCTCCGAGATTGGTAGCTATCCAGTCGGTACGATTCTCTGTATCGACAAGCCAGAAGCCTATACCCCTCCCGGTTTGCTGCTCAACAGCTTTGCCGAATACGGGTATGACGACAAATGCAATGTCGATATATGCGGCATACCATACCTTGAAATCAACACATTGTTCCCGGTAGATTTCTGATCAAAAGATTTTTTTATTCGGGCTAATCAGGGAAATTCGACTACAAATTCGAAGGAGTGAATCACTTGCCTATGCTAACGGATTGGTTAATGGTTGTAATTACAGCCATATATGTTGGCGCTACTATCGCAATCTGGTTTGCCAACAATAAATCTGCACGAATGACTGAAAAACAGCTCGAAGAATCGAAACGTCAGTTTGCAGAAAATGAACGGCTCCAAATGATGCCGTATTTTGAAATCATAGTACATGATGATATACGGGATTTTGTTGAGTGCATAGAACTTGCTATTTCGTACAGCAAGGCAGAGAACAGCACCGTTATCGATCGAAGGATTTCAATAAAAAATATTGGTCTTGGTGTTGCAAAAGACTTTACATACACATGGTGCAATTTGGATGGATGTTATCCGCGGAACGATCTTGGTTTTACAGCATTTGCTCCGGGAGAAGAAAAAAGCATCTATTTTGATTTTTATGCCGAACATAAAGAGGACTTTAGCGAATATGAAGCTCAGGTATCAATGATTTTTTATTACTCTGATTTGCTTGAAAACAAGTATTCTGTAGTTCTGAACCTTGTTTTTAGAATTGCCAAAGATGGTGAAGTTGATATAACAGATTATCATGTTAGTATTCCAAGCCGTATAAAGGAGAGCAACAATGCCTGAACAAACATCATCTATCATTTCAAAAGTCTGGGGCATGTGCAACCCGCTCCGCGATGACGGATTATCCTATGGAGATTATCTGGAACAGCTTACATACCTGATATTCCTCAAGATGTCGGACGAGTATGCAAAGCCGCCGTATAAGAAAGAGTCCGGTATTCCTGCCGGCTATACATGGCAGGATATGAACACCCTCACCGGAGCAGCGCTGGAAGAACAGTACAAAGATACACTGGAAAAGCTGGGGGAGCAGGGCGGCATCCTGGGTCAGATTTTCAAGGGCGCGATCAACAAGGTCAGCAACGCCGCGATCCTTTACCGGATCGTGCAGATGATCGACCGGGAGAAATGGGTCTCCATGTCTTCGGACGTGAAGGGCGAGATCTATGAGGGTTTGCTGCAGAAAAACGCAGAAGACGTAAAATCCGGCGCAGGCCAGTATTTCACACCGCGCGCGCTGATCCAGGCGATGGTCGCCTGCATCCGCCCGGAGCCGATGAAAACGATCGCGGACCCCTGCTGCGGCAGCGGCGGATTCTTCCTCGCGGCGCAGGCATTTCTTGCCGACCCGGAGAATTATACGCTCGATCGGGAGCAGAAGGAATTCCTGAAAAACGAGACCTTCTACGGAAATGAGCTGGTGGCGTCCACCTTCAAGCTGTGCCTGATGAATCTGTACCTGCACAACATCGGGGATATCTACGGCAGCGTTCCTGTCGCCCACGGCGATTCGCTGCTCACCGATCCCGGCTATCGCGTGGATTACGTTCTCACCAATCCGCCCTTCGGCAAAAAATCCTCCCTCACCTTCACCAATGAGGAAGGCGAACAGGAGGAAGAAGACCTCGTATATAACCGTCAGGATTTCTGGACCACCAGCAGCAACAAGCAGCTCAATTTCGTCCAGCACATCAATACCATCCTAAAAGCCACGGGCAAGGCTGCGGTGGTCGTGCCGGACAACGTGCTCTTTGAGGGCGGCGCTGGCGAGATCGTCCGCAAGAAGCTGCTTGCCACCTGTGATCTGCATACAATCCTGCGTTTGCCCACGGGCATCTTCTATAAGCCGGGTGTCAAAGCGAACGTCATTTTCTTCGATAAGCGTCCGGCCAGCGCCGAAACGCAGACGAAGGCCATCTGGATCTACGATTTTCGCACCAACGTTCACTTTACGCTGAAACAGCATCCGATGCAGTATTCCGATCTGCTGGACTTCATCGCCTGTTATCATCCGGAGAATCGGTACGAACGCACCGAAACGTGGAGCGAAGATAACCCGGATGGCCGCTGGCGCAAATTCGATATTGCCGACATCCTTGTGCGGGACAAGACCAGCCTCGATATCTTCTGGATCAAGGACAAGTCCCTTGCCGATCTGGACAACCTGCCCTCGCCCGACGTGCTGGCCGATGATATCATCGAAAACCTCCAGAGCGCACTGGAGAGCTTTCAGGAGCTGAAGGCACAGTTGAAATAGAGGAATGTCGTTAAATATGAGCCCGGCATCTTGTCGCAAAAGGATTATGAACTCTTGCTGGTGTGCGAGAGACTAAGAGAGTATCGTAAAGAGCTCCCCCGTATTCCTACGTGCAGTACATTACACAGAAGTCGCACTCACCTCACGCTATATGAGAAATTTAGAGAATTATACGGAGGCAACGTATGAGCAGTAATAATCCTACTTCCATATTAGCATCGTTTTCGACTATGAAAAGTTTAGTGGATGCCCAGCAGTACCAAAGTCCATACCAAATACTTGCCGAGTTTATCCAGTATATCATCATAAAAAGCAATCTACACTCCTTTACCGCGATAGAAATGAAAAACCGGCTATTTGAAGTGATTGGCTTTTATATTCCGGAGGCTGTTGTACGGACTACCGTTCGTGGTCTGCAATTCATTAAGACAGAAAACAGTATTTACCATGTGAACCAGATTGCCCTTAAGGACAATTCCGTATTCGAAGAGATGAAAGCCGTTGCAGAGGCAAATAATACTGATATTATCGATCTGCTGATTGCTTTTGCGCAGGAAACTAACCCTTCGAGCGCTATATGGGCAGATGCATTAACACAAGAGTTTATTGCATACCTCCTTGATGATCAGCAGACGACCGCTGCAGGGAAATATACTGATCTGATAGGGCGGTTTATCCTTAAAAACGAATCCGACGTGAAAATTCAGTCAGTTTTGACAGCGATACGGGAAGGAAGCATATTATATATTGGGCTGAATCATAATATAAGTGAGACTGGAAGTCTTAGAAAGCCCTTAACGCTTTTCCTTGGCACAGAGGTTTTATTCAGCCTATATGGGTATAACGGAGAGATTTATAAGCAGTTGGCACAGGATCTATATGATCAAATAAAGGCTGCAAATGTTGGATCTAAGAGGATCACACTTCGCTATTTTTCTGAGGTAAAGAAAGAAATAGAAGATTTTTTTACCAGTGCAGAACTTATTGTGGATGGGAAGCAGCTACTTTTTGACACAGTCGCTATGAAAGCCATCATCAATGGGTGTTCAACCGCTGGTGATGTTAAAGTCAAAAAAGCGGATTTCTTTCATGTGCTCCAATGCTCCTATGGCATTATGGAAGATGATCGATCGAGCTACTACGAGAACACTGATGATCAGTACAATCTTGAAAGCTTATCTGTAGACCCTCAACAGTATGATAGTATAAAATTCATCAGTCATATCAACAAGTTGCGTAAGGGGCGTATTTATCCATATGATTTGGACGCAGAGTATTTAATCGTTACTAATTCTGGCGTTACACTACGTGCATCAAGAGAGCAAGTAGAACGTGTGATGAAAGAGCAGGCTGTTGACAGCGCCTGTGATTATGCTGTATCTGTAGAGCGACTAACAAATATACTATGGTATAAACTGGGGAACGGATTAGGCAGAAAAGAATATCCTAACAATGTTAATGCAGTATTAAAAGCCCGTATGTTGCTTACATCAAAGATATCGCAGAACATTTCCAAGCTCTATATGGAGACGAGAGCACAGTATCGAGCGGGGGTGATTACAGAGGATCAATTAGCATCAAGAATTATTACACTCAGAAAGAAACCGATTACTCCGGAGGAATTAACTGCCGAAACAATAGAAGACTCTCTGGATTTCTCGCTGGAGTATCTTACTCGTTATGAGGAAGAAGTCAATCGTAATAAAGAGGCTCTACAGGAAAAGGAGCATTTGCTGCAAGTACTAAGCGATCAGAAAGACCGTGTGATTTCTGAAAAAGATGACGCCTTGGCAGAGAAAGAGCAGCTAATTCAAGCTCAGCAAGACAGAAATGCTGAACTTGAAGCAGAGTTGGCGGAATACCACAGAAAGGACAAGGAGAAAGAGCAAAAGCGTATAAATCGGAAAAAGATTGTGCATCAGGCATTTGGCATCATATGGAAGCTGGTAGTTGTTGCGTTATTAGTTATTATAGCGGCTTGGATCTGCAGCAAAGTTAATGCTGCTTATACAAATGCTGTTGGTATTGTGGTCGGCTTAATTGGTGCTATACCTGTGGTTGTATCATTGCTGAAAAGCGACCTCAAAAAGTATAAGAGTAATGGTGCAGAAGAAGGCACATCCGAGGAATAATATGAGGTGTTCCTACCGTGTTTCCTCTTGCGAGATGTAGCCAATGGTTACTGGATTACGACTTGAATGCACCCTCTGCTGGCGGAGAGTGCATTGTATCAATCATTAGGTTCAATGCCAAAAAACCAGCACCTCCGTCAGGAAGTGCTGTTTTTGCATATTTGAACGCTCAAGACGGGCAGGC
>ENA-OOWZ01000895-OOWZ01000895.1-human-gut-metagenome-genome-assembly--contig:-NODE-895-length-15243-cov-9.082368_pt1 | contig 15243 bp, 13 predicted proteins | sample MGYA00241580_ERZ501329 | MGnify/ENA primary metagenome ERZ501329 (study PRJEB25962, sample SAMEA2042923) | human gut metagenome | biome: human gut; feature: human-associated habitat; material: faeces... | reverse complement strand
ACATGGTAGCCGGTGCCGGGGATGCTGCTGCCCTTGACGACCTCTGTGCCCTGCGACTGTGTCTGCGCCGCTGCGTCCAGTCCCAGAGCCGTTGCCGGGAACAGGGATACAAGCATGCACAGCGTCAGAACAATCGACAGAATGCGTTTTGTCCTGCCATTCATTGGTACTTTCTCCTTCTTTTTTTATTTATTCATTGCCTGCCAAGGCAAATAAATACCGCTTCAACGATACCAGGCCCGGAAATGGTGGTGGGAGACCTGCTTGTCCGGAGGGGGATCCGGAGCATAGTCGCCGTACAGCCGGCGCAGATAGGTGTCGTACCCCCCGGGGGCACAATAGGTATGCCCCTCAAACCGCACAGGCACGGAGGAGCCGAAAACCTCCGCCGGGATCAGCTCTCTGCCGCCGTACAGGCTCCAGACCACGCAGCCCAGATAGGCCGGTGCGGCAAGGGCACGCCCGCGCTCCGCCTCGCGCCGGATGCGGCGGCAGAAGAAGCCGCAGCCCAGAAGGCGGCTGAGCCGCCAGAACAGATACAGCGCCGCCCGCCGCCAGCCGGTGCGGGGGGAGAGAAAACGGGACTCGATGGAGGCGGAAACGCCCCGGCGCCACAGGCCGCGCCGCCGGACCAGGCGTCCAGCGGAAATATGTCCACGTCCAGGCCGATGTCCGCGCCGAAATCGGCGCAGGTCTCCTGCTTGCAGGTGGACAGGTCACACAGCTTGGCAAAGGGCAGACGCCACCCGGGGGTGCGCTCCTGCGACAGCAGGCGATACGGCCCGGAATCCGCCCCGGAAAGCCGCATCAGCCGGTCATAGTCGCAGCGGGGCATGAACACGTCGATGTCGTCGTCCCAGGGAATGAACCCTTCGTATTTCACGGCGCCCAGAAGGGTGCCGTTGGAGAGGAAGAAGTGCAGACCGTTTTCCCGGCACACCTGGTCCAGATGGCGCAGAATGCCCAGCTCCACCTGCTGGATTTCGCGAAGGTCGGTGATCTCGTTCATTCTGTGCTCCCTCCTCTGTCCGCAAAGGCGTGTATATTTTTCCGGATATAGAGCATCCGGATGCCGCACAGAACAACCTCCGTGGCGCTGCGCAGAAGGGCCACGGCCACCAGCGAGTAGCACCCGGTCCACAGCAGCGCCAGCAGCCCCAGCACCTGGAAGCTCAGGGCATAAACGGTGCTGCGGCTGGTCTCCGCGTTGCAGTCGATGGCGCCCAGGGTGGGCCACCCGAACAGCAGGGCGAAGAAGCTGAAAAACAGAACGGGTATCAGATAGCGGAAAATGCGGGCTGCCGGGGCATAGGCCTGTCCGCCCATGAGGACGATGCCGAAGTCTGCCAGAAAATAGGCCGCTGCGCACCCGGCCAGAACCAGCGGCAGAAAGAGCCTCACGGCTTTCACAATGCGGGAGAATCTGCGCTCCCGCACCATAACGGGGTAAAGACTGTCGGTGATGGGGGTATACAGCGCCTGAACGGCGGCCACCGCCTGGATGCAGACCCCCCAATAGGCCACCTCCTGGGTGGTCAGGATGATACCCAGAAGCAGCGTGTTCAGGGCGCTGAAGGAGGTGGAGGCCACATTGGAGGCAAAATAGACCGCCGAATCCTTCAGCATGGACCAGGCGGCCCTTCTGTCATGAGACAGGCGCACATGCAGCCCCAGGCGGCGCAGCTGCGGCAGAACCATAAGCGCGGCGATCAGGGTGCCCAGGGTGTCCAGCAGCGGGATCAGCAGCACGTCCCGGTCGGAATGGATCAGCACAAAGGTCAGCGCCGTGGCAACGCCCCGCATGACCACAAACCGCAGGGCGATGGCCTCCATTTTCTCCAGGCCGCGAAACAGAAAGTCGAACAGAAACAGCGTCAGGAATACCGGGAAAAAGGACAAAAGCGACAGCAGAGGCCGCTCCCGCAGAATGGGCAGCGCCGCCGTCAGGATCACCAGCAGCACCAGGGCGGCCCCTGCAAGCCACAGCCGGGCCAGCAGCACGTCGCCCATGATTTTCTCTTGGGCAGCCTTGTCATGACGGACACGGACAATCTCCTTGGTGGCAGAGAGGACAAAACCAAAATCCACCAGAAGCTGCAGATAGGCGGTGACAGACTTGACATATACCACGCTTCCGTAGCAGTCCGTGGATAGGACCCGGGTCAGGTACGGAAGCGTCAGCAGCGGGAAAATCATTTTTGCGATGTTCATAGCCATCAGCATGGCTGAGTTCTTGGCAATGCCGGATGTCTGTTTCATAAATGGGTCTTTCCCTGCCAGGTCAGTGGTCCCAGCAGAACACAAAGGGATAGGTAGTATACCACTCCGGCGTGCGGAACAAGTGGATAGTACACGCGTATGCGGCAAATGCTGCCAGGCTGGCCAGCAGTAGAATTTTCCTGGTCTGAATCGACATACGATGCAGGCGGTTTGCAAAATAAACGCAAAGATTTAGTTGGAAATATTGCAGAAAGCGGCTGAAGATCGGGGCTGTATAGCCCAAGACACACACCACCAGAAGCAAGAACGACAAACGGAAATCCCATTCGTCTCGTCCGCTCCGGACGGGGGCATCCTCTCTGTCACCAACCAGCTCACCCACCAGCAGCACCAGCCCGAATACCAGAAAATAGAGGATCAGGGAAAGCTTGGCTCCGGATTTCAGATAGCTGCTGCCAAAGTATAATTGGTACCGCGGGAAAATCGACGCAATGACCGCTACCAGGTATCGAGAGCTCACAAGGCATACAGCGCCAACCAGGGCTGCAACCCCAAGGAATGCACGCCGACGGCGGACCCGCAACAGGAAAAACACGGGAAACCACAGCCAGGCCGTGCGGTGGAATAGACCTGCCAGCAAGATCAACAGCAGTGTCCGCAGATTTTTCTTTTGCGTCATCGCTTCATATGCCAGCAGCAACAGCGCAATAGCCAGCGCCTGACGGATGCCGGAAATGTAGAAATCAAATATTTGCAGGGTAAAAAACAGGTACAGGCTGAAGCACGGCGCAAGGGAAAATTTTGCCAGGAAACGGCCTGTTACCGCGAAGGAGAACAGTGATGTGACGATAAATAAAATCTGCGGGTCCCGAGTCAGGCGACTGAGAAAAAAAGTCAAAGCGGTGAACAGCGGCTCAAAGCTGGTGTGCCGGATGGTATGCCAAAGGTTTTTTTGGGAGGCTACCACTTGAAAGAACTCCCGATAATTCTCTGTGTCGTTTCCGCAGGAGACCCCCCGGAACATAGCCAGGAAGCACAAATAGGAGATTCCTAAACCCAGAAGAAATTTGGAGTTCAAATAGCGCCGCTGTGGGTAGACCGATAACGGCGTGGCCTCTAGTCCGCACAGTAACGCAAAAAAAGCTGCGTTGAAAAAAAACAATTCCATAATCAGTTTCTTTCGTAAAGCTCCGTCAACTGCCGGACAGCTGTATGAATATCCAGATTTCTCCGGGCAAACGCCTCTGTAACATCTCTTGTGCGGTCCGCAGGTGCTTTCAGCTGCTTTTCAAAAGCGGCAGCCCAATCCTTGGGCTGTTCCAATGGCAGACGAACCATCCGATTCGTCACATTCGACTCAGGAGACACTGTGTCCGAGGCCAAGCAGGGTAATCCGGATGCCTGTGCTTCCAGCAAAGCCATACTGAGTCCCTCATATAAGGATGGCATAGCAAACACATCCATGGCGGCGTACAGCAGACGAGTGTCCCGGCGGGAACCCAAAAAATGGACACTACCTTGTATTCCTAAATCTGCGGCCTGGGTGCGAAGCATCTGCTCCAAGGGACCGTCGCCAATCAGCAGCAGCTGTGCCGCAGGCACGGCCCGATGGCATATAGAAAATGCCTTCAGTAAAAAGCGGTGGTTTTTCACCTCCACCATGCGGCCCACATGGCCGATAACCGGCGTTTCCGGTGCGATACCCAACTGGCTGCGGCATAAGCGCCGCGCAGTGCTGTCAAAGGAAAATGCATGGGTATCAATAGCATTGGGGAGAATATATACCGACGATGGAATGCCCATCAAAGCTGTTTCCGCTGCGTGAGAACAAGCAAGAAACGTGTCCACTCTTGCAGCGGACAAGTATAGAATCAACCGGTTGCGCAGAATACTTGCCCCGGATTCGCCAGGCTTCTCACTGTGGCTGTGCAGAAAGACGGCTTGGACGCCATAGCGCCTGGCAACAGGTCCCAAAACTGCGGCCGACCAGATGGGATGACAATGGAGAATCTGGAATTCCCCTTGATGTGCGCGAAAAAAAGCGTGGATATTCCCCATAGAGAGGGGGCCCGGACGGGGAATACGGAAAGTCCTGCCGCCCAGGGAGCGGATCTCCTGTTCATAGGATAGCGGACCATCCTCAAAATATAAAAAATCAAACTGAACCCGGCTGCGGTCTATATGGCGGTAGTAGTTCATGACCACGGCGGCCATGCCGGAGCTGACCTGGATATCCGCCATAAAATGCAGTACACGCCGCATTGTTTCCATCCTTTCTGTTAACTCTGAGATGCGGCTGCGGTCAACTCCTCCGGTGTCCCGGCCCAGGGCATTTCCGGCGCGTCTCCCCGTCGCAGAAACCGCTGGTATACGCGCTGGCGCAGAGCGTCAGGCAGCAAGACCGTGCCGCCAAAGCGGATCAGTAGATTCTGGCAATAGGTCCCGGCACCGATCAGGCCGCAGGTTCGCAGAGCGTGCTCCAGCCGAACCGTTTGGCAAAAATAATTCCACCCACCGCGGCGCGCCTGGAGTCCGGATACCCGGGCCAGGACGCATACCTCCGGCAGATTTGCCATACAGCAGCCAGCTGCCAGCATACGGCCCCACAGGAAATAATCCTCAAACCCCTTCAGGTCCTGATAGCCGCCCGCTGTCAAAACATCAGCCTTGCGAAACAGCACCGTCATGTGATTCATCGGATTACGTCTGGCGGCGCTTTGGCGAATTTTTTCTGGAGATACCGGCACCATGCGATAGCCCTGGATATTTCCCATGGTACCGGTAAATTCCGCAATTTGCCCACCCACAACGGACAGGCCGGGATCGGCGTTCATAGCCGCCAGCTGGTGCTCCATCCGCAGGGGCAGCGCAATATCGTCTGAGTCCATACGGGCCACCAGTTCGCAGTCACACGCAGACAGTCCCTCTTGCAGAGCAACGCCAAGCCCCTGATTTACGGGCAAACGAAGAATCCGGAATAAATCCGGATACGTAGAGGTAAAGCCATCGATCACTTTGTCCAGTGCCGGAGTCAATGGCCCATCACACACCAAAACGAACTGCGTTGGAGGGCAGGATTGGTAGAGCATGCTTTCCACCGCAGCAGAGAAAAATTCTGCGTTCTCCTTCACGTATACGGACATTAGAACAGAATACTCCACTACCGAGCCCCCTCGTGGTCAAAGATAATATGTATGGTGGAGAACAAACACTGCAGATCTAGTCCCACAGACTGATTCCGGATATACTCCATGTCATAGCAAAGCTTCTCCTCCGGGCCGAGGTCGTAACCGCCATTGACCTGAGCAAGACCAGTGAGCCCCGGCGTTACAGCCAAGCGCTGATAAAAACCCGGAATATAGGTCTCGAATATTTCATAGAATACCTGCCTTTCTGGGCGGGGGCCTACGAAGCTCATGTCCCCACGCAGAATATTCAATAGCTGAGGCAACTCGTCGAGCCGAGAGTTCCGCAGAAACGTGCCCACCTTTGTACAGCGGCTATCATGTTTATCAGCCCACTGCGGGCCATTCTTTTCAGCATCGAGACGCATAGTGCGGAATTTATACATAACAAAACTCTTTCCGCCCTTCCCAACTCTCTCCTGCCGATAAAAACCGGGGCCGGGGGAATCCAAACGTATTACCACATAGATAACCGCACAAGGAATAGCAACCACCAGGCATGCCATCAACGCCATTACCACGTCAAAAGTGCGCTTCACAAATAAAAATACTCCATCAGAGCGGGCAGCAATAGTAACTGTCGGCATTTCTTCAATTCTGGTGGTATCCTCACCCATACGGATGGCAGAATGCGCCATAACCCCGCCTCCTCTGCTGGTCGTCGCCTATATAATTTGATGAACATTATTCTGTTATTTGCTACGCAAATAACAGAGGTTGGCATGCCAACCTCAAATATTCTAATTCACTTATAATTATATTATAGCCCGAGTTGTAAAAAAATGCAACCCACTTTTCTATAATTTGGCAAAAAGTGAATTTATTTAAATTATATTCTCCGAGTTGTACAAAACGCGGCAACATAATGCAAAACATACAGGAAGAAGCAGTCTAGTTGTTAGAGAGGAGTGAATTTCATGACGCACTTACATGTGAAAGTAACTGAAAAAACAGCGTACTACACAGGTCCCATGCCAGTATGCGGAAACTCTGACTATATGGTGGAATGGGAGTTGGATCAAGAATGGGATGACCGCCAGTCCAAGACCATGCGGGTGGTTTTCCCGGATGGCCGATATCAGGACACCTTGTTCAGCGGCACATCCGTAGCACTGCCTGCGATCCCGAGTCCCGGGTGGATATCTGTGGGCCTGTATGCCGAGGGACTTCAGACACGGCCCGCAGAGATCCGCGTGCTGGCATCTGTTGTAAGCAGCAGCGGCACACCAGCTTCCCCGGCTCCGGATGTGTATGGGCAGCTGGTGGCGCTGCTGGACAAGAAAATTTCCGCGCCTGATCCTGCCGGAGAGGTCGGGCAGGTCCTGTCAAGCGATGGTCAGGGTGGTTACAATTGGGTAAGCCTGCCCAACGGATCGGCTATGGCCATGCGGATAGCGGACGGTGTTATCCAATACAGCCCTGACGGGGATACCTGGTCAAATCTGGTGGACATGGCAGAGCTGACAGGTCCTGTGGGGCCTGCCGGACCTGCGGGAAAGGATGGTGCAGACGGCAGTAATGCCTCTGTTACCCTGGAAAATGTAACCCAGGCCCTGGGCTATACCCCCGTCAGTCCTACCCAACTGGCCACCGCCATGGAAATGGTTCCGGACTATGTGACCCAAGCAGCAGACAGTGTGGCCCAGCGCATGCTGGAGCATGTGGGGGCCAACACTTTCAGCTTTGCGCTGTTCACAGATCTACACTATGCACCGTATTTCAACGAAACCAGAGGAGCGGAACACCCTATCAGCTATGCAGAAACGGCAAAGCACCTGGTGGCGGCAGTAAACCGTGTCCATGAAAAGGTCCCGCTGGCCTGCGTATTATCTCTGGGTGACAACGTAGAAAGCGCCGACAATGCCGATAAGGTAACGGCTGCCGCTCTGCCTACCGCTGCCTTGCGAGGCGCCCGGAATCGAAAGCTTCAAATGGATAAGGTCACGCAGCTGTGCAGTATTTTCCAGGGCTTTTGTCCTCTGTACATTCCTCAGAAAGGGAATCATGACGACGGCGGCCTGGCCGCCTATTCATCCGAAGCAGATCACAAATATTACCTGTCCTATCTGATGCAGGATGGTGACTATTTTGCCAGATTTTTTGCCAGGAGTGGCAGCAACGCCGTGCATATGGATGCCGATGGGAACCTACTGGCGTGCTATCTGGATGTGCCAGCCTGCAAGGTGCGGATGATCTCTCTGAACTGCGTGGACTTGCCCTATACGTCCAATGCGGACGGAAGCTGTCCCTATCTGGGTGCACCGTATAACCAGTATCTGGCAGGTCAGCACTGCTACGGTTACGGACAGGAACAGCTGAAATGGCTGGCTGGCACTGCGCTGCAGCTGCCGGGGAAAGGCTGGAAGGTCATTGTGTTCCAGCACATCCCCATGCTGGACAGTTTTACTAAGCAGGATGGCGGTGCTGCGGACCACCAGCGTTTCAATTATGACGTACTGGAGGGGATTCTGGATGCCTACCAAAAGGGGACAGCCTATTCCTGTGCAGTTGCCGCCGGTAGGGCCCCCAATGGAGCAGAAAGCACCTATTTCCCCTGTACGGTATCCGCAGATTTTACTGGCCAGGGGGCACGGGATATCATTGCTATATGGAATGGGCATATCCACCGAGATCTCTACAGTAAAACGACCATGCCCACGAAACCGGTGGGGGCCACCATTATCATTCCGGATTTTATCAACCGGTTCAGCAGTGATGATGTCACGTTTCTGTACAATCAGCGCTATAGCTCCTCTGCCGCCAACAAGCTCAGTACGGCAAACAGCAAGGGCAGTCTCAGCAACGTTATTGCCGCCGCCAAGGGAGACACCATCCGTATTCGCTTCGGTGCGTCTATGGCAAACTATGCCTGGCCGATAGTCCTTCAATGCAGCGACAGCGTCGGCACCGTTACCACAGCAGGCATCTACGCCAGTGACGGAAATGATGCAAAAATCACCTGGAACAGTGATAAGACGGAGGCCGTAATCACCAATCCCTATACCGCTTCCTATTACCGCTTTGCCCTTCCTCTGGAAACGGACGGTGTGATTATTACGGTAAATCAGGAGATCACCTATTCCCAGCAGACTGGTGAAGGCGGCCAGCCAGTTTTGTTTGTCTCTACTATGCTGGCCTGTCCCAATTATTCTGACGGAGGAAATGCTTGGGACGGCAAGCATTATATCCACACCGCCGGTACCGCCGAGGAAACCTCCATAGATTTTGTCACAGTGGATATAGCTCGGAAAAAAATCTATGCCACACGCTATGGTGCTGGTTCAGACCGCGAAATGAACTTCTAATTGCGGGGAAGTATTTGTACCTTACATCAGGTATCGGCGGAGTTCGACAATGGCTTTCTTAACGGATTTAATGACCGCAGGATAGCTGCACCCCTCCAACGCCGCAATCTGCTCATAGGTCAAGCCTGCAAAGTAATACAGCTCCAAACGACGGCGCTGCGTGTCAGGCAGTATGGTAATTGCTTTATGTAGTGCTTCTTGCATTAATTTCCCTTCAACCCAATCAGCTACCTGATCTCCTGACGCACAAATAGCTTCCGGAAATTGCACACCTCGGGCAAAATGCCGTTCTTCCTCATTGTGCAGACGTTTTACATCCAATACTAATTGATTCATGGCGCGGTAGAGCTCCATACCAAGTGCAATGCAGTGGTTTTTCCCCTCGCCGTCAACAAATCTCACGTAAAATTGCGGTTCTGCGTTTTCTGCCTCAACTGTGAAAATTGTGTATGGAAAATCCGCATACTTCCTCCTTTTGGGGCGCTTATCCTTGCCAAGATAAAATTTATCCATTTTTATAGTCCTCCTTTATTGTCCGATTTTTTGCGTAGTTAAAAGTCGGACGGAGGACCCCGGCACGGCACATGCCTGGTGAGCGATTCGCAGTGTAATGAACTCGGTCTTCGTAAAGGCATTTTGTTCATATTCAGCTGGCAGCATCACGCCATAAAACAACACCACTATAAAAAAGCGCTTCTATGAAGGACAGGTCGTCTTGAACGTTCCTTCATAGAAGCGCTTTATTCACTTATACGCACCGCGCAATCCGGCATCTTTTATCGCATCACCTGGCAGCTCCAGCTTCTGCTGATACTTGGAAAGAGCATTGGGCATTAACAAGTCATCCTCTTTGCGGGAAATTCTCATGATTGCATCCGATAAGACCATAGCCCCTCCATTTTGAAACTATTTCGTCCAGTCTTACTTGTAATACCATCGTACCAATTAATATGGCGTATTGCAATATATTTGACTATATTATTCGTTAAATTGTGTTAGATGATTTGCTAATATATCGCACATCACTTCCTGATAAAGCCATATCCCAGTATCCGATGATCGCCTACCGTGTAGGAGTCCTGACGGCAAAAATTATTGTTGTTACCTTCAACTGTATAAATAGTTCCATCCTTGACACGTTCCACGATACCCACATGGTCAGCCTCCCCATCTTGGGGGCCAGAGCCGCCCTCGTTGTCCCAATCGAAGAAGATAATCATGCCGGGAGCAGGCTCGACGGAGCCGTCCAACCATTGCCCACGATCCCGAAACCACTGCACACCATTTCCGCAACCGGCAAATTTTGGGCAAACACCGGTGTCGATATAGCCGCATTGGGCGGCACACCAGCTGACAAAGCAGGCGCACCATTCCACATGGCTTTCAAACCCATACCAAGACCAATACGGCTCACCGCCTATATTTCCGACCTGCGACAGAGCCACCGTGACGATAGCATCGTCCCCGGAGTAAATGCCGTAAAGGACGGCAGACCATATACTGCGATTTCCCTCAGCAAGCAGTTCGGAAAGCTGCTGCCGCTGATCGGCGTTGAAATTGAAATGGTCTGCCATCTCCTCGGCGGTTCTGTGGCTGCCCGTAATATAAAGATAGGTGCGTGTGACCGTCGTGGTAGTTTCCACGATGTTCCCGTGGCCGTCGTCGGTTTCGGTGATGACGGCCTCAGTCTTACGCTCGGTGCGGGAAGATATTTCGTTCATCTGCCAGAAAATATCCTTGAGGATGGCCTTTTTAGCATCGTCCACCGTAGCGACCTCCTGTGGATCGTTTGGGTCAGTCGTGGTTTTCACCGCATACACGGCCAGCACCTCCGGCCAGACCGCACGGGACCCGGACATTTCCAGCTCATCATAGGTGCTGCTTACCCTTGTGGCGTCAATCTGTAATTGATAGTCGGCATTGATCTCCTGCACGGCCTGTCGCATGGTCTCTCCCGTGCCGCTGTCCTCGCCGGAGAAAAAGATGCCGAAGCAAGAGCCGACGATCAGCCCGATCAGACAGATGACGATAATTACGACAACGACGATCCAACCGCCCGCAGCGATGGCGGCAATCAGCGCTTTTGTTCCGGCAATGATGGCTTTGACGGCAGCAGCGGTAGCTTTGACCGCTGCCTTGATGCCTGCCGCAGTTGCCTTTGCTGCTGCACGGGCGGTCTGCGCCGCAGTTTTAGCGGCTTTTGCCGTGGCCTGTGCGGTTTTCTGTGCCGTTTTTGCCGCAGCCTGCGTCGTTTTTATGGTCGTCCGGGCAGTCTGCTCGGCAGTCTTGATGGTTTTTTGCGTGGCCTTGACTGCCGCTTTGCCCGTGGATTTTGCCGTCTGTTTGATAGTCTTACCGCTGCGGTCTACCGTTTTGATCGTCTTTGGCGTGGCATCGGCAGAGCGGCGTACCCGCCGCATGGCGGTCTGCGTCTGCTTTTTCGGCAAGTCGGTTTTTCTTCGCTGAAAATAGTCCTTTGTCTTGGAGGTATTCTCCTTGGTGGTTTTTACACCCTTGCGGCCGGCCTTATCCAGCCCGTGGGCGACTTCGTGCGCCGCCGTTTCCGCCCCGGTCAAAGTGCGGTCAGCGGCATATTCTTCGGGAGAGGATTCTGCCGCAAAAACGCTGTGCTCCGCCTTGTCCTTGGTGCGGACATAGGCATCCTTCATCCGCTCGGCGGCTACTGCCGATTTGTCGATCACCTTTACCGTTCCCTTGACCACATCTCTCGTTTTGATGTCAGGCATCGTTGCCCACCTCCGCAGAGGGTACGGCGATCCGCTTGGCAACAACGACCATGCGCCCGTTTTTGCGGCTGTATTCGCAGGTGGAGAGCGTGATCAGCTTGTCACCATATTCTGCCGTTACGCCGGTGTCGTAGAGAGAAAGCGCCTTGCATTGGGCGATATAATCATCAAAGTCCTCCGCCGACTCCGCACGGGTGAAGTGGTAATACTTGAAGCCCTGCTCGGAATAGGCAATGGTCTTGAACACCGCCACGATCTCATATTCGCCAAAGCCGGACAGGGTATTAAAGCGGATGGCCTTGTGCTCCTGATAGAAGCCCTCGCTTTCGTATTTGCAGAGATCGGCAAACATTGTCCCGTTGTTCATGTGGTGGCCGTAGATCACGCAGTTGTCAGACAGCGCAAGGTCGCAGTTTTCCTGCACATAGGGCACGCCGTAATCGCTGTACTGCTTGTCAAAGCCTTGTTTCAGATAGAAATTTGGATTGTCCACGGTCTGCATCACGGGATAGTCAATGTTCGTGCCGGGGATGGAGAGCCAGCCCACAAAATCACTGTTCTGCTCCTGCACCGCCCGGTACTTTTCAAATGCCGTCAGCTCCGGCAGATGCGCGGTTTCCTGCGGTGTATCGGCGGGTGCCGATTCGGTTTCCACCAGTGCGGCGACCTGTTCAAAGGCTTCGGCGCTCTGCTTTTCGTCCGCATACTGCCGACAGAGCATAACGCCGGAGAAAAGGAAAAGGGAGGCACATACGGCCGCCCCGATCATCAGATATTTGCTTTTCATATATGGCCTCCTTTAAGATGCATTTCCGCTGCCGAACACACCCTCGCCGGGGCGTGTCGTCATCAAGCGGTAAAGCTCGGTATCCTTGGGAAAACGGTTGATAAACGGCACCAGCGCCGAGCCGTACTTAATCAGCCCGCAGCCTGCGTCGGCATTGGTGACATAGCTCATCTGCTCATCGGAGATATTCAGAAGCTTCGAGAGCTTGGCACGGTCGGAGAACGCCTGATTGAGCATGACCACAAACTCGGAGTTTGAGAGCATGGTGCTCGCCTGCACGGAATCCAACAGGTATTCCACATTCTGCGTGATGGCGGTGGGATAGCCATTGCGCTTACGGAACTGCCGCCATGCAGAGTTGAAGAAAATGCCGCTCTGCTCGTTTTCAAAAACGACATGAAATTCGTCGATGAAGATGTGGGTGCGCTTGCCCTTCTTCCAGTTGAGGGTGACACGGTTGAGGATGGTGTCGGTGATCACCAGCAGTCCAGTCGGCTTCAGCTGTTCGCCAAGGCCGTGAATATCAAATACGACGATTCGCTTGTCGAGATCGACGGTGCTTTCGTGGCCGAAAATATCCAGTGAGCCGGTGGTGAACAGCTCCAGCGACAAGGCGATCTCCTTTGCCTTTTCTTCGGGCTGTTCCAACAGCTTGTTTCGCAGGTCACAGAGCGTAGCGGGCTTACCCGTCCGCTCGGCATCCTGATACACCAGCGCCGTGCAGCGATCAATGATGGATTTCTGCTGCGGGCCGACTCCGGCCTTGTCGATCTGCTCCACAAGGGACATGATGAATTGCGATTTTTCCACGATGGGGTTGTTCTCGCCGTAGCCGTCCACCATATACATGGCGTTCAAGCGATCTTTGCCGCCTGCCGCCATATGAATAACGGTCCCCATTTCCTTGCCCAAAGCCGCCGCCAGCGCACCAAATTCGTTTTCGGGATCGCAGATCAGCACATCATCGGTGGTGTCGAGAATGAGAAAAGCGATCAACTCCTTGGCGCTGAACGATTTGCCCGAACCGGGCACACCCAGCAGGAACGCCGACTGGTTCAGAAGATTTGCCTTGTTGCACAAGATCAGGTTGTGGGAGATGGCGTTCTCTCCGAAGTAAATGCCGCCCTTGTCCTGCACTTCCTGCACCTTAAAGGGCATGAATACCGCAAGGCTCTCGGTGGTGAGGGTGCGAAACGCATTGATTCTCCGTGTGCCGATGGGAAGGACAGTGTTCAGCCCATCGAACTGTTGGAATTTCAGCACGGCAAGCTGGCACATATGCTTTCGTGCCACGGCAAGCACCATTTCAGTATCGCTGTCGAGCTGCTTTTTGTCGTCGGCGGTAATGACCATCGTAATGACCGCCAGCATCATCCGCTGATCCCTCGTGGTCAGGTCGTCCAGAAATTCCTTGCTCTCCTTGCGCTGGAGCTCCATATCATAGGGGACGACGGCGGAGAAATTGTTGTTGGCGTTCTGCCTGCGCTGCCAGTTGGTGATGTTGGTTTCGATGCCCAGCAGACGATTTTCCACCTCCCGCACGGCTTCATCGGTGGGGATCGGCACAACATCGATCGACAGCATCATATTTCGGTTGAAGTCGGTCAGCTCTGTAACCATGCTGTCTTTGATATACGAAGCGTAGTCTTTCAAAAACAAGACACGGCAGTATTTCTCGCCCAGCTTCAGACAGTCGCTGCTTTTCTCCATCGAGTCAGGGCAGATATAGTCCTTGAAGTCATGCCCCTTGCGCATCATATCCTGCGGGTCGAAGTGAAACGCCGCTTCTTCACCTTGGCGGTAGAAGTCGTGGAGCACACGCAGCTTTTCGGCGGCATCCAGCTCGGTACACTTAGAACCGAGGGCGGCGAAATGAGCGATCAGGTCGGCACCGATCCGGGCAAAGTAGGTGCGGGCTTCTTCGATGTCCTTTTTGCAGACCGACACCGTGATATATTTCTCCTGAATGATGCCGTTGGCGCCGGTTGCCTTGTCCAGCAGCATTTGATTGTATTCCCGGCGGTACACATCGCAGGTGTCGCCCCGCATGGGCATTAAGATTGATTGCTCGAAATTTGCCCGGTTAAGCCTGCGGTTGTTGATGGTGATCTTCGTCGTCGCCCCGGAATCCAGACTGTTCAGCAGCTCCGAGTAGGCAAGGAACATCTGCTCCTTGTCCTCTCGGCTTGCCACAAGGTAGTTGATGTCGCTAAACTGATAGGTCTTGGAAAAACGGCTGCCCACCTGAAAAATGCCGTCCTTCCAGATGCGGCGGATAGGGATCACATCCTGCACCTTGCGGGGCACGGTGTACCGCTCCTTGTCCTGTTTCAGCAGGTTTTTCAGCGTTTTGATCATGATTTTCCTCCCTCCAATGTGTCTTTCAGCGCTTCATAGTAGAGATTTGATGCCTCAAAGCGAAGCTCTTTCGATTCTAACAGTTCCGAGCGCAGCCACGCCCAGAGGAATTGCTCGGCGGTCATGCCGTGGTAGGTGATAAAGCCCAGCGCAGCAAAGGGTGCGGCGCCGAGAATACACATCCAACTGACGGTTTCCGTCCCGAAGTGGGGTTTCAGCAGAAAGTACAGCCCCACGGCGACGAGGATCGCCAAAATAGAAAAAACAAACTGCCGCATGGACAGCCCGAAAAACATGGATTCCGTATAGTTGCGGATTTCCCGATTGATTTTCACTTCCAAATTTCTTCCTCCTTTACAGTCCCATCATTTCACGCACAACACGGTCTGCCATTTTGACAGCGCCGACGAGCACCAGCATATTAAAAACCAACTCGCCCACATACGACCACACCTGCGTTACCGCCGCAGCGTCGGGATCGACAACGGGCGGGCTGGATGCAAACAGGGAGAAGATGATGCAGGCCAGTACGATAATTGCACCCTCCAAGCAGACAGCGGCATAGCTCTTGATAAAACTCTTGCCGATGTTCTGTGACGGCTCGCCCGCAAAGGCCGAGAGCGGAACCGGCGCAATGGCAG
>ENA-OOWZ01000894-OOWZ01000894.1-human-gut-metagenome-genome-assembly--contig:-NODE-894-length-15251-cov-2.201303_pt1 | contig 15251 bp, 18 predicted proteins | sample MGYA00241580_ERZ501329 | MGnify/ENA primary metagenome ERZ501329 (study PRJEB25962, sample SAMEA2042923) | human gut metagenome | biome: human gut; feature: human-associated habitat; material: faeces... | reverse complement strand
CCAGGGGCGGCGCAGGCGTCCAGAATCTCCTCTCCGGGCTGTGGGGCCAGCAAATCAATGGAATAACGGGTGGAAGGATCCGCTACGTAAAGGGAGCCTGTTTTAATTTCCTCCAGCGGCAGAAGGCCTTCCACGGAGAACCAGCCGGGCGCGCGGTCCAGCGGGGCGAGGGAGGCCGGAATATTTTTCATGGGCATCAGAGGATTGGCGCGCACATACAGGCGCGGCGTGGTATTGTTCCAGCGGAGCAGGTCGCGGGTCATTTGCGGCCCCATTTGTTCCGTCCATCTCCGTACCAGCCACGCGGGGGTGGAATAATGAATGGAAAGCGGAAGTTTTTCCCGTTCCTCCAGAATGGTTTTCTCCTGCCGCAAAGCGTTGCGCAGGATGGCGTTTACCAGTCCTCTCAGGCGTACGGACGCGAGATTCACGGTTTCATACACAGCGGCGTGGTCCGCCATGCCCAGCAGAAAAAGCTGGCTCAACCCCAGTTGGAGAATAAGACGCGCTTCCACGTCCAGCCTGCCTTTCCGGAGGGTTCCGATGACGTGGTCCAGCCAGGTCTGGTTGCGCAATACGCTGAAGACCAAAGCCTGCACCAGGTGCCTGTCTGCCGGTGGAAGCGCGGTTCGTGAACATTCCCGGTCCACGAGGGTTTCCGCGAAGGAGCGGCCTGCATGCCAGCTCCTCAGGCAATTCAGTGCTGTCTGGCGGGGGGAGGGGGGATTGTTCTTCACCGGGGAACTCTACATGCGGAACGTTCAGGTTTCAACCTGCAAAAACGCCCGGCGGAAAAAGGGGGACGCCGGGCCAGCTCCGAATTTCACCTGTCTTTTCTGGGGCTGCCCACTTCCTTCCTGTAAATGGCCCGGAGTTTTTCCAGCTGGTCTTTCCTTGTTTCCGCAAGATTATGTCTTTCTTCAGGGTCCTTGCCTATTTGAAAGAGGAACGGTTTATTTTGTTTTTGCGTAAGCTTCCAGCCGTCCCCCGTGATGACGGTGTGATCCACGACCACATAATTACGCTGCCTGGCGGAGTTGCCGGACAGTATATCTATATAGGAAACGGCATCTTTACCTTCCGGCATGCGGACCCCCGCAAGATCGGCGAAAGAGGCCATATGGTCGTAATTGGCCACCAGGCTGTGGCAGACCTTCCCATAGGGCAGTGTGCCGGGCCAGGAAATGATGAGGGGAACGCGGATGCCTCCTTCATGGCTGGTCCATTTCAGTCCGGCCAGATTGGCCATGGCGTTGTTTGGCCCAACGCGGCTGCCGCGGAAAACATCCAGCAGTTCCCCGGTGCCGTCCAGGACGCCTCCGTGGCAGTCGGGCCCGCGGCCGCGGCCTTTATCTGTACGGTAGTAAAGTTCATGCCCGTTGTCGGAACTGAAAATGATAATGGTGCGCTTGTCCAGGCCCAGCTTGCGCACCTGGTCCACGATGGCTCCGACCTGCCTGTCCAGCTTGTCCACCATGGAAGCATATTCTTCTGCCGCTCCGGCGCATTCCCTGTTGGTTCCGCTGGCATTGCCATAGGCCTGGAGGATGGCGGGGGAGCCCGCGTACGTGTTTTCTTCCGGAGGAATATCTACCGGGCCGTGGGGAAGGTTGGTGGAAAAAAAGATGAACATGGGCTTGTTCTGGTTTTCCTCCATGAAACGAAGGGTTTCCGCCAGCATCACGTCCGGAGCGTAGGTGACTTTACCTTCCCTGTTGCCTCTTCGTTTTTCTGTGGCTCCCGGACTGTAGTCTTCCGGGGTTTTGCCTCCGTCGGCGTGGATGTTGCCTTTCAGGGGGAGGCGTTCGCCGTCTTTCCAGAGGAAGGAGGGATAAAAGCCATGGGCCCTTTGATGGTCCATGTACCCTACATAGCGGTCCCAGCCGTGTCTTTTCAATTCTCCGTGCCAGGTGGTGAATCCCCATTCCAGCTTGCCGAACTGTCCCGTGACGTATCCGGCCTTTTTCAGCAATTCCGGGAGGAACACTTCTCCCTCGGCGGCCTTGATGCGTGCTGCCCGTGCCGCTTTCTCTTCCAGTTGCTCATTGGACCAGCCTTTCCGTTCCGCCGTGATGACCAGGGCTCCCGCCGTCTGGGTGTAGGAATGGGAGTGGCTGTCGTGCACGCCCATAAGCAGGGAAGCGCGCGCCGGGCAGCAATATTGGCTGCTGTAGCACCGGGTGAACATGATGCCCTGGCTGGCCAGGCGGTCGATATTGGGTGTTTTCACGATTTCCTGGCCATAGCAGCCCAGCATGCCCATGCCCAGGTCATCCGCGTAAATAAAAATGATATTGGGTTTGAAGGCCGCGGCGGATGCCAAAAACGGAGAGAGCGAAAATGCAGCCGCCAGAAATGCGTGTGAAAGAAATCCCATAACGGTCACTACGCAGGAAAAGAAAAGGTTATTGCAAAGAAAAAACCCCGTCCGGAATCCCTTTCCGGGACGGTTTGATAAAGAGTGGTACCGTTACGGGCGCTTAATTACCGTAGGGTTTGTTGACACGGCTGAATTGCTTCAGGCGCAATCCGTTGAGGTGGATGAACCCTTCCGCGTCGTTCTGGTTGTACAGTTCCTCGTGGCCTCCTTCCATCGTGGCGATTTCTTCGGAATACAGGGACTGCGGGGAACGGCGTCCGGCGTACATGACGTTGCCCTTGTAAAGCTTCAGGCGTACTTCCCCGTTGACGGTTTCTTGGGATTTGGTTACCAGGGCCTGGATGGCCTCGCGTTCCGGTGCAAACCAGAAGCCGTTGTAAACCAGCGTAGCGTATTCCGGGATGAGGGAGTCGCGCACCTTTTGCACTTCCCGGTCAATTGTAATTGTTTCAATATCGCGGTGGGCCGCCAGCAGGATGGTGCCGCCGGGAGTTTCATAAATGCCGCGGCTCTTCATGCCCACAAAGCGGTTTTCTACGATATCCACGCGGCCGATGCCATGCTTGCCGCCCAGGGCGTTCAGCACGTACATGACGCCCAGGGGGCTGAGCAGGGTATACCCGTCGCGTTCTCCTTTCGGGGTGACGCCCAGTTCTTTCAGCAGAACGTCGAGACCATCGTACTGGATGCCGATGACATTGCCCTTTTCATACAGGAGCTGGATGTATTCGGCCTGGTCCGGAGCGTCTTCCGGGGAAACGGAAAGCTTGTACATTTCACGGTCGGCGGGGGTGGTGCCGTCGTACCAGGTATCTTCCAGCATCCCGGCTTCAAAGGAAATGTGAAGCAGGTTGCGGTCCATGGAATAAGGCTTTTTCAGAGACTGCCGGATCGGGATGCCGTGGGATTCCGCGTAGGCGATCATTTCCGTGCGGCCCGGGAACTGCTGGCGGAATTCGGGATCGCGCCACGGGGCGATGACCTTGATGTTCGGGGCCAGGGCATTGACGGCCAGTTCAAAGCGTACCTGGTCGTTCCCCTTGCCGGTGGCGCCGTGGGCGATGGCGTCCGCGCCTTCCCGGATGGCCAGATCCACCATGTCTTTGGAAATGCAGGGGCGGGCGATGGAGGTTCCCAGCAGGTAGCGGCCTTCGTAAAGGGCATTGGCCTGCATCATCGGGAAGATGTAGTTGGTGGCGAAGTCTTCCTTGAGGTCGCCGATGAAGCACTTGGAGGCGCCCGTCGCCAGGGCTTTGGCTTCCAGTCCGTCCAGTTCTTCCGCCTGGCCTACGTCTGCGCAGTAGGCGATGATTTCGGCATTATATTTTTCCTTGAGCCACTTCAGAAGAACGGAGGTGTCAAGGCCGCCAGAGTATGCAACTACGATTTTCATGTACGTCAATGATTAGTGTGCGGCGGCATGATGCCCCATTCCCCCCCCGGAGGAAAGGACAAAATCATGTTTCGCCGCGGGCTTTTTCCCGGAGCCGCCGGAGACTGCTTTGATGAAACGGTTCCAAGCGGAGATGAACCGGCCTTACCGGGGAAAGCAACGCTCATTTCTTCCACAGCTTTTTCCGGAATTTACTCGGGATTTTTACCGGAACCCATTGGAAAACGGTACTCCGTACAAAATGCTGAAAATGTCGGCCCTTTCCGGTTTCCGTTCATGAATCCGGCAATCTTCGGCCATCATCCGGAACAGGAGTGAAACAGCCGCTTTCCTATATAAAGATAGCCATATCTTGCGTTCTTTTTGCATACTCTCACGGAAATTCCCAGCTGAAGCCTGTCCGGTGAACGGTTCCGCCGCCAGTCTGCGTAAATGGTGCAGTTCCCGGTCCTGTCCTCCCTGATGATGAATTTGATTGCGCAATGGATCTGAAACAGGCGGTGCGTGTAGGCAGAACTCCCCATGTCTTTTTTCTTCAATATTTACTGCAGGGACGGAGATAAGGGCCGTTTTTTACGACGGAGCTTCCCTGCCCGATCGCCGTTTTCATGCCGGAATATTTCTAGAAAAATTTTCAGAAAATGTCCTCCGAGCCCTGGGAGCGGGGTATTTTGCATGAACTTCTTTCAAATATGTTTCCTGGGGTGTTGGAGATAATGGTTAGGAAGAGTTAAATAAATTAGCTTCTTCCATCCTGTTGCGAATGTTCCGGATGCCTCCTCACGCGATATGTTTGTGAAAGAAACAGGTATTCAATTCCATGCGCAAAGACCGCCGGAAAGGTCGGATGACATTGAAAACGGCTTGAATTTGATAAAATCGAAAAAAAGCGCTTGATTTTTCATCCCCGTCCCTCTACTTATTCCGCCGAACTTATGGCTAAGAAGAGCTGGATCGCAAGAGACAAAAAAAAGGCTGAAACCGTCAAGCGCTATGCAGAACTGCGTGCGCAATTGAAGGCTGAGAAGGATTATATCGGTTTAACCATGCTGCCCCGCAATGCAAGCCCGACCCGTACGGTCAACCGCTGCCTTGTTTCCGGCCGCCGCCGTGCATTTATCCGCCGTTTCAAGCTTTCCCGTATTTCCTTCCGTGAACTGGCCAATGCCGGTATGATTCCCGGTGTGACCAAGTCCAGCTGGTAAGGACAGGAAAAGGTTGCAGCCTTATAAAGATTTTGACGCTAGGCTGATTTTTATTTAGCCTAGCGTTTTGCTATGCCCATATACGAGTATATTTCTGAAAACCCTGACGACCCCGGCCAGTCCGGTGTGCCGCCGCGGTTTTGAGTTGAGGCGTCCCGTGGACCGTGCTCCGCTTGAAAAATGCCTGGTGTGCAAGCATCCCGTGCGTAAGGTCATCAGCCGCATTAATGTGCCGGAGGTGACCAAGCCTCTTTCCGTTTCAGACGCCAAGGCTGCCGGATTCACCGTGCTGGAGCGCCGGGACAAGGGCGTTTATGAAAAACTGTGATGACAAAGTGCCGGGCAATATCTCTGCCTTCTTCTCCGAATATATTATTTGAATCAGAATGAATGATCCGGATCCTCTGAGTATTCTTGCGGCCTTCGGGGCCGCTGAAGCGCCCGGTGCAGGCCCGGCGCTGGGTGGGATGATGCTGGCAGTTGCCGGCTTTATCCTTTTTTTGTTGTTGAATGCGTTTTTTGCGGCAGGCGAGTTCGCCTTGATGAAGGTTCGTGAAAGCCAGCTGCACGCCGGGGAAGGTGTTCCGGCCCGAACCCGGAAAAAACTGGCCCGGGCGCGGAAGGCTGCCAAGCATCCTGATCTTTATTTGGCCGCCTGCCAGGCGGGCATTACGCTTTCTTCCCTGGCGTTGGGATTCCTGGGAACGTTTTTTGTATCGGAACTGACAGCTCCCTTTCTGGTCTCCCTGGGATTGGGAGGCATGGTTTCCGTTTACGGAATCGCTCTGGCCGTTACATTTATTTTCTTTGCCTGCTGCCAGGTGGTATTTGGGGAGTTTATCCCCAAGGCTATGGCGATGCGCCAGCCGGACAAGGCCGCCCTGGCGACGGTTCCCCTACTGTATTTCTTTTATACGGTGTTCAGATATACGGGTATTCTTGGCCTGACGGGCGGAATGGCGCGGTTTGTGCTGAAATACCTGCTGGGCATAGACCCCCGTTCCACGGCGTGCACGGTGCACAGCACGGATGAATTGATGTATCTGGTGGAAGAAAGCGAACGTTCCCGCGAGCTGACGAAGCAGGAGGCTGAAATTTCCAAAAATGCCCTTGAACTGAACGATATGTGCGTCAAGGACGTAATGACCCCGCGCTCTGAAGTGGATGTGATGGATTTGACGGCTCCCTTTGAGGAAAACTGGGAGCTTGCCCGGAAATCCCGCCACACCCGGTTTCCGCTGGTGGAGGGAGACCACCTGGATGAAGTGAAAGGCTGGGTGCATGTCAAAGATCTGCTCAAACTGGTAGGACGGGAAAATCCGGATCTGAGGAGCGTGCGGCGTGAATTGCGCGTGGTGCCGGATACGATGCCCCTGGACAGCCTTCTCACGTTCTTTCTGAAAGAACATGCCCACTTTGCCCTGGTAGTGGATGAATTCGGTGATTCTATCGGCCTGGTATTCCTGGATGATGTGCTGGAACAGATTGTGGGGGATGACATTCAGGATGAATTTGACCAGGAGGAAATGCGGGAGTTTGTGAAAACTGGCAAGGATACATATGCCGTCAATGGGGCTATTACCCTGTTTGACCTGGCAGATTACCTGCCTGAAATGGATTTGGATTGTCCGGGCGTTACTACGCTGGGCGGTTACGTAATCAGCCGGATGGGTTATATTCCGGAAGAAGGGGAGGAATTGCGGATTGGCCGCTACCGGGCTGTGGTGACGGGGTCTGACGGCAGGAGAATCACGCAGATTCTGCTGGCCCGCCTTCCGGAGGAACAGGAGGAGGAATAGCGCCATGAAGGAAAAACCGCATCCGGATATGAGTTTTGAGATGGAGGCCCGGGCCTCCGGTTTTCTTTGCGTGGCTGGAGTGGATGAGGCCGGGCGCGGGCCGTTGGCCGGTCCCGTGGTAGCCGGCGCCGTTATTTTGCCTGTTCTGGCGGAGGAGTTAACCGGTTTGAACGATTCCAAGCAGTTGACCGCAGCAAAAAGGGAACGCCTGTTTCTGGCTCTTTTGGAGTGTGAACAGGCGGTGTGTTCCGTAGGAGTGGCTTCCGTGGAAGAAATAGACCGGTTCAACATTTTGAGGGCCACTCATCTGGCGATGGCGCGTGCGGTGGAAGGTCTGGCCCTGCGTGCAGATTTCTGCCTGGTGGATGGATTGCCTGTCAAGGGGCTTCCTGTGCCGCACCGCGCCATTGTAAAGGGGGACGGCAGGAGCCTTTCCATAGCCGCCGCCAGCGTTCTGGCCAAGGTGACGAGGGACCGCATGATGATGGAAGCGGACGCTTCCTACCCGCAGTATGGTTTTGCAAAACACAAAGGATATGGCACAAAAGCCCACATGGAAGCTCTGCGGCGGCATGGGCCCTGTCCGCTCCATCGCCGCTCGTTTGCGCCGGTTTCACAAATGGAACTGTCCATCCCTGAGCAGGGGTAAGCGGGATACGGCATGGCTGGGAATGTACGGGGAACTGGCTGCGGCCTCCTTCCTGCGTGCGGAAGGGTGCGTTATCCTGAGGAGAAACTGGCGTCCCGTCAGAGGCGGAGAGCTGGACATTGTGTGCCGGGAAGGGGAGTGTCTGGTTTTTGTGGAGGTGAAAACCCGTACGGGGAATGGTTATGGTGGTGCCCGCCGCGCTGTGAATGCCCGTAAAAGGGCGCTGATACGCCGGGGAGCGGCGGAATGGCTTCGCCTGCTTCCGGAACCGGTGAATTCCCGTTACGATGTTGTGGAAGTCCTGTACAGGGAAGGGATGCCTCCGGAATTCAGGCATATCCGCGGAGCATTCGGGGCGAAGGATTTGCCCGCTTCATGAAAAGACGGCAGGGAAAGGCGGGAAGGAAACGCGGCGGATATGGAGCTCAGGTCGCGAAGCCCTGCCGCAGCGGACGGGACAATCTCTTCAGCCCCGCATTTCCTCATGCGGATGCAGAGGTTTTTCTATTATAATATAGCGGGAGTGGAAACTCAGTCCGCCCGGAGAGCCAGAATGGCCTCCATGAAATCCTGGGGAATATCCATGCGGGCAAGTTCGTCTTGGAGAAGGACGCCATTGGCTCCTACGTCCAGCATGCGGCGCGCGTCTTCCACGGTGCGGATGCCCCCTGCGGACAGGACAGTGACGGAGGCGGGTATTTCTTCAATGAGTTTCTCCGTGACTGCAGGATTGGCCTGGAGAGTGTGCGGGTCTGCATTGTTGATGCAAATGAATTCCGCTTCCAGGTCCATGACGGTTTCAAGCTCCTTCAGGGTATGGACCTCCATCATTACGTCCAATCCCAGCCCGGAAGCCATGCGGTACAGCTCCGACAAATCTTTTGCCGGCAGGGCGGCCGCCACCATCCGCCCCCGAGACGATGGCCTGGCAGATCATGGCGGGATGAATGAACACGTCGCGCGCCATGAGGGGAATGGAACTGATTCTGGAAACAGTGGAAACCATGTCCCATGACCCGCCGTATACTTCCGGTTCCACAGCGATGGAAATGCCCTGCGCTCCGCCCTGGAGGAACATGCCGTACATGTGCCGGATATCCTGGGCTGCTTCCCGGAGGCGGAGGGCGGGATGCACCCTGGATATCTCCGGAATTACGGAGAGGCGCGTTTCCCCAAGATCCACCGCGGTGCGGAATCCCGCGTAATCATTCCGCTGGATGGCGGAGGCCCGTAATTTCCCTTCCAAGGGAAGAAGTTTTTTCAAATCGGCGCGTTTGCGCTCCAGAATACTGTTTAAATAATCCATATATTACTTTTTGGGCAGGAAATAGGAACGTTGTTTTTCGGAGATGGGCAGGCCTGCCTGTTCCATGACACACAGCATATCCTCCCAAACCTTTCGCTTTTCTGAAATATCTTCCGTGCGGAGAAGATAACTGGGATTATAAGTAACGCGCACGGGCGTGTTGAAAGCTGTGTGGAAGGTGCCTCTCAGGGCGGAAAGAGGCGTCTCTCCTGACTGGAGGATGCCGCGGGCGGAGATTGCTCCCAGGGCCACCACTACTTTCGGGCGCACCAGCATGATTTCCTCCCGGAGAATGGGCAGGGAAATTTCTATCTCCCGGTCTGTAGGCGGGCGGTTATTAGTAAGCTGCCGGGGGAGGGCCGGGCGGTATTTGACCAGATGGGTCAGATAAATATCGGAACGGGAAAGCCCCATGGCTTTCAGCATGGCGTCCAGCTTTTGTCCGGAAGGCCCGGCTAGGGGAACCCCCTGTTTTTCTTCATACAGGCCGGGTGCGTCCGTTACCATCATGATGTCCGCCCTGGGATTGCCGGAGGAAAACACGGGCGTTTCCCTCAAGGAATCCATGTTCCGGAGCGGCGGCCAGTTAACGACCAGCTCCCGCAGGGAGGACAGTTTTTCTTCCTCTGTTTCACCTTCCAGATCAAAGGAAATATGGCGGGGCACCGGAGCTTCCTCCTCCGTTCTGTGCGGCTGTACTCCGTTGAGGATATCCCGGAGTTCATTGCCGAAGGATGCTTCATCCACGGAATCTGGAGGCGTCTGCTCCGGGGTGGGCTGTTGCGGTCGTGTTTCATCTGCGGCAGGCTTGGCGGAAACGGAAGAGGGGAGGGGGCTTCCGGATATCCGGCGCGCGTCCATGACCCATTTTCTCAGGATCATTCTGGCTTCCTCCGTGACGGTGGTTTTCTCCACGCCCCGGGATAGCAGGGCGCGCAGATAATCCAGCGTGAGGTGTTGGGGAAGGCCGGCGGACATGTTCGTTCCGGAGTGTAATCTATTTCCGGATGGATGCAACAGCCCATTCGGTATGTGCCCGTCTGCCGGGTGAAACGCCGGGGACTCTTATGGAAGGCCGCCCGGAAGGGAAGGGGAAAGAAGAAAATTCCATAAGAGCTTCCTTCCTGCGGCAGATGCCGCTAAACAGAGGGGAAAGTTTTTTCCCCGGCTGGATACGCTTTTCTGGTATGAGCGTTATCCAGAATTTGGAAGACAGCGGCAAGGGAGAGGTCCCTTTTTTCAACCGGGCTTGCGCATCTTTTCCCATAGCGCGTTTCTGCGGCGGGAACATTACCTGGCAGAATCCGGACTTTTCCGGTTTCCCCTTACAAAGGTATGTTCTTACCAACCTCTTCCTGAGCCCTTCATTCTGCCGCATGGAAGGGCTGTGAAAATGCGGATATGGCAGGGGGTCGGGAATTTGCGTGGAGCCTTGAACGGCAAAAGGAAGTTCGTTCAACGGGAGACGCGTTTTTCTTGCTCATGACGCCTTTGCGGAGTACAGCCCCCTGGAACTTTTTCAGGGAATATTTTTGAGGGATTGTGTGTTTTTTTATGCATGTAAATTTTTTATTATAAATGAAATATGATAAAAATAAAAAGGTTTGTCGTGGTGTGATAGAAAAAAGTATTTCGGGAAGTATATTATTTGTCATGATATGACAAAAATGCGGCATATTTTATATATTATTCATTTCTAGTGATTTATCTTAATAGGTTTTCCTTGTTTGGGAGGGGGTGGGCGGAAAAAAAGGATTGCCAAGGCAGGGATTATTTCGTACCCAAGAGCCGCCGTTGCCGATTTTCCGGCTTCCGCACATGGCCTGAAGGTTTTGCCGGAGTGACTGCCATGTGTATGGCGCCTAACCTCGTACTGCATGAATTTAAGAATAATTGCCACCCTGTCTTGTGCCGTCGCGGCCATGTTTGTCAGCAGCTGTTCGACAAACGGCGCTGTAACCGGCATGGGGAAATCCAGTAGTGACGCTCTTGTTTTGGCCCGTGTAGGTGAAACTGCCCAGGGATTTGTCCAGCCCCTGGCGCCCAGTCGTTCGGCAGCGCCTTCTTCCAAACTTCCCAAGTTGGGACGCGACAAGCACAAGATGCCGTTTTATCATCCCGCCCAGCGCACCCGCGTAGTGCGCACCACGGCTTATACCCATTCCGAGCGCGACCATTTGGCCTACGGTCCCCGGAATGCCGTCGGTACGGCGCTGAAATACACGTCTTCCGTCCGCAGCGCCGCTGCAGACTGGTCCGTTTATCCCTTGGGGACTACTTTCCGCATCAAGGGCCAGCCCTACCTTTACGTTGTTGATGATTACGGAAGCGCCCTGGTCGGCACCGGAACCATTGATATTTACCAGCCCAACAAAAAGCTGATGAAGGAGTGGGGCCGCCGTTATGTGGAACTGACTATCGTCCGCTGGGGAGATCCCGCCAACAGTCTGGAGGTGCTCGGCAGCCGCCGCGGCTACAGGCACTGCCGCGCCATGTATGCGGCCCTGCAGCACCGCGTTTCCAAGGGGTTTTATGCCAAGGCCGACTGACCCATGTTTTCCATCCCGGCGCCGCCATCGCTGCGCTTTTTTATTTTCCGCCGTGCGGGCGGAGTGGTAATCTGGCGGCATGAATACGGAAAAACGGGCTTCCATTGTCCAGGAGGAACTCATGTCCCTGTACGGGGCTCCTCCCATTCCCCTGGTGCACCGTGACGCTTACACGCTGCTGGTGGCGGTTCTCTTGTCTGCCCAGTGTACGGACAAGCGGGTGAATCTGGTGACTCCGGCTCTGTTTGCCCTGGCCTCCACCCCGGAGGAAATGGCCCGGCAGGATGTGGAAGCGGTCCGGGGAATTGTGAGGCCCTGCGGCCTCTCGGAAAGGAAGGCATCCTCCATCGTGAACCTCAGCCGCATCCTGGTGGAAAAATATGAGGGAAAGGTTCCTTGCGACTTTGCTGCTCTGGAGTCTCTTCCGGGGGTGGGGCATAAAACGGCTTCCGTCGTCATGGTTCAGGCCTTTGGCGTTCCTGCCTTTCCGGTGGATACCCATATTTTCCGCCTTTCACGGCTGTGGGGGCTGAGCGCGGGAAAAACGGTGGAAGCCGTGGAACGCGATTTGAAAAGCCTTTTCCCTGAAAAATCGTGGGGAGATCTTCATCTGCGTATTGTCTTGTACGGCCGTGAATATTGCCCTGCGCGGGGATGCGGGGGGCGCTGCCCCATCTGCAGCCGGCTGGCCCGGGAGAGCGGCTGCGAAGGCGTCTGAATTTTTTACAGGGTCTAAAATGATGCTTGCAAGTCTGAATTTGCATGCTTTAATACACCAGTATCTTTTCGAACAACCATAGAACTTAAATTATGAAGAACCTTTTTAGACTGGGTTTCCGTTTCGTTGCATTTGCTTCCGTCCTGATGGCTGCGTTTTCTACATCCGCTTTCGCTCAGGAAGCCGCCGAAGCCGTTGCCCCGCAGGAACAGACCATGCTTGACAAATGGATCATCGCCGGTGGTTGGACCATGATTCCGATTATGCTGGTGGAAGCTTTCATCATTTTCCTGGTGATTTACAACATGGTAGCCCTGAAAAAGGAAAAATTCTGCCCGGAAGATCTCAAGGTCACTCTGTTGCAGCTGATGGCCGAATGCCGCATCCGGTCCGCCATTGAAGTTGCGGCCGGCAGCCCCCCCTATTTGGGCCGTCTGGTTGCCTACGCCCTGCCGAACGTGGACGCCACTCGTCCGGAAGACCTCGGCAAAGATGCTATTGAAGACGCCGTGGCCGACTTTACGGCCAATGAAAGCCGTTCCGTGTTCAAATGGATCAACATGTTGGCCCTTTGCGCGCAGATTTCTCCCATGCTCGGCCTGTTCGGGACGGTGCAGGGGATGGTGGGCGCGTTCGGTACGCTGGCTACCGCCGGCCAGGCGGACCCCACCCAGCTGGCCGGTGACATTTCCGTGGCTCTTCTGACAACGTTCTGGGGATTGATCAACGCCATTATCGCCACTCCGTTCTTCTTCTTCCAGAAGGGCATTGCCAACGCCCAGATTGCCGAATGCGTGGGCACTGTGCAGGAAATGGTGAACACCTCCATCAACGTGGTGAATGCCGAAGCCCAGCTTGCCCGCATCCCCGAAGGTCTGGCCTGATTGCCGGAACAGGCGGTCCGGCCCGGAAGCGTCCGCTCAGTCGGAACCGGGCCGGAAAACCTCAACAAAATGTAGCTTATGGGTAAGAAAAAAGCTAATGTAGCGCCTGAAGAAGAAAATGGGGAAATGGATATGTCCCCCATGATCGACATGGTTTTCCTCCTGTTGATTTTCTTCGTGGTGAACGCTACGGCCATTACCGTTAAAAAGGATAAGAACATTCAGATGCCCACGGCCAGCAGCTCCGGTGAAGTGAAATCCGCCAACGGCTGCATTGTGGTGAATGTTTATGGGGAAGGCGCGGGTAAGCGGCCGCCCGGCGTAGATCCCAGCGTTCTCTGGTCCTCTGACGTAGGTACCCCGCTCAATTCTTCTGATGAACTCAAGGAATACATCAAAAACCTTGTGGAACGTTTCAAAGACAAGCAGGATTTTGAAACGCGCCTCTATCTGCGGGGTGACCAGCAGGCTCTGTTCAAAGGCTCCCGGGAAGTAATCCGTGTGGCTGCGGAATGCGGCGTAGTCAAAGTGATCTTTGCCGTACTGCCTGCCAAGAATTCCTCTCCTGCAACCAAGGCTGAATAACATTACGCGCTATGGCAAGACATAAAAAACTAGAGGCAGTCGAGGATGAAGATCCCAAACTGGATATTTCCTCTCTCATCGACGTATGTTTCCTTCTGCTGATTTACTTCATTGTAGCGACCTCCTTGGTTCAGGAACGCAAATTGGATATGTCCATGCCGGGGCAGTCCGTGGGTGAAAACGCCTCCCAGATTGAACCGGCGCTGATTCGTATTATCAAGGACGGCACAATCTACTGGGGCAAGGACAACAGCCTGATGATCGACAATGACATGAACAACCACAACCTGGCGACGCTCGTCCAGCAGCTGGAAGCCAAAAAACAGGAGGCCAGCGCTGTAGGCACCAAGCCGGTAGTGCAGTTGTGGGTGGAAGGGGATGTTCCCCACCAGCGCGTTATTGACGTCATGAACGCGTTGACGGAGGCTGGGATTACAACGGTGGCTCTGACCGACCTTAAGGACGACTAAAAGTAAATTACCTTTATTTTTTTCATTGACTCTCAGCTTCCGCTCTCAAAAGGAGCGGAAGCTTTTTTTGTTATTGACGGGAGAAACGGAGGCCCGCATACGGCAGCATTTTACGGCAAGGGGGGGGGAAGCCCCGTAGAGAAATCCGGAGCCGGACCATGCCCTTTTTGTTGTACGGTAAATGTTCTGGTGGGGATATGCAGTTTTGGCCGGAACAATACTCCTTTCTTGGCCCGGTGCTGAATCCGTTTTTCCCTTTTGTGGGACCGCAGGTGACAGGCGGATAGCCGTGAATTCTGTCCGGGAACGAAACTTCAGGAGAAGTGTTGCCGTCTTTTTCCAGTATTGCATTCCGTGTGTGGCTGGGAGGAGGAGAGGCAGTCAGGAGAGTATTGGAAGGGCCGGCTTCAGAAAACCTGTTCATTCACGGGAGGGATGGAAAGAGTATATTGAAAGGAGGATGCAGCAGAGCAGGGAGAAAAGCGGCTCGAAACCTTTATCTTATTGTGCAGTAACAGGAAGTCCTTGTTGATGGTTTCCGGGAAGTGATATTGTTATCAGGAAGTACGGGGGAGGAAGTGTATTTTTTCCCGTCCCTCCCGTGGGGGGGATAGCTGTTTTTTCATTTGGAAAGACGGAGGCGTTAATTCCGCACCGTTTTTCATGATATTCCCTTTCAACTCGCGGATGGGATTTCATGTTGAAAAAGGAGAACTGAGAGGGGAGGGGATGGCTGTTGCCGGGGAGAAGGCCGGCATGGCTGCGGATGCCGGAAAAATGGAATTCCGGTTGGGTGGACGATCTGTTTGCGCCATGTCAAATGTGCCTCTGGCATCCTGACAGACGGGATTCGAGGCTCCTTAAGGGCATGATGGAGCAGTGGGCTGTGTTCCACCGAAAAACTTTTGAAAGCGGAAAGCGTGCATTCCTTTGGCCGCAGAGTGTGTAGAGGGATATTGAAAAAGCCTTTTTATACCGGAAAAAGCAGTATTTTTCCGGCCGGGCGGCACAGACCTGCTCCAACTCCGGATAGACGCGGGGTGGAAGAACTTTCTTGCAAGGATGACTAAAAAGATAAAACTTTCTTCTTTAGAGTTTGACTCATCCTGTTAAAATGACGCAATCCATTACAGATAGGTGTATTCCGTGTATTTGCACAGATATTGCGCCTGTTTTATTATCTCTTCTGTTTCAACGAATTTTAAACACATGATCAAATCAAACTATACTACTGCACTGGCTGCAGGCCTGGTTTCCGTGCTGAGTATCGGGGCGGTTCTTCCATCCGGCGCCCAGCATGGCCCGCGCGATTA
>ENA-OOWZ01000888-OOWZ01000888.1-human-gut-metagenome-genome-assembly--contig:-NODE-888-length-15346-cov-5.993656_pt1 | contig 15346 bp, 13 predicted proteins | sample MGYA00241580_ERZ501329 | MGnify/ENA primary metagenome ERZ501329 (study PRJEB25962, sample SAMEA2042923) | human gut metagenome | biome: human gut; feature: human-associated habitat; material: faeces... | reverse complement strand
CCACGCATGCACGAGCGGCCTTTTCACCAACTGTGTCGAGCGCGTCATCATCGGCGGCGGCATGGACGGCGGCTTTGCAAAATACGTGCGCATTCCGGGCGAAATTCTCCGCATTCACAAGTGGGCGCTTCTGCGCGTGCCGGAGAACGTGCCGTTTGAGTACGCGTCGATCATGGACCCGATCTGCAACGCCTACAAGGCCGTCGCGCAGGAGTCCGGTCTTCGTCCCGGCGAGAGCGCCATCGTCTTTGGTCCCGGCCCCATCGGCCTTCTGGCCGCGCAGTTCTGCCACATGCTGAGCGCGAAGGACGTCATCCTCGTGGGTTTATCTGCCGACAAGGAGCTCCGAGCCGACGTTGCAAATCAGATGGGCGTGACGGAGTTCATCGCGTCCGACACAGAGGATCTCAGCGCGCGTATCCACGAAATCTGCGGCCGGGAGGGCGCCGACGTCGCCATCGACGCGGCGGACGTGGTGCTGATGGACGACGATCCCCTGAAGATCGCCAAGGCCATCCGCATCTCCCGCAAGTGCATCCGCATTGTGTACGAAAACATCGCTTTCGCCCTGATCGTCAAGGCCCTGTGCCTGCTGCTGGTGGCCGTGGGCGCGGCCAATATGTGGGCCGCCATCTTCGGCGACGTGGGCGTGATGGTCATCGCCGTTCTCAACGCCATCCGTGCTTTGCGGGTAAGCAAGCTGTGATGAAACCACAAATTAAATAAGATCATGCCCGGTGCTTTGCCCCGGGCATGATCTTATTTTGCAGCTTTACTTTTTCTTAGCGTAGGGGGTGTTCTCCAGGGGCAGGGTCAGGCGGCGCTGACTGTCCAGACGGTAATAGGCGTCGGCAATGGCGGGAGCCGTGGGGATGGAGGTGATCTCACCGATACCGATGGCGCCTCCGGCCACGTTGAGGCCGGGCTTCTCCACCACGATGGCCTGGATCTCCGGCGGGATCTGATTGGCCCGGAACAGGCCCAGAGTGCCGTATCTGGCGGTGGGCTTGCAGGTGTCGTCAATGGGATACTGCTCCGTCAGGGCGTAGCCCATGCTCATGACCACGCCGCCCTCGATCTGTCCCTCGCAGCTCAGGGGATTCACGGCCTTGCCAACGTCGTGGGCGGCTACCATCTTCTTAATGCGGCCGGTTTTCTTGTCCAGAACGCACATCTGGGTGGCGTAGCCATAGGCCACATGGCTGACGGGGTTGGGCACGTCCGCGCCCAGGGGGTCCGTCTTGGCCAGATACTCGCCGTAAAACTCCTGGCCCACCAGGTCGCCCAGGGTCTTGCCCTCCAGAGCGGCGCTGAGCTTCTCGCAGGCCCGGCGGGTGGCCTCGCCGGTGACCAGAGTCTGGCGGGAGCCGGAGGTGTCGCCGGAATCCGGGGCGATCCAGGTGTTGCTGCGCTCATAGACGATGTCGTCCCGGTGGAGGCCGGTGTTGGTGACCACCACCTGCACCAGCACGGTGCCCAGTCCCTGGCCGATGCAGGACGCGCCGGAGTAAATATGTACCTTGCGGTCCTCCTCCACGATCAGCTTGCAGCGGCCCCAGTCGGGGATGCCCACGCCCACGCCGGCGTTCTTCATGGCGCAGGCGATGCCCACCGGGTCGCCGTTCTTCACGGCCTCGTCATAGGCGGGCTTGATGGCCTCCAGGGTCTCCACCAGGCCGGTGGAGTTGTCCACGATCTGGCCGTTGGGCAGGACGCCGCCGGGACGGATGGCGTTGCGATAGCGGATCTCCCAGGGGGAGATACCCACCAGGTCCGCCATCTCGTTGAGCAGCGTCTCCGTGCAGAAGCAGGTCTGGGTCACGCCGAAGCCCCGGAAGGCTCCGGCGGGAGGATTGTTGGTATAATAGGCGCGGCCCTCGATCTCGAAGTTTTCATAGGCATAGGGCCCGGCGGCATGGGTGCAGGCCCGCTCCAGAACCGGCCCTCCCAGAGAGGCAAAGGCACCGGTGTCGGACACCACGCTGGCCTTGACCCCCTGAATGATGCCGTTTTCATCGCAGCCCATGGTGAAGTCCATGTCGAAGCTGTGGCGCTTGGGGTGGACCAGGATGGACTCCTGCCGGGACAGCTTCACCTTCACCGGCACCCGGGCGATATACGCCAGCAGGGCGGCGTGGTGCTGGACGGACATATCCTCCTTGCCGCCGAAGCCGCCGCCCACCAGCATATTCTGCACCTGGCAGTGGTCATAGTCCACCCCCAGCATGGCGGCGCACTCGTGCATGGTGGTGTGTGCGCTCTGGTCCGAGGTCAGCAGCTTCACGCCGCCGTTTTCCAGGGGCAGAGCCACGCAGCACTCCGGCTCCAGGAAGGCGTGCTCGGTCCAGGGGGTGTGGAAGTGCTGGGTCAGCACATATTTTGCATTCTTGATAGCGCCGTCTGCGTCGCCCCGGGAGACGTGCTTATAGGCCTGAACGTTGCTCTCGTCCCCCTCGAACACCAGGGGCGCGTCCGGGGCGGCGGCCTCCTGGGGACTGTGCACGGCAGGGAGGACCTCATATTCTACCTTCACCAGCTTTTTGGCGGTCTCCAGGGTCTCCTGGTCCCGGGCGCAGATCAGGGCCACGGAGTCCCCCAGATAGTGGGTGATCTCGCCCACGCCGATCAGGGTGGGCTGGTCTTTTTTCAGATGGCCCACGTTGACCTTGCCGGGGATGTCCTTCTGGGTCAGTACGCACACCACGCCGGGCAGGGCCTGGGCGTCGCTGACGTCGATGGACAGGACCCGGGCCCGGGCGTACCGGCTGCGCACCGCGCCGCCGTAGCACATTCCGTCCACATACACGTCGTCGGGGTACTGGCCGGTGCCCAGCACCTTTTCCTCCACGTCCAGCCGGTGGACGCGGCTGCCCATTTTCCAGTCGTCGGCAGAGGCCGTCGGCAGCTTCCCCTCCCGGAGGATCTTACCGGCCAGCAGGATGCCGTCGATGATCTTCACATAGCCGGTGCAGCGGCAGATGTTGTTGCGGATGGCGAAGGCGGCCTCCTCCCGGGTGGGATCGGGATTCACGTCCAGCAGCCCCTTGGCGGAGATGACCATGCCGGGGATGCAGAAGCCGCACTGAACGGCTCCCGCCTCGCCGAAGGCGAAGGTATACACCTGCTTTTCCCAATCGGAAAGGCCCTCCACCGTGAGAACGGTCCGCCCCTCCAGCCGGTCGGTCTGGGGGATGCAGGCCTTGGTGGGCTTGCCGTCGATGAGGACGTGGCAGGTGCCGCAGGCACCCTCGCTGCACCCGTCCTTAACGGAGGTCAGGTGCAGGGTATCCCGCAGAAAGCGGATGAGCTTCTGATTTTTTTCCACGGTCACGCTCTGCCCGTTAACGGTGAAGGTTGCCATGTGATCGTCTCCTTTGTCCCGGCCCGCCGCCATGCGGGGGCATAATTTCAAACATCAGCAGAAATTATACCATGCTTGAGCAGCTTTCGCAAGGTAAAAGCCTTATCCTACTTGGAGAATAACCCACTCTTGATTTTCCGGGAGAATGCGCGTATGATAGCAAAAAACAGAGAGGAGTTCTGACAATGGATCTGACGGAAAAATGCCTGGAAAGCCGGGAGGTATACAAGGGCCGCGTCCTGCGGCTGCGGGTGGACACGGTGGCCCTGCCCAACGGGAAAACATCCCTGCGGGAGGTGGTGGAGCACCCCGGCGGCGTAGGGATCCTGGCCCTGGACGAAAACGGCTGCGTTCCCATGGTGACCCAGTACCGCTATGCCTTCTCCCGGACGCTGCTGGAGATCCCTGCCGGGAAGCGGGAGCCCGGCGAGGAGCCCTTCGTCACCGCCCAGCGGGAACTGAAGGAGGAAGTGGGGGCCACGGCGGCGGATTGGCAGCCTCTGGGGCAGATCATCGCCTCCCCGGGCTGCTATGACGAGGTGCTGCATCTGTACCTGGCCCGGGGCCTGACCTTCGGCGACACCCATCCCGACGAGGACGAGTTCCTGTCCGTCCGGCGCATCCCCTTTCAGGAGCTGGTGCAGCGGGGCCTCAGCGGCGAGATTCAGGACGGCAAAACCGTCACCGCCGTGCTGAAGGCAAAGCTCCTGCTGGGGCTGTGATATTCCCGAAAAAACAGTGGACAAGCGGCATTAGTTGTGGTAATATGAAAAATTAACAAAAGAGATAACGCTTTTGCAGTTTCGTTTCCGCTCTGTGCGGGAGAAAGGAAGGATTTCGTCATGGCTGTGAAGGAAAGCTACGCAGGGAAAATCAACCGCAAGCTCAACAAGAAGCTCCATGTCATCGACGTGGCGGCGGGCCGGGTCCCGGCAGACCTGGTGCTGAAAAACGCTGCATACGTCAACGTGTTCTCCAACGAGCTGTGCCGCGGGGACATCGCCGTGGCGGAGGGGCTCATTGTGGGCATGGGCGAATACCACGGCAAGGTGGAGGCGGACGTAGGCGGCAAGATCGTGCTGCCGGGCTTCATCGACGCCCATATTCACCTGGAAAGCTCCCTGGTAAGCCCCAAGGAGTTTGCCAAGGCCGTGCTGCCCCACGGCACCACCACCGTCATCACCGACCCCCACGAGATCGCCAACGTCATGGGCACCGATGGCATCGAGTATATGCTCCAGGCCACCGAGGACCTGCCGGTGGACGTGCGGTTCATGCTGCCCTCCTGCGTTCCGGCCACGCCCCTGGACGAGTCCGGAGCCAATCTGGACTATCGGGCCATCGACTCCTTCTATGACCATCCCCGGGTCCAGGGCCTGGCGGAGATGATGAACTTTGTGGGCATCATCAACGGCGACAGCCAAGTGGTGGAGAAGATCGTGGCCTCCCAGGCCCACCACAAGAAGATCGACGGCCACGCCCCGGGCCTTACCGGCAACGACCTGAACGCCTATATCGCCGCCGGCGTGTATTCCGACCATGAGTGCTCCAACGTGGAGGAGGCCATGGCCAAGCTGGAGCGGGGACAGTTCATTATGATCCGGGAGGGCACCGCCGCCCGGAACCTGGAGGCCCTGGCCCCCCTGCTGTGCGAGAAATACATCGAGCGCTGCATGTTCTGCACCGACGACAAGCACCCCAACGACCTGCTGGAAAAGGGCCACATCGACTACATCGTCAAAAAGGCCATCTCCCTGGGCGCGGACCCCATCATGGCGGTGAAGGCCGCCGGGTACACCGCCGCCCGGTACTTCCTGCTGAATAACCGCGGCGCCATCGCCCCCGGGTATCTGGCGGACTTTGTGGTCATCGACAACTGGGAGAACTTCGACATCGAGATGGTCTATAAGAAGGGCAAGCTCATGTACGACGGCGTTCTGCGGGAGTTCGACACCCCGGAGATCGACCCCTATCTGGTCAAGCGGGCCCACGACACCTTCCATGTGGCCCCTCTGTCCGCCGCCGACTTCACCGACAAGCGCCCCCACGCCGTTATCGGCATGGTGCCCGGCGAGATCGTGTCCGAGGACGCGGGCTATGCCGACCACATCGACCTGGAGCAGGACATTCTCAAGATCGCCGTAATCGAGCGGCATAAGAACACCCACCACATTGGCCTGGGCTATATCAAGGGCTACGGTCTCAAGCACGGCACCGTGGCCACCTCCATCAGCCACGACAGCCACAACATCATCGTGGTGGGCACCTCTGAGGAGGACATGGCCGCCGCCGCCAACCGGATTGTGGAGAATCGCGGCGGCATCACCGTAATGGACGGCGGCCAGATCCTGGGCGAGGTGGCCCTGCCCATCGCGGGCATCATGTCCGACGACAGCCTGGTGATGGTGAACAGCGCCCTGGAGGCCGCCAAGGACGAGGCCTTCCGGCTGGGCGTGTCCCGGGGCATTGACCCCTTCATGACCCTGAGCTTCATGGCTCTGCCGGTGATCCCGTCCCTGCGGCTGACCACCCGGGGCGTGTTCGACGTGCTGACCCAGCGGTATGTGTGATGGGCTGCTGCCTCTGAACCTCCTGGAGCTGACCTGGCACTGCCGAAAAAACTGACGATGAAAAACGGGATATCCGGCGTCTCGAACCGGGTATCCCGTTTGAATCCCTCATTATATAACAAACAGCCGCGCATGCCCAAGCGCGGCTGTTTGTTATGTTTGGGGTAGGAAAATCCCCATGGAAAAGATGGGCAGCAGGCGCTGCCAGGTATTTTCAGCGGCGAAGGAGGTAAACCATAGCCGCTCTCGGCTGCAAAATCAGAACTGAAGGCGATTCTCCTTGGACCAGGTGGTCAGGTTCAGACGGGGGTAGCGCCGCCGCAGCTCCTCGGCGGTCTCGGCGTCGCCGCCGGTCATCAGAATCCGGTTGACAGCCTCCACATCGGCGGCCGGCATACCGTGGTCGGCGGTCTTGCCGCAGTCGCGGCAGGTATAGGTCCCATTTTCGGAAACCGTCACCTCACTGCTGCCGCAGAAGGCACAGCGATGCATCTTTGTAATCAGAGCCATTTTCGATTTCTCCTCTCTTTCCTCAAGTCCATGGGTAGGATATCATAGAATTTTACATTTGTAAAACGCATATTTTCGATTGAAGTCATGAAAAAAAGGGTGTACAATAGGGAAAACATCAGAAAAGAGGCAGGTGAGGGCAATGAACGCCACAAAATACCAGATTTTCCTGAAAACTGTGGAATGCGGCAGCTTTACCAAGGCGGCGGAGGAGCTGAACTTCTCCCAGTCCGGGATCAGCCACGCCATCAGCTCCCTGGAGGAGGAGCTGGGGGTGACCCTGCTGAGCCGGAACCGGGGCGGCGTGACCCTGACCGGCGACGGCCGGGCCCTGCTTCCGCAGATTCAGCAGCTCTGCACGGAATATCACCGACTGGCCCAGCAGGCGGCGGACCTGCGGGGCATGGATGCGGGCCTTGTGAAGGTGGCCTCGTTTTCCAGCGTCTCCGCCCAGTGGCTGCCCATGATTCTGAAGTCTTTCAGCAAGCTGTATCCGGCCATCGAGTTCGAAATTCAGACCTGCGACTTCTATGACCAGATCGAGGAGCTGATCATCACCGGGCAGGCGGACTGCGGCTTTCTGCGGATGCCGTCGCTGAAGGGACTGCAGGTGTACCCCCTGCACCTGGACCAGTTGAAGGTCATTGTGCCCTGCGGGCATCCCCTGGCCAACAGCGACGCCTTCCCGGTGGAGGCCCTGGCCACGGAGCCGGTGATCCAGCTGGAGGAGGGGGACGATTACGAAATCCGGGCCGCCTTCGACGAAATGGGCGTGCGGCCCCATGTGCGATATATCGCACGGGAGGACCGGACCATTCTGTCCATGGTGTCCAACGGCCTGGGCATCAGCCTGCTGCCGGAGCTGATGGTGCGCCACAGTCCCTATCCGCTGGTGGTCTGCCAGCCGCCCAAGGCCTTTTATCGGCGCATCGCCATCGGCGTCAAGGACGAGAAAGCCCTGTCCAACTCCACCCAGCGGTTTGTGGACCACGTCCGGGCCTGGGTCCAGGTGAACGGGTTCAAATAAGATGATTTTCCTGCTTTACAAATCCAGCCGTCTGGGCTATGATGGGGAGTAGTATATAGAATAAAGGAGAGGCTTCCATGATCTATTTCAACAGCGACTATCTGGAGGGCGCTCATCCCAGCGTGATGGCGCGGCTCAACGAGACCAATATGGTGCAGACCGTGGGCTACGGCGAGGACCAATACTGCGCGGCGGCCCGGGAGAAGATCCGCGCCGTCTGCCAGGCGCCGGAGGCTGACGTTCACTTCCTGGTGGGTGGCACCCAGACCAACACCACCGTGATCGCCTCCATTCTGCGGCCCTGGCAGGGTGTGCTGTCCGCCGACAGCGGACACATCAACTGCCACGAGGCGGGAGCCATCGAGTCCACCGGACACAAGGTCATCACCCTGCCTGCGGCAGAGGGGAAGATCACCGCCCAGCAGGTGCAGGATTATGTGGAGTGGCACCGGAACGACGAGTCCACTGAGCACATTGTCCAGCCCGGCATGGTGTATATCTCCCACCCCACCGAGGGCGGCACCCTGTATTCCAAGGCGGAGCTGACGGCTCTGTACGACACCTGCCGGAAATACGGCCTGCCGCTGTTCATCGACGGGGCCCGACTGGGCTACGGCGTCATGGCCGACGGCTCTGAGCTGACCATACCGGAGATCGCCCGTCTGTGCGACGTGTTCTATATCGGCGGCACCAAGGTTGGCGCGCTGTTCGGCGAGGCGGTGGTGATCATGAACCCGGCGCTGAAGAAGGATTTCCGCTTCATCATGAAGCAGCGGGGCGGCCGCATGGCCAAGGGCCGTCTGCTGGGCATCCAGTTTGACGCCCTGTTCACCGACGATCTGTACTTCAAGATTTCCCGCCACGCCGACGAGATGGCCTATCAGATTCGTGACATCTTCGTGTCCGCCGGTTATCCGCTGCTGTTTGACTCTCCCACCAACCAGCAGTACCCCATTATGCCGGACGATGAGCTGGCGGAGCTGGGGAAGAACTTCGGCTATGAATACTGGGAGCGGGTGGATAAGACCCATTCCGGCGTGCGCTTCTGCGCCAGCTGGGCCACCACCCAGGAGCACGTGGACGCCCTGCGGGCCGCCGTACAGGCCCTGCGAAAATAACAACAACCGGAACAAACTGGAACAATTTGAGGAGGAACGACACATGGAAACATACGGACTGGAAAAGCTGGGCATCATCAACGCCGGGGCGGTGTACCGCAATCTGACGCCGGCGCAGCTGGTGGAGCACGCTCTGCGCCGGGGGGAGGGCACCCTGTCCAACACCGGAGCCCTGGTGGTCAAGACCGGGAAGTACACCGGCCGCAGCGCCAACGACAAGTTCATTGTGGACACCCCCGCTGTCCATGACGACATCGCCTGGGGCAAGGTGAACCGGCCCATGGACAAGGCCCGGTTCGACGCCATCTATGCCAAGGTCACGGCGTATCTGCAGAATAAGGACGTGTTCATTTTCGACGGCTTCGCCGGAGCGGACCCCAAGTATACCAAGGCCTTCCGCATCGTCAACGAGCTGGCCAGCCAGAATCTGTTCATCCACCAGCTGTTGCGCCGCCCCACGGCGGACCAGCTGGAGAGCTTCCATGAGGATTACACCATCATCGCCGCCCCCGGCTTCAAGTGCATTCCCGAGGTGGACGGCACCCGCTCCGAGGCTGCCGTTCTGGTGGACTATGAGGCCCATCTGGTGGTGATCTGCGGCACTCAGTATGCCGGCGAGATCAAGAAGTCCGTGTTCTCCGTGATGAACTATGTCCTGCCCAAGCAGGGTGTGTTCCCCATGCACTGCTCTGCCAACATCGGCAAGGACGGCGACTCCGCCGTGTTCTTCGGCCTGTCCGGCACCGGCAAGACCACCCTGTCCGCCGATCCCGCGCGTCTGCTGATCGGCGATGACGAGCACGGCTGGGCCGACGACTCCGTGTTCAACTTCGAGGGTGGGTGCTACGCCAAGTGCATTAACCTCTCTCCCGAGGGCGAGCCGGAGATCTACAACGCCATCCGCTTCGGCGCGCTGGTGGAGAACGTGGTCATGGACCCCGACACCCGGGAGTTCGACTTCGACGACGACTCCCTGGCGGTGAACAGCCGGGTGGGCTATCCCGTGGAGTACATCCCCAATGCAGAGCTCTCCGGCATGAGCCCCAGCGTACCAAAGACGGTGATCTTCCTGACGGCGGACGCCTACGGTGTGCTGCCTCCCATCAGCAAGCTGGATAAGAACCAGGCCATGTACTACTTCGTCTCCGGCTTCACCAGCAAGGTGGCCGGCACTGAGATCGGCGTCACCGAGCCGGTGCCCACCTTCTCCACCTGCTTCGGCGAGCCCTTCCTGCCCCTGGATCCCTCCGTATACGCCGCCATGCTGGCGGACAAGGTGGAAAAGTCCGGCGCAAAGGTCTATCTGGTGAACACCGGCTGGAATGGCACCGGCAAGCGCATGAAGCTCCGCTACACCCGGGCCATGGTCACCGCCGCCCTGACCGGCGAGATCGAGAAGGCGGAGTTCGTCACCGACCCCACCTTCGGCGTCCAGGTGCCCACCTCCATCGAGGGTGTGCCCAGCGAGCTGCTGATCCCCGCCAACACCTGGGAGGATCAGGCGGCCTATGAGGCCAGCTGCAGGAAGCTGGCGGCCAGCTTTGTGGAGAATTTCAAGAAGTATACCCGCATGAGCGCGGAAGTGGTGGCCGCAGGCCCCAAGGCGTAACGAAACAGCAACCGGGCTGGGCGTGAACCCCAGCCCGGTTTTTACAAAAGGAGAACCTATGTTAGAACTGCGTATTCTGGTGGACGATATCGACTATGACTCCATTGCGGAGTATCTGATCCCTGCGGTGGCGGAGAAGCTGCGCCGGGAGGAAAAGGGCGGCATCCTGGGAAACGTCCTGGCCGGGAACCCGGACGTGGCGGCCTCCGTGGCCCGGACGGTACTGGGGACCATGAGCCAGGAGCAGAAGGACCAGCTGCTGGTGCAGCTGGTGACCAAAAATCGCGAAAAGCTGCTGGATAAGGGAAACCAGGCCGTCCGCAGCCGGGGCATCGGCGTGCAGCTGTGCGACGTGGCGGTGCGGAAGCTCTGAAAAAAACCGCTCAATATCGGCAGGACAGCCGCCCCGGCGGGCGGCTGTTCTTTTTTGCTTGTAATCGGTGGAAGTTTCTGATATAATGCGCTTATATGCTAATTTGGGGAGGAAGCCCTGTGGGATATCTGGAAAATTTGTGGAATGCGCTGGACTTCGGCTCCCTGCGGGATATGGTTCTGCGGCTGGTGTCGGTGTTTCTGTGCCTGACGGTGCATGAGACCTGCCATGGCCTGGCGGCTCTGGCCCTGGGGGACCCCACGGCCAAACGGGCCCGGCGGCTGAGCCTGAACCCCCTGCGCCACATCGACTGGTTCGGCCTGCTGATGATGGTAACGGTGGGCTTCGGCTGGGCCAAGCCCGTGCCGGTGGACCCCCGGTATTTCCGCCGGCCCAAGCAGGGCATGGCCCTGACGGCTCTGGCGGGGCCGGTGTCCAACTTCCTGCTGGCGCTGGTGCTGCTGTTCGCGGGGCGGCTGGTGTATGACTATGCCCCGTATTCCGCCGCCAACCAGCGGTTGCTGACCTTCCTGCTGACCACGGCCATCCTGTCGCTGGGCCTGGGGCTGTTCAACCTGATCCCCATTCCGCCGCTGGACGGCAGCAAGGTGCTGTTCTCTCTGCTTCCTGACCGGGCCTACAACACCATGCTGCGCTACGAGCGATACGGCATGCTGTTGCTGTGGGCGGTGGTGCTGCTGGGCGTGGGCGACAAGTGGATGAGCGCCGCCATCCAGTGGACCTATGAGCTATTCTGCCGCGTGGTCGGCTTTTAAGAGGGTACAGGCAATTGGAAAGTCCCATTTATAAGCTGGAAAAGGTGGTTCAGGGAAAAGAGGAGCTTCAGGATTTCGAGGGGCCTCTGGACCTGATCCTGTTTCTGCTGAGCAAGAATAAAATCGAGATACAGGACATCCCCATTGCCCTGATCCTGGACCAGTATCTGGCCTATCTGGACCGGCGCAAGGAGATGGACCTGGAGGTGGCCAGCGAGTTTGTGACCATGGCCGCCCATCTGATGTATATCAAGACCCGGATGCTCCTGTCCCTGGAGGACGAGGAGGCAAAAAACGAGATGGACGCCCTGATCCAGTCTCTGGCGGAGCGCCAGCGGGGCGAGGCCTATGCCCGGGTGCGCCGCCTGGCGGAGCTGCTGGGTCCCATGGGCGAGTTTGGCCGCAGCATCCTGACCCGGGACCCCGAGCCTATGGAGCGGGGCAAGGTATATGAATACGACCAGCAGCCCGCCGACCTGGTCATCGCCATGCAGGAGGTCACCGACCGCCGGGGCCAGGCGGAAACGCCGCCTCTGCGGGCCTTTGACGAGATCGTCCGGCGGGAGCCCTATTCCGTGGAGCAGAAGGCCAAGGAGATCGTCCGGCGGCTGAAAGAAGGCGGCATCACCCGGTTTCTGCTGCTGTTCCGGGGCAGCCGCAGCCGCAGCGAGCTGGTGGCCACGTTTATGGCGGTGCTGGAGCTGTGCCGCAGCCGGATCATCCGGCTGGCCGGACCCGCCGCCGACTGCACCGTTACCTGCCGGGAGGACCCGGAAAACACCGAGGAATAAAACATGGAAGCAATGGAAATGAAAGAAATAGAGGCCGCGGTAGAGGGCATTCTGTTTGCCTCCGGGGAGCCGGTGGCGGCGGACCGCATCGCCGTGGCCCTGGACCTGGACCGGGACACCGTGGACCAGGTGCTGCGCCGCCTGGCGGACTACTACAGCTACGAGCGCCGGGGTATGCGCCTGGTGCGGATGGAGGATACCTGGCAGCTGTGCTCCGCTCCGGAGTACGCCGACCTGATCCGCCGGGCCTTCGAGATCCGCAAGCCTGCGAAGCTGTCCCAGCCGGCTCTGGAGGTGCTGACCATCATCGCCTACTATCAGCCCACCACCCGGGCCTATGTGGACCAGATCCGGGGCGTGGACAGTGCCTACACCGTGGGCCTGCTGCTGGACCGGCACCTGATTGAGGAGTGCGGTCGGCTGCAGGTGCCGGGACGGCCCCGGCTGTACCGCACCACCAAGGCGTTTCTGCGGGCATTTCATCTGAACTCCCTGGACGATCTGCCGGAGATTCCGGGCCTGGAGGCCGACGGACAGCTGCGGCTGAATGACGACGGCGCCGTTCAGGAGCCGGAACAATAATTACAGGAAGGGGGACCCTGCATGGTCGCGCTGTGGATACTGGGCATACTGCTGGCACTGATCGTGGCGGCGCTGTTTCTGCGGGTAGGGGTGCGCATTGCCTTCGGGCAGGAGCTGCGCGTTACCGCCGCAGCGGGGTCTGTGCGGATACAGATCGTGCCGAGTCCCCCGAAAAAGCCCAAAAAACAGAAAAAGCACAAGGAGAAAAAGGATCCACCCGAAAAGCAGAAGGCAGCGCCCCGGGAGAAGCGGAAGCTGGGCCTGACGCCCGGCGATATCCGGTCGGCCCTGCCGTATCTGTGGAAGTCCTTGCAGGGGGGGCTGAGAAAGACCCGGCAGCGGCTGCGCATTGACCCCATGCAGGTGTCGGTGATCCTGGGCGGGGAGGAGGACCCGGCGGCGTCTGCCGAGACCTACGGCTGGATCAGCGCGGCAGTGTGGACCTTTATGCCCCGGCTGGAGGAGCTGATGCGTATTCCGGACCCGTATATCCACCTGGACGTGGACTATAACGCCCGGGAGACCAGGGCAGAGGGAGAGATCGGCCTTTTCTTCCAGATCAGGGATCTGTTTGCCATCGGCTTTGCCTTCGGTATCCCGGCACTGAAGTGGCTGCTGCGGTGGAAGAAGGAGAAGAAGCTGCGGGAGGCGGCCGCGCAGGCCGAACAGGCCCAGACGGTCCAGAAGACGGAAGAAACCGACGGTGCGAAAACGCCTGAAAACGATAAGAAAGGATGACACCCATGGAAAACAACGAGAGAAAGAACAATTCCCTGACGGAGCTGATGGAGGCGTCCATGAGCAAGATCCGCGATATGGTGGACTCCAATACCATCATCGGCGAGCCCATCCAGACCCCCGACGGCGTGACCCTGATCCCCGTGTCCCGGCTGAGCTTCGGCTTCGGCTGCGGCGGCGGCGATTACGGCAAGCAGGCCCCCAAGTTCGGCGGCGCCAGCACTGCCGGCGTGAAGGTGGAGCCGGTGGCGTTCCTGGTGGTGAAGGACGGCGTGACCCGGGTGATGCCCGTGGCGCTGCCCGCCGTGGGCACCGTGGACCGGGTCATCGATCTGGTGCCCCAGGTCATGGACCGGGTGGAGAGCTTCATCGACAAGAAGAAGGCGGAAAAAGAAACGTACTGAGTGAATAGAATGAGGTCATCGCTGTGGATATGGGGTGATCTCTGTGAGAAAACGGACGTGGCTGCTGGTGGGGCTGGCGCTGTGGTGGTGCCTGACGCCGGTGCGGGTGTGGGGCGTGTCCACCAGCGCCTCTGCCGCCGTGCTGATGGACGCGGACACCGGGCAGGTGCTGTATGACCAAAACGGCGGCCGGCGGATGCTCATCGCCAGCACCACCAAGATCATGACGGCCCTGGTGGCGCTGGAACGCGCCTCGCCTACGGACGTCATCACTGTAAAGCAGAAACACATGACAGAGGGTTCCTCCATGTACCTCAGGCCCGGAGAGCGGGTGACGGTGGAGGAGCTGCTGTACGGCCTGCTGCTGTGCTCCGGCAACGACGCGGCGGAGGCCCTGGCCGACGGCTGCGGCGGGACGGCATCCTTTGTCCGGCGGATGAACGGCCTGGCAGGGGAGCTGGGGATGGAGGATACCTCCTTTGAAAATCCCAGCGGCCTGGACGGTCAGGCCCACTATTCCACCGCCCGGGACATGGCCCGTCTGGCGGCCTATGCCGCCGGGAACCATACCTTTGTGCGCCTGTGCTCCACCCGGAGCGTTACCATCGGCGGACGCACCATGACCAATCATAACCGGCTTCTGCGGGCGGTGCCCGGGTGCATCGGCATGAAGACCGGCTACACCAGAGCCGCGGGACGGACCCTGGTCAGCGCTGCTGAACGGGACGGCCGGTGGCTGTCACCCTGCAGGACGGCAACGACTGGGCGGATCATGCCGCCCTGTATGACTGGGGCTTTGCCCAACCCGCCGGGCAGGAGACGGCGGACCACCGCCGGGAGGATACGCCGTGAAGGAGCGACTGCAAAAGATCATAGCGGCTGCCGGGATATGCTCCCGCCGGGCGGCGGAGGAGCTGCTGCGGCATGGCCGGGTCCGGGTCAACGGACAGCCCGCCGCCCTGGGAGACCAGGCGGACCCGGAGTCGGACACCGTCACGGTGGACGGCCAGCCCCTGCGGCGGGACACCCGCCGGGTGTACCTGATGCTGAACAAGCCCCGGGGCTATGTCACCACCCTGTCTGATGAGCGGGGACGGCGGACGGCGGCGGAGCTGGTGTCCGGCTGCGGCGCGCGGGTGTACCCCGTGGGGCGGCTGGACATGGACTCCGAGGGCCTGCTGCTGATGACCAACGACGGGGCCTGGATGCAGCGGCTGCTGCACCCCAGCCACCAGATCGAGAAGGAATACCGGGTCACGGTGACGGGCCCGGTGGAGGGGGCCGCCCAGCCGCTGGCCGCCATCCGGGACCTGGAGGGGGAGCGCATCCGCCCGGCCCGGGTCCGGGAACTATGGCGGGACGGCAGCAAGGCCGTCCTGTCCGTCACCATCCATGAGGGAAAAAACCGCCAGATCCGCCGTATGTGCGAAGCCGTGGGCCTGGATGTCATCCGGTTGCGCCGTTCGGCACTGGGCGCGGTAAAGCTG
>ENA-OOWZ01000883-OOWZ01000883.1-human-gut-metagenome-genome-assembly--contig:-NODE-883-length-15441-cov-3.059600_pt1 | contig 15441 bp, 15 predicted proteins | sample MGYA00241580_ERZ501329 | MGnify/ENA primary metagenome ERZ501329 (study PRJEB25962, sample SAMEA2042923) | human gut metagenome | biome: human gut; feature: human-associated habitat; material: faeces... | reverse complement strand
GATAGCCACAGGAACTGCAGGTCTGGCTGCTCGGATACATCGTTGGTACTTTGCGGATTTCATTTCCATACCACACAGCTTTATATTCCAGCATCTCGAAAAACTTTGCCCACGAAACACTGGCTATCGACTTTGCCAGTTTATGGTTCCGGATCATTCCCTTTACATGCAGGTCTTCGATGCAGATGGTTTGGTTTTCACACACCAGCATCGTTGACTGTTTCTGCAGGAAATCATTTCTTTGATTCGTTACTTTTTCATGTACTTTGGCAACTCGAATCCGCTGCTTATCCCGGTTATGGGATCCTTTCTCTCTTCGGGAAAGTCTGCGCTGTTCCCTTACAAGTTTTCGCATCGAGCGTTCCAGATATTTGGGATTCGCTACTGTATTTCCGTTGCTGTCAGAATAGAACGTTTTGATTCCAACATCAATCCCAATCGTTCCACCCTGATTAGGTCGCGGTTCCGGTTCAAATTCAACATTCAGAACCGCAAAATATTTTCCGGATGGCGTATGCTCAATGGTTACGTGATGAATGTTTCCCACTTCCATTGACTGACGCACTTTCACATATCCAAGCTTCGGAAGTTTGATATATCTTCCCACGATACGAATGTTGTCTTTTTGATTTACCGTTCTGTACGACTGAAAATGGTTATGTTTGCTTTTGAAAGTTGGATGGGACGCTCTTTTTTGAAAAAAGTTTACAAATCCCCGGTCAAGATCCCGCAATGACTGCTGTAATGCGATGGAATCGACTTCTTTCAGAAACGCAAACTCTTCCTGCTTTTTCAGTTCCGTCAGCATGGCAGAAGTCTGGCCATAGCCGATTTTTTCCCCTTTTTCATAGCCTTCCTTGCGCATGGCAAGTCCCCGGTTATAGATGAACCTGCAGCATCCCAGCGTCTGGCGAATGAAGGCTTTCTGTCCTTTATTCGGGTAGATTCTGAATTTGATCCCTTTTTGCATTATCCCATCTTATCCTTTTGTCTCTGCGATGTTTTCTGGTTTTCGATATACTGTTTTACTGCTTCCAGCGGAGCACCACCCACCGTCGATACAAAATAGCTGTTTGTCCAAAGCGTCGGCATCTTAGTTTTAAGATATGGAAATTCCTGTCTTAAAATTCTGGAAGTATAGCCTTTGAAAGATTTTACGGCTTTGTGAATACCAAACTGAGGTTCTACTTCCAGCAGCATATGAACATGATCCGGCATGATTTCCATTTCCAGAATCTCTACAGAAAGATTTGCAGCATACTCTGTGAGCAGTTCCTTCAACCTGGTATCTACACCATTGGTTAATACTTTTCGTCTATATTTAGGACACCATACTACATGGTATTTGCACGAATAGACGACATTGTTGTTTGATTTATATGTTGTATTCATGTTTGTATTATACTATATTTTTCCATTTAATACAACCGCTATTTTGTCCATCTCAATTACTTGCGTAAATTCGATGGACGCGTCTTATATCCCCATAGCTAAAGCCTTAACTTGACCCATATTTATACAAGATAATTTCGATAAGCAAGCAATGAATATAGTACATCCAGTCCTTGCCAGATAGAACGTACTCCGGGCATACCATCGCTCGGAGCACCTTTCGTCCCTCCAAGAACTCCCAGATCATAAATTGCTTCTTTAAGTGAATACAATTCAGGAATTTCCTTGTTTTTTCTTGCGCAACAACATAATACTTTCCATTCCTCTTCAACAAATACGATCCCACTTAAAATTTCCGGACATATTTTCCCAAGATAAGTCAGATTTAATATCTGCATTGCAATGACAGAATATAATAACGTTAGAAAGCTTAATCTCCCATATTCCCTTGCCTGGTTCTTTTCTATTTTGCACCCACTCTTTAATATAAAATGAAACCGTTCTATCTTCCATCTGTGTGCATAACACTGTACCAGCTTTTCTATTTCTTTTTCGCTCTTTACCGTTACCGTTGTCAGCAGAAACCATTCTGCCCCTTTTTCCCGGATTCATGCACATAGATCGCTGTCAGCTCCAGCTTTTCCCGTAAATGCTTTTCCTTTCTCCTTTCAGGACGGTAGATTGTAACCTTTTTGCAATGGTAATCCATTTTTATATTTTTTGATGGGATATGCTCTTTGGGATTCCGGCTCATCCGGACAACCATGCTTCCTGCCACTGGGGAACTACGTAATTCATGAAAGATCTTTTTCCCATCATCTACCATACGATTTTGTACGATCCGGATCAGAAAATTTGCTTTCAGATCCGTTGCTTCTGAGAAAAATTCATAGAAATCACCTTCCCGGTCACATACTGTTAATATTGGGATATCCGCTGGCATTCTCAGCAGTGTTTCACGCATGCTGTCCAGCCATCGGAAATTTTCTTTTTCCTCTATTGGTCTGGAACGTTTTTGCTCTTTTGTCTGGAAATCGTCCTTCGGCTTTTCCCGTGTATTTGTCTCCTGGTAGATAATACCCAAAGGGATCCCCTGGTCTGTCACGGCGATGCAAGAATGGACCCGCATTCCCCTTTGCTCCGTACTGCAATCGTATCCCATTCCCTGGATCGCTTTCCGGTCTCCAAATCCAACAGCGGTAGTATCCTGAACAGCTAAGATCCACTCTGCATCTGCACATTTTATTTTTTCTACAGTTGCTCTGGATATGCTGTCAAGTAATTCATCTTTGGATATCTCACTATTACTAAAGAAACGGTATGCCGCTTTGGCAGAACTTCTGGAGCCGGTAGCTGCCCAAGTAGATTTTCCGGGCGATGCTGCAAAAGCGTCTATGATCTTGAAGAAACGTGACTTCAAACGCTGGTCAGTAAAATTTATGTCCACAAACTCTTCTTGCCAGTTCTTGTATTCCGCCGTCATTTGGATCTCCCCTTTTTCTTTAGTATAACATGGGAACATATAAATATCTATGATTACTTATGGGTCAAGTGTAAGCGTCAAATAAAACAGTGTATAGAAAAATAACCGTCAGCCTTTTATACTAAAAGGTCAACGGTTATCGACAGAATTCTTTTACAAGAGGATTCCAAGGCAGATAATCATCCAGATATTCAGGATGTTCAAGAAAAGCACTCCCCGGCATGTCGGACAGGATATATTTTATATATTTCATCGGGGCAAGCCCATTCGCTTTCGCTGTCTCTACCAGTGTATAGATTCCTGCACTGGCTTCCGCCCCTTTCGGACTGCCGGAGAACAGCCAGTTCTTTCTGCCGATCACAAAGGGACGGATACAGTTTTCCGCAAGCGAATTACTGATGGAACAATTCCCGTCTTCCACATAATTCCAAAAACCTTCACGGTTATTTAAGGCGTAATGAAAAGCTTTTGAAAGTTTGGATTTCGGCAGCTCTCCGATGGCACTTTTTTCTGCCCATGACCAAAAAGCCTCGAGAAGCGGTTTCTCGCGGATAAGACGTTCTTTTTTCTTCTGATCAGGAGGGAGCGCCTCCAACTCTGACTCTATGTTAAAGAGTTGATTCAGACGGAGGATTGCTTCCGCAGGTTTTGATGCTTCCGAATTATGGATGTCTTTTGGGAGCGCATCCACGAAAGCCCGGCGCAGATGCGTATAGCAAAGACATCTTTTTACTCCTGAAACTGCATTGTATCCGGAGTAAGCGTCTGTATGGATATAACCTTCATATTCCCTCAGAAACGCTTCCGGATATTTCCCGCTTCGTCCCGGCTGGTACTCGAAGTAGCGGATGGGATTTACAGCATCTCTGATGCTGCAGTAAACCCACATATAGGAATCGGACGTATTTTTCCGTCCCGGTTCTTTCAGCACCTGTACATGTGTTTCATCGATATGAAGGTATCTCTGTTTCAGAAGTTCCAGCTTCAGACGGTGGACGATGTGTACAAGCCAGTCCCGATAGACAACCAGAAGCCAGTTTGACATAGTCGCTCTGCTTAAACGTAATCCCAAAGCCTCCCATTCTTTTTCCTGTCTGTACAGCGGGATGCTTAATTCAAACTTCTGGTGGATGAGCCAGGTGATGGTAGATGCAGATGCCAGAGAATGCAGGACGGGAGGATATGGCACCGGAGCCTTCTCCATATAAGGAGTTCCGTTTTTCCGGCACGACCTGCATTCATACGTTTCCCGGTAATGGTCAATCACCTTGAGTTTTGCAGGGATAAACTGTACTTCCGTGCGGACGAATTCTTCCCCTACTTTCACCATCGTACTCCCGCAGTTATCGCATATCTGTTCCCTTTCATCTATGGTATGGAGTACTTTGCTGTGAGGGAGATTTTTTACCAGTTCTTCCCGCTGACCGGTGTACTTCCTTTTACGTAGGTGCTTCTCTATCTCAACAAGCTCCGGTTCGTGTGCATCAGGATCCGCACAGGTTTCGATTTCATTAAAAAGAGACATCTGCCCCTCGATTTCGAGAGTAGATGTCTTCTCGGATTTTGTTCCATAAAGTTTACGGGTCAGGAAATCAACCTGCTCTTTCAGGAGCCGGACCTGCTGTTCCAGTTCTTTGATATGATTTTTATACTCCTGTTCCGTAGCTGACATAACCTGAAAACCCTTTCGCTTCGATAGGATTATTATACCATAGAATCGTCAGATTTCCCAGCATTTCTAAGGATTTTCAGTATTTTCAGACTTATGCGGGAGCCATTTCTGAACCGCCTTTGGCTGCTCCGGGTTCAAACCTTCCAGAAGCCAGCGCAGCTGCTGATCAGAAATCTGTTTTGCTTCTTCGCCGGTCCGCGGCCATTGGAGACGTCCGTTTTCGTACCGTTTGTATAAAAGGCAGAAACCGTCTCCCTCGTAATGGACTGCTTTGATCCGGTCAGCCCTCTTTCCACAGAACAGGAATAAGGAATTGCTGTAAGGATCCAGTTTGAAGTTGTACTGGATGATATCCAGCAAGCCATTGAGCTGCTTCCTCATATCGGTGTAGCCGCATCGGATATAGATTTTCTCCACATGGGAAAGCTCTCCTAACATGACTGCACGGCTTTCAGAATGTTTTCCAGCATCTGGGCAGATGTGCCTTCATAAAGTTCCACTGTTATGGATCCGATATGAAGTATGGCTGCAGGAGTGGAACGGGAAATGTTTCTGTCCGGAAGTGAAAGCTCCGCAAACTCAGCCGGGGATTCCGTTAAAGCAGTTGACTGTTGGTCTGTACACATGTGGATGCCGTTTTTCTTGCGGGGCAGTTCTTCCAAGGCAAGCTTTCGAATTTTGGAAAGCCAGTAATAATAACTTTTCAAAGAGATATCGTGTTGTTCACACCAGATCTGATTTGTCAGTCCGGAGGCCCTGCATTGCCGTATTACATCCAGCCAGTATTGAAGTTTCACCTGTTTGTCTGGAGTCAAAGAAGAAAGATCCATAAGCCTGCTCCTTAGATTAGATTTAGAGTTTTTAGAGTCAACTCCCAAAACTCTAATCAATAGTTTACATGCAACAGCCAGAAATTTCGATACACCCTCTTATTGGACGCTTACACTCCAACTCGCAAAGAGCTGGAGTAATCTTGTATCTAACCGCATTATTAGACGCTTACGATACGAAGTAAGCGCCAAATAATAATGCGGTTAGATACAAGATTACTCCAGCCCTTTACGAGTTGGAGTAATTCACTATAATTCACATGCGATTTTTGATAGATTGGAGTTTTTCACTCCAAGGTGCCAGTTCCGCCAGCTGTTCATCGGTCATATTTTTACTCGGTCGGTTCTCCAGCAGAAATTTAAGATATCCGTAGATGTTCAGCCCATGTGCTTTGGCCATCTCAACCATTGTGTAGACTACTGCGCTGGCATTCGCTCCGTTCACGGAACTGCTGAACAGCCAGTTTTTTCGCCCCACTGCGAACGGACGGATCGCATTCTCACTGAGATTATTGGTAAAGCTGCACCGCCCGTCTTCCAGATAGGTTTCCGCTATATCACGCCTGTTGAGAACATAATTCACGGCTTTATCCAGCCGGGTATTCCGGACCTCTGACTGCTTTCTGGGCCATTGATAACCGCCGCGGACAGAACGAAGCCATCCGGTTCGCGGAACAAGGCTTTGATCCTGTCCCGTCTTCTTCCGCAGAAAAGGAAGAGAGCACTGGACGACGGATCCATCTTAAGCTGGTCTTCGATAACGGTGCAGAGTCCGTCAATAGATTTCCTCATATCCGTGTAGCCACAGACAATGTAGATCTTCTCAAGTCCGGAAATATCACCTAACATGAAAACTCCTGAAGCATGCGAAAAGTCCTGGTGAGCAGAACAGGATCCGCATCATTGCTGATGCGGACTGTGATATCCTTCATAGAAACTTTAATCGTATGTGAATTGTCAAGGTTCGAATTTAGCATCTGCGATGCGGTATGCTGTTCCGGAATGTGATCCGGAACAATGTCAATGGGAACCACGTCCTGTTTCGGGCGTGGAACCTCAAGATGACCATAATTCGCCGCTGGGATCTGATCCGCTGCTGTTTTCCGACAACGGCTGACCCAGTTGTAAAAGGTGCTTACTGCAATGTCGTTTTCACGACACCAGTCAGCATCTGTCATGCCGCTCTGACGGCATTCATTGATAAGTCTGATCTGTTCCACCATCGGAACGCGGGTCTTGCGAGTACCTGCCATAACCTATCCTCCATAATTGTAGTGAAATAATCTAAGTATCTATCAGCTGCAATTATAGGGGAAATCTAAGGATTTGAAAATCCGCAGGAATACTTGGCGCTTACTCAAATTTTACTAAGAAAATAAAAATAAGGGATTGCAAGTCCATCAAATCTGTGGTAAAGTAAAGAAAAATGAAATAGACAGAGTTCTATTTTTTTTGATATGAAGTTCATGAAAATAGAAAAGGGAAAGTATATGAACACTCAAAAACAAGATATTCTGAACAATCTAATGAAAGAACCATTCATCAATCAGCGCATCCTCGCCGCGCAGACCGGCCATTCGCTTGGTATCGTTAATCGTTCTGTCAAAGAGCTGATTTCGGAAGGATACCTGGATGAAGAGATCCGCCCAACGGAAAAAGCGCTGAATGAAGCAAAAGAAAAAGCGCCGAAAAACGCGATCATCCTTGCCGCCGGATTTGGTATGCGGATGGTCCCGATCAACACTGAGACTCCGAAAGGCTTATTAGAAGTTCACGGTGAGCCGTTGATCGAACGTCAGATCAGACAGCTTCATACAGCCGGTATCCATGAGATCTATGTGGTTGTCGGATTCATGAAAGAGCAATATGAATACCTGATCGATGACTATGGCGTGGAATTGATCGTCAATGCGGATTATGCATCAAAGAACAATCTGCATTCTCTGTATCTGGCACGGGAACATCTAGCTAATGCTTATATTATTCCATGCGACATCTGGTGTGACTGCAATCCGTTCCAGAAACACGAACTTTACTCCTGGTACATGGTCAGTGATCTGGTGGATGATGACAGTACCGTCCGCGTAAACCGGAAGCAGGAGCTGGTCGTACAGAAAGAGCAGGCAGGCGGAAACGCCATGATCGGTATCTGTTATCTATTGGAAGCGGAAGCAGCGATCGTGCGGGAGCGTCTGGAAGAACTGGGAAGAGATTCCCGATACGACGGAGCGTTCTGGGAGGAAACCTTATACCGGAAAGACAGAATGATTGTGACCGCCCGTGTTGTACATGCAGCAGATGCCGTAGAAATTAATACTTATGAGCAGCTGCGTGAGATCGACAGCGATTCCAGCCAGCTGCAGACGGATGCCATTCAGGTGATCTGTGAAGCACTTGGAGCACAGCAGGATGAAGTAACAAACATTACAGTTCTGAAAAAGGGAATGACAAATCGATCCTTTTTATTCTCCTGCAAAGATAAAAAATACATTATGCGTATCCCGGGAGAGGGAACAGATCAGCTGATCAACCGCAGGCAGGAAGCCGCTGTATATCAGACGATCGCCGGACGGAAGATCTGCGATGAGATTGCCTATATTAATCCGGAGAACGGCTATAAAATCACAGAATATCTCGACGGTGCGAGGGTCTGCGATGCAGAAAAGGAAGAAGATCTTCAGAAATGCATGAAGAAACTGCGGGAGTTTCACGGGCAAAAATTAAGAGTAGACCATTCCTTCGACCTGTTCGGACAGATGGAATACTATGAAAGCCTCTGGGAAGGAACTCCGTCGGCATATAAAGATTACGAAAAGACGAAAGCGCATGTGCTTCAGTTAAAGGATTACATCGAAGCAAATGCCGGAGAGCGGGTGCTCACCCACATTGATGCCGTGCCGGACAATTTTCTGTTTGTGGAAGAAAACGGAAAAGAGGAGATCCGCCTGATCGACTGGGAATACGCCGGAATGCAGGATCCGCATGTGGATATCGCAATGTTCTGTATCTATTCTCTCTACAAAAAAGAGCAGGTGGATCATCTGATTGATCTTTATTTTGAAGGAAACTGTGACGACAGAACACGCATAAAAATCTACTGCTACATCGCGGTCTGCGGTCTGCTCTGGAGCAACTGGTGCGAGTACAAACGGAATTTAGGCGTAGAATTCGGAGAGTATTCTCTGCGGCAGTACCGTTACGCAAAAGATTATTACAAAATTGTCCAGCAGGAACTGGGAGAGGAAGAAAAAGAAACATGTACAAAGTAGAGCGTGCCATTATTATGGCAGCAGGTCTGGGAAACCGGATGAAGCCGGTGACATTAAAAACGCCGAAGCCGCTGGTCCGGGTAAACGGTGTGCGGATGATTGATACCGTCATCGATGGACTGCACAAAAACGGAATCACAGAAATTTACGTGGTAGTCGGTTACCTCAAGGAACAGTTCCAGACACTGGAAGAGGAGTACCCGGGTCTGAAGCTGATCGACAATCCGTGGTACGATACCTGCAACAACATCGCATCGCTGTATGTGGCGCGGGAACATCTGGAAAATGCGATTATTCTTGACGGTGACCAGATCATCTATCATCCGGAAATTCTGGCACCGGAGTTTGAGCGATCCGGTTACAACAGCGTGTGGACCGATGATGAGACCGACGAGTGGCTGCAGACCGTGGAAAACGGCATTGTGACAGGCTGCAGCAGAACCGGCGGAAAGGGCGGATGGCAGCTATACAGCATTTCCCGATGGACGGCAGAAGATGGAAAGCGGCTGAAATGCCATCTGGAGCAGGAGTTTGAAGTAAAGAAAAACCGTCAGATTTACTGGGACGATGTGGCAATGTTCTGTTACCCGAAAGAGTATCAGCTTGGCATCCGGCCAATGAAGGCAGAGGATATCATAGAAGTAGACAATTTCAGCGAGCTTGTTGCACTCGATGCATCGTATGCGGATTACGCAGAAAGGGAAGAAAATGAACAGTAAAAACCAACAGAAGAAAAAAGAAATCGACTGGATGATCACGCTGGTGCCTCTGGCGCTGATCGTTGCTCTATGTATCGTATTTTTCTTTGCACCGGAGCAGTCGAATCAGGTACTTGGCCAGATTCGATTTCTGTTTGGAGACACCTTTGGAACGTATTACCTGGTCATCGGACTTGGCATTTTCTTTCTGTCTCTGTTTCTGGCAGGCTCCAAATACGGAAATATTGTGCTTGGAAAGCCGGATGAGAAGCCAAAATATTCCTTTTTTGCATGGGGATGCATGATGTTTACCTGTGGTCTGGCAGCAGATATTCTGTTTTATTCGTTCTCTGAGTGGATTTTGTACGCAACAGATCCTCACATCGCAGAACTTGGCAGCATTCAGGACTGGGCAGGCGTATTTCCACTGTTTCACTGGAGCTTTATCCCGTGGGGATTCTATCTGGTACTGGCCGTTGCGTTTGGCTTTATGCTTCATGTAAGAAAACGAAACCGTCAGAAATACAGCGAGGCGTGCCGTCCGATTCTGGGAAAACAGACAGATGGAATTGGCGGCCGTCTGATTGACCTTCTGGCTGTCTTTGCACTGCTGGCCGGAACTGCTACCACTTTTAGTGTGGCAACTCCTCTGATGGCGGAAATCATAGGCGAGCTGTTCCATATGGAAGTCAGCAGAACTGTGATTAATATTATCATTCTTCTGATCACCTGCTGTGTTTATACCTATTCTCTTCTGCATGGATTCAAAGGAATCAGCATTCTGGCCAAGGTGTGCATTTATCTGTTTTTTGGACTCCTTGCCTTCGTCCTGCTGTTTGGGGGAGAGACGCGGTATATTATTGAAACTGGATTTTCTTCTCTTGGAAAAATGATTCAGAACTTTATCGGCTTGTCGACGTATACGGACCCGATGCGTACGACAAACTTCCCACAGAACTGGACCATTTATTACTGGGCATACTGGATGGTATGGTGTGTGGCAGCACCGTTCTTCATTGGCAGCATTTCCCGCGGAAGAACCGTGCGCCAGACAATTCTCGGCGGATACGGTTTTGGTGTGGGTTCCACGCTTGTCAGCTTTATTATTCTTGGAAATTATTCGATGGGAAAGCAGATTTCAGGTGCAATTGATTTCATTTCGCAGTATAATGAAAATGGAGATTTATATCATCTGATCGTGTCGATGATCAAAACCATGCCGTGTGCACCGCTGATTATGGTTGTTGTATTAGTTACGATGGTTGCATTTTATGCGACATCGTTCGACTCGATCGCATTGACGGCATCGTGCTACAGCTATCGGAAACTGGAAGACGGCGAAGAGCCGGCAAAAGGAATTCAGCTGATGTGGTGTATCCTGCTGATCCTGCTTCCGATTGCACTTCTCTTCGCAGAGAGTTCCATGAACAGTCTGCAGTCCGTCAGTATTGTAGCGGCATTTCCGATCGGCATTGTGATCGTGATGATTGCGGTCAGCTTCTTAAAAGATGCAAAACTGTATTTAGAAGAATTGCAGGGAGGAAAAGCGCATGGAGAGGAGAAAAAAGAGAATCGTTAAACTGACAGCATTTTTGTTTCTGCTTGCGGCATCCATTTTTGTGATGCCGCAAAAGGCGTTTGCGGACGAAAATGAGGATGTTACATTGCCGACGGGCGATATTAAACCCATGGAACCACAGCAGGATGAGTCCGGGATTGATACATACGGGGCCGATGAAGGCGATGAGTTCAGCGGAACGGAGTATGAATTGTATACGGTTCTGGAGAATCGTGTGAAAGAAGCGATGCTGGCTGGAAATGAATGGGTATCCATTAAAGATTTAAAAATAAGAAGGGATACCTATGACTTAAGCTTTTATTATGGCTATTCGCCGTATTTTCCGAGTGATACGTATAATAGAATCATTGCCTGGTATGGTGATGGTGATGCATACTATACAGGTTTGAGAATTACCAATACATTCGGAACACCGGAAGAAACCAAACAGATTTTTAATGCAGTGGATGAGAAACTGGCATCCATCTACAAACTGGTGAACAATTCCATGACAGATGAGCAGAAGGCGCTTGTAATTCACGATTATCTGGTATTGCATGCAGAGTATGATCTGAATTATAAGAATTATACCAGTTATGGTGTGCTGATGGACGGAAGAGGTGTGTGTCAGTCGTATGCATTGGCCTATATGTATATTCTGAATCATTTGGGAATCGAAACACATAAAGCAGTGAGAATCCCCCATGGTTGAATGGAAGCGTTCAACCATGGGGGATTTTAATGGATGTTCCTCTTGCAGTCCCCCCCATTTTGTGTTAACATAAAACACGCAAATAACCAACAGCAAGGAGTTCTATTTTACATGAACATTACCTCAAAATACCGTTCTCTCTCCGTCCAGGCGAAGGCGGCGCTTTGGTTTACGATCTGCAGTTTTTTACAGAAAGGCATTTCGTTCATCACAGTTCCGATTTTCACGCGTCTGATGAGCACCGAGGAGTACGGAACCTATACGGTTTATCTGTCCTGGCTGCAGATTTTGACGATTATGACATCGCTGTATTTATTTAATGGTGTTTATGACAATGCGATGGCAAAGTACGAGAAGCAGCGGGATGAATATACATCTGCAATGCAGGGACTGACGCTTGTGATTACGGGTGCGGTTTTTGCATTGTATTGTTTTACATCGGGTTTCTGGGAGAAGATTTTAAATCTGCCGAAATCCATGATTCTGCTGATGTTTCTGGAAGCGCTGCTGAGTCCGGCGCTTTCTTACTGGTCGGGGCGGCAGCGGTTTGAGTATCGGTACCGGATTCTGGTCTGTGTGACGATTCTGCAGGCGCTGATGAACCCGATTGCGAGCCTGGTGCTGATCCGCATGAATGGCGGTACGGCCATGATGCGGATCTTAGGTATCGTCGGGGTGCAGGTCTGCATCTGTGTGCCGATTATTGTGTTCCAGTTCTGCAAAGGAAAAGAGTTTTTTTCGAAAGAATACTGGGGCTATGCGCTGCGGATCGGGATTCCGATTGTGCCGCATTATCTGTCCGGCATTATCCTGAACCAGGGCGACCGCATCATGATCGACAAGATGGTCGGAAAGACGGAGGTTGCACTGTACGGGCTGGCGTACAGCATTGGTATGCTGGTGCAGCTTTTCATCAGCGGTATGAACAGTGCATTGACACCGTGGATGTACAGCAAAATCAAAAAGGGCGACATCCGTTCAATGCGGAAGGTGTTGCAGCTTCTTAGTGTTGTAGTGGTCGGCATAGCCGTGGCGCTGATGCTGATCAGTCCGGAGCTGGTGCTGATTTTTGGATCGCCGAAGTACCGCGAGGCGGTGTACGTCATTCCGCCGGTGGCAGCGAGTGTGTTCTTTATCTTTATTTATAATATTCTCTCGATGCCGCAGTTCTATTATGAAAAAACACAGTTTCTGATGGCAGCATCCATGGCGGCGGCGGGAGCGAATGTGGTGCTGAACTTTATTTTTATCCGCCTGTTCGGCTATATTGCGGCCGGTTACACGACGCTGGCATGCTATATGCTGTATTCGGTCGGCCATTATATTGTGAGCAAACGGATTCTGGTGAACGAAGGAATCCAGGAAAATCTGATGAATCCAGGATTTCTTCTGGCGTGCTCCGTTTTTCTGATTGGAGCAAGTATCATCTGCAATCTGATTTTCCCGTACAGGATCCTGCGTTACGCGATTCTGCTCGCAAGTGCAGGGCTGGTCTTCTGGAAGAAAGAACTTCTGCTGAAGACGATGGCGGATATCCGGAAAAAATAAAAAAGTGGGGGAGGATTTGAAACGAATGTTCAGAGACTCCCCGTTTTTGTGCGTTTTTTCTTGACAGTCACAGAAAAAACGATACAATGAAAGAATGAAGAAAAGTAAGGCATTTTAATTAGAAAAGGAAAAATTACATGAGTACCAGTATTTCAATAAAAGAACTAAAAGAGCTCGATCCGTCAAGCTATCAGATCGTCGATATCCGCGATGCGGTAGAGATCTCCCACGGCGCGATTCCGGGAGCGCTTGTGATGAAGACAGAAGAAATCGAGACAAGTGATGCGATTGACCGGAGCAAAAAGACGATTATCTGCTGCAGCCGCGGTCGGTTCAGTGTCGCAGCGACGGAAGAATTACAGGAAAAGGGCTGGGACGCTGTGAGCCTGGAGGGCGGTTACATCGCCTGGCTGATGGATGTGATGAGCGCGCCGGAGGAGCAGGACAAGGCAGTGGATGTCGAGAAGAGTCTCCGCAAGAAGTTCAAAAAGGCGATCTGGTCCAAATTTACGAAAGCGATCAACACGTACGAGCTGGTAAAGCCGGGTGACAGAATTGCCGTCTGTATTTCCGGCGGAAAAGATTCGATGCTGATGGCGAAATGCTTTCAGGAGTTAAAGCTTCACAATAAATTTGATTTCGAAGTAAAATTCGTTGTCATGGATCCGGGATACAGCCCGGAGAACCGCAAAGTGATCGAGGACAACGCAAAGAGCCTCCACATTCCGATCACCATTTTCGAGACAGACATTTTCGATTCGGTCTACCATGTGGAAAATTCCCCGTGTTATCTCTGCGCGAGAATGCGCCGCGGCCATCTGTATCATTTTGCACAGCAGCTCGGCTGCAACAAGATTGCACTCGGCCATCATTACGATGATGTCATCGAGACGATCCTCATGGGAATGCTCTACGGTGCGCAGGTGCAGACGATGATGCCGAAGCTTCACAGCATCCACTTCGAGGGCATGGAGCTGATCCGCCCGCTGTATCTGGTGCGCGAGGATGATATCAAGGCGTGGAGAGATTATAACGGTCTGCATTTCATCCAGTGTGCCTGCAAGTTTACCGATACCTGCACGACCTGCAATAACGAGGAGAATCGTTCGAAACGCGTGGAGATCAAGGAACTGATCAAAAACCTGAAAAAGGTGAATCCGTTCGTGGAGAGCAATATCTTCCGCAGTGTCGAAAATGTCAACATTGACACCGTGGTCGGCTACAAGCAGCACGGCATCCGCCACAATTTCCTGGAAGGATACGACGACAATCCGGGTTATGTGCCGGAGGCAGAAAAAGCAGCGGCGGAAACGGAGCAGGAAAAAGAAGGAAAGTAATGCACAGAAAAATAGAAGAAACGCCGGAGCGGGAGAAAATGCTGATCCGGCTGAAAGAGCTCCGTCTGGAACGCGGTTACTCGATGACACAGGCAGCGCGGAAGATTTTCAGTCACCCGGACACCTACAACCGGTATGAAAAAGGCATCCGTGAGATTCCGTTGGACTGTCTGATTACGCTGGCAAAGCTGTATGACTGCAGTCTCGATTATCTCGCGGGTGTTTCCGATCAGCCGCGAAAATACGGAAGGTGATGTAAATGACAATTCCTCTTTATCTGATAACGATTGAACAGGATATTTTTGATACATTCCGGTATCTGCCGCATGCGGTTGCAGTCGGTGTCGGCTTTGTGACGGTTGCAGCAGCGTGGAAAAACCAGCAGATGATAAAGAAACAAAAACGGCTGGAGCATGCGCATGCGGTTCCTGGCACCCAGCTTCTGCTGTGGTTTCTGGTAGCAGTCTATTTTGCGATGATGCTTTCTATTACGCTGTTTTCCAGAGAACCGGGTTCGAGAACGGGCGTGGATGTGAAGCTGTTTGAAACCTGGGGAAACCAGTGGCTGCCGGACCGGTATTTTGTGGAAAATATTCTGCTGTTTCTCCCGTTTGGCGTATTGCTGCCGGCGGCGGTTCCGTCTCTTCGGAAAGGATGGTGCTGCGTCTATGCGGCGTTTTCCACAAGCATGATGCTGGAAACAGTGCAGCTCTTAACAGAGCGCGGCTACTGCCAGTTAGATGATGTTGTGACGAATACGCTTGGAGCAGCCATCGGGTATCTGGTGTTTGCACTGGTGCGGAAATGTAGGAGAGGGAAGATAGAAGAATAGAAGGAAAACAAGAAGGCTCTGCCCAAATGGACAGAGCTTTTTTCTTCCCTGTTTTTATAGCAAGACCCGAAAATAATGCAAAAAATTCAGCACCGCAGAGCGTGAATTAC